>Ga0190311_1000386_pt1 | contig 13588 bp, 16 predicted proteins | sample 48700789_MG_FD_165037 | JGI IMG/M metagenome (GOLD analysis project Ga0190311, IMG submission 165037) | Hydrothermal vent sediment bacterial communities from Southern Trench, Guaymas Basin, Mexico - 4870-07-8-9_MG | ecosystem: Environmental > Aquatic > Marine > Hydrothermal vents > Sediment ...
TGATCTAATTGATTATGCAGATATAATACATATGAATATTGATGAAGCTATATATTTCATTAAATGCTTAGGACTGAAATCCTTAGAGGAACTAGTAGCGTATGATGAACTGTTATTTATAATAACAGACTCGTGGAGACCATTTTACATAATATTTGATAAACAGATATTGATGATTAAGCCTATTAGGGTTCAGGGAGATGAAACAGGAGCTGGAGATACATATTTATCGGCTTTCTCAATATACTACTATCTACTAAGAGACATTACTTTAGCAGCTAAATATGCATCTTCACTAACAACCCAGAAGATACTCTACGGCGATATAAAGGATATTAATGATCTTGGATTATATATGCCAAGAGAGATCAAGTATGTAGAAAGGATATCTTATCACAAAAAAGAGTAAGCCTCATCGGAGTTCACCGCCCCACCCCACCACCGCCCTCCATGGAAACAATTATGCGTTATTAAAGTACTTGTCCTACTTAAATACATGTTTTTGTATACTGTATAGTTGTACGGTAGTATTAGTAAGCTTGATGTATAATTACATACTGTATTATGTAAGGGCATATACGGCATAGGCCAATACATATCATGACTTCATTGCCCTAGGAGATGGGCTTAGTAGTTTTGATGTATACTGGGCGGTGGTGGGCGTTGTTGTACACTTGTATACTAGAGGTGGTGTGGGCAGTGAACCCCTCGGCATATATAATGTTTGTTTAACTTCTTTATATATTTTTAGCTAATATGTTAATGAATAATTAATATATGATTAAGTAATATAGTATTTGTTTAAACACTTATACTAACTATTGATACATCTTGAAAAATTTTATCATTTCTCTGTAAAGCAGCAATTGCATAGGTTTCAGATTCTGTCTTCTCACTACTATAGACCCTTGACAATATTAGGTCGACTAATTCTTCCTTAGTCGGTATTCTTCCTATAATCATTACTTTACCGTTAATTTCTATTTTTGGTAAATCAGCAAATTGTATTTCAATAGGATCTTGAATCCAAACATGTATTGGAATTACTTCAACCCAAATACCATACTCTTCAAGAATTTCCTGAGCAACACTCCATGTGACCTTAAGAGATTCCTCACTAGCTTCATCAAATCCAAGGTAAAGCACAACCTGGACCTTTGGAGGATCATAATATGTTTCTTCCAAGGCTACTCCCGGAATCAATACTAGTTATTTTCTTAGAATTTTAAAGAATAGGTGTAATAATACTCTAATAATTCATACTCATAATTTATAGTTTACCAATAATATTTAATGGAGGAATATATGATCTGATCGTATTTTTATAGTATTTATCTCTAACTATTATATCATATATTGAAGAAGATACTAGAGCGGTACATCCATTATAATATAATATATATGGTCTATAGTAATCCCTTACCTTCTCAAAACATTCTCCATGATACTTTATTCTAAAACCATAGTATAGATTTATTAAATCATTATCTATATCACATACTCCTAGAACAGAGCTTCTACCATTATCTACATACTTATCCATTAATTCTTTTATAGCCTCTAATAGTTCGGCTCCATGTTCCATACTATGTTTTAGAAATATCAAAGCCATGTAGGAATCAGATACTTTACTGCAAATGTCTTGATTAAAGTTTAGATCTAAACATACCTTAGACTTATTAATGGAACCATTATGTATGAGTGATAAAAGCTTATCATTTATTCTTACAATAAATGGATGACTATGTAAAAGACCAAGGGGTTCATTAATACTTGCTTTTCTTACATGAATTAATCCATAAACTTCATAATTCCATGAACTAATTATGTTTTTCACATTAGTTATCCCTTGAACATCTTTATATATAGAATTAGATGATTTATGGTAGTAAAGATGCTTTACTGTTCTTCCCTTAGCAAGTGCAATAAAATATCCATATCCATCTGGATGATTAGGAGTTCTATTCTTTCTATTCAGGCATTTATATAGCTCCTCTAGTTTATAATCATGTTTAGATACTTTTATTAGAAGATCTATTAAATACAAAAATATCCTCTTACAAGAAACAGAATTTCCATGGAAAATAATTAATCTACACATAAAAGCACTTCTCACCTAGTCTTTTCCTTCTTTATAGGATGAATAGCGTCTTTTGGAGCCCTATTAAATATTTCTAAATACTTACGTAGTACTTTAGGTATAACAATTACACCATCAGGTTCCTGGAAATTCTCAAGTATTGCTGTAATAGTTCGAGTACTAGCTATAGCTGTACTATTGAGTGTGTGTAGATACTCCTTTTTCATACCGCGGCGACGTATAAGTCTAATCTTCAATCTATATGCCTGCCAATCAGTTACATTACTACAGCTTACCATTTCCCTATATTTTCCTTGGGCAGGCATCCATGTTTCTAGATCATATTTTTTAGCTGCTGGAGCACCTAGATCTCCGCTCGCGATATTTACAATTCTATAAGGCAATTCTAGTCCTTGGAATAAATATTCGGCATTACCTATGAGTTCCTCCATAAGATCCCAGCTTTCTTCAGGCTTAGCATATATGAATTGCTCGACTTTATGGAATTGGTGTACACGGAAAATACCCTTAAGGTCTCTACTACCAGCACCAGCTTCTTTACGGAAGCATGGACTAATACCAGCATATTTTAGCGGTAGCATTTCTTCAGGAATATCTTCTTTATAATGGAGTGCTGCTAGTGGATGCTCAGCTGTGGCAATTAAATATAGGTCCTCATCTTCAATTTTATAGATAGCATCTTTGAAAGTATCCATATCAATTACTCCATTCATAACCTTATAACGTAGCATATATGGTGGTAGTACTAAACGATAGCCCTTGGAAGTTAGATAATCCATGGCATAGAATAGTAGGGCTAGATCAAGCCATACAAGATCATCGAATAAGTAGTAGAAACGGCTACCAGCAACCTCGCCAGCCTTAAGAGTATCTCCAAGCCCAAGGATATTTTCAAGCATATCAGCGTGTCCAACGGGTTTCCAATCAATAACCTCATAATCGATCTTAAAACCATACTTTTCAGTCTGCTCCTTAAACTGTTCAATATGTCCTATCCAAACACGGGGCATACCCCAGAAACGTATAGGCATATTATATGTATCGTCTGGCCCTATAGGTACTGTATCATGGACTATATTTGGCAGACTCCAAAGAGCTTTCTCCCGTTCCTCCTCAATACGTTTAAGCTCTTTTTCAAGAACCTCAAGTTTACGTAGAAGCTCCTTAGCCTCCAGTATAGCCTTTTGTCTTTCTCCACCACTTAGCCTCGGAATGCTACGGCTTATAACATTATGTTTATGCCTTAATTCATCTATTTCCCGAAGCATTTTCCTCCATTTTATATCAAGTTCATACGCTCTATCAACTAGTCCTGGATCCATGAATCTCTTCTTAACATGCTTCTTAAGCTCTTCTGGATTCTCACGTAGTAGCTTAAGTATACTCCAGCTCAAATAACAACACCTATAAAACCTAAAAATGGCATCACTTAATAATAGTTTTTCGTATATTACATGTATCAATTTTTTAAACATTAATAATTCTCTACTTGTTTCCTTCAACCATGATACATTTATAATAAAAATAGTAGTTTATTTATTATATTCTAAGTAGAGTAACGACGTTTCCATTCTTCAACAATATCATATCCATAACGCTCAATAAATATTCTACGGCCTTTTTCAGTCATTTTCTCAGGGGTCCACGGAGGCTCATATACGAGCTCTATATCAGCAACTATATCTAGTTGTCTCTTGATCTGTTCCTTTGCGATCGCGGGGAGAATATTTGCTAGTGGACAGAATGCTGTTGTAAGACCCATTTTTATCTTAACATGTTTATCATCTACGACTTCAATATCGTATATGAGTCCGAGATTGTATATATCAATACCTATTTCGGGATCAATTACTGTCTCGAGAACTCCAATAACTTTCTTCTTAATATCCTCTTTATCTGCCAAGCAATAATCACCTATAACAATAATAACATTGTTAACAACTTAATATAACTTACCAGAAAAAGCCGTAGCAAGTTTTATACTATTGTATATGTTTTTATATGTTGTTTATAATGTATCCTCTTCACATAATAGTAGTATTTTTACTTTCTTTCTATGCAGTTTAGCTATTTTTCTTGATACCGTCTTGATGGATATATGTAATAGCGGTTACTCATCCTAATGATGTTTGCTTCAAACATATAGACAACAACCATGTATATCACCTATGGCTATGTATGTATGCGAAAACTTATAAATTTGAATGCATAAAGCTATTAGTGGTGCATACTCCGATGAGGGGATTGACCACAATCGTTAAGGTGGTTCCCCGAGGGGATTATATGCTGACACTGAAGGCAAGAGGAGTCCTATTAGATGGTTCTCTTGAGGAGCTACGGGAAGAACTCTATATCACTCGTAGAGCTATCCAGCATGTCATAGATGCTCTGTGGAAGTTGGATAAACTACCATCATTGAATTAAGTTCATCAAATGTTCTACAGAATACTTAGGAGTCAAGGATTCCTTGCACATCAATGTAAGCAGATATACAAGTACGCTCTAGGAATAGCTAGGTCAGCTAAGAGAAACAATGGTAGAAAACCAGTCCTAAGAAAACTATCAGCAAGAGTAGACAAGTATGACGCTAAGGTAGACCTTGAGAACCAGGCAGTCGTAGTCAAACTTAGGAGTAGGGTCTTCAGGATAAAGCTGCTGCACCGTAAGGAGTACATAAAGAAGTTCATTGGTAGGAGATGGTACGAGGTAATAATCAGCATCGATAGACATGGAAGGATATGGGTATCTATACCGTTCAGATGGGAGTACAAACCATACAAACCTAGAAGACTAATAGCACAGGACATTAATCTTAGACATCTAGTCCTCTTTGATGGTAAGAGGTTTAGGAAGGTAAAGACGAGATTCATAGAAGCACTATCTCTTAAAGCATATGCAGAGAACCTACAGAAGAAGTATCCTAAGATGTGGAGATATAGTAAGAGAATACTTAGTAGAATTAGGAGTCTACATAGACATTCAAGGAACATAATTGTTGATTGGCCTCATAAATATGCTAAGTACTTGGTTCTTAATGCTAGGAGAATGAGAGCTGGTATAGTACTGGAGGATTTAGACAAGCTATGGATCAGCATCTCAAAGAGGAATCCTATTCTAGCATGGAGGTTGTCAAGGTTTGCATACCGTAAACTCATACATGCTATCACAACCTAATGTATAAAATACAATGTACCATTAATACTAATTAACCCAAGAAATACTTCAACTATATGCCCGAAATGTGGAGCTAAACTAAGCTACAACCATAGATTAGCGATACGTCCTAATTGTAAGTTCACTACAGATAGAGATAAGGTAGGTGCATTGAACATCTACCTACGTGCATTAAAGGGCATGTGCGGGGTCGTTTGGTACCCCGCGAACGGGGGCGGGATGAAGGATGAAACTCAATAAACCGCCTCAATCATGGATGAATCGATGACGGTTCATATAAAAATGTATACAAACATATAAAGAGGCGAACCCAGTATAATGCGGGGGACAAGTCCCCTAGGGTCATCCAGCTCCCATGTTTCGGGAGAGTCCGATATCCCTAGGGGCGGCGCGCAATAATATTTTTGTAATTAGTATGTAAAATATTTATCTTCCGCGGATGCTAGGGATGCAGCATTAGCTTCAATAATTCTTTCTCTTCATCACCTGTGATCTTTAGTGCATAATGTATTTCTAGGTAATTCTTTCTAAATTCTATAACTTCCTTGCCGATTTCTTTAGGATCTTTACTATCAATAATTACTTTCTTCATAAAATCTGCAATTACTTTCATATCATCTTCCTTCATACCCCATCTTGTTACTTCTTGGACACCTATACGTAGTCCACTTGGATTCTTAATATCTTCAGGTTTATCCCATGGAAGCATATTCTTGTTTAATATAATGTTTGCATCTTCAAGTAGCTTAGCAGCTTTAGCTCCTCCACCAAGCCCCTTAACATCGACAACGACTTGATGACTCATAGTATAGCCCTTGTTCTCAGCAACAACATTAAAACCATTCTCTACAAGAGCTTCTGCTAATGCCTTGGCATTCTTAATTATCTGCCTAGCATATTCTTCTCCATAAAGCTTCATTTCAACACCTGTAATAGCTGTAGCAGCAAGTCTATGTAGGTGATGATTTGAGACAAACATTGGGAATACAACCTTACCAATAGCCTTTATATCATCTTTAGTAGAAGCAGCTATTAATCCACCTTGTGGTCCAGGGAATGTCTTATGAGTAGAACTAGTTAATACATCAGCTCCATCCTTTAATGGATTACTCCATACTTTCCCCATGATAAGACCTAATACATGTGCCGCATCATAGATAAGCTTAGCACCAACACTATGAGCTATTTCAGCAATTTCCTTGGTAGGATGAGGAAATATGTATAGACTACCGCCTAGAATAACTATCTTAGGCTTAACATTTTCAATAACTTTTCTAGCCCCGTCAACATCTATATTCCATTCATCTAGATCGAATGGCATCTCAATCTGTTCAATACCCAATGCCCCAAGTGTACCGTATCGCGTATGACTAACATGAGCACCTGCCTGCACGGGTACAACAACTGCTTTATCACCCGGTTTAGTAAATGTACGGAATGCCGATGCATTAGCTGTTGTACCACTAATAGGTCTTAGATCGACATATTCCGTCTCTAATAGATCACCAATAATCTTCATAGTGGCAACTTCAACCTCATCAACAAACTTAAGCCCCTGGTAAAATCTCTTAAAAGGCTTACCCTCCGCATAGCGATGCATCATATCATTCATATAGAAAAGCATTGCCAATGGACTCATAACATTCTCACTAGCAATAAGGTTAATACATCTCCTCTTTCTCCAAATATTATGCTCAACAACGAGATTAAGTACATGAGCTAATTCACTTGGAAACCTACCAAATGAAACCATAGATTTATCACCAATATGAATATAGATTACATGACCCTAATAATAACTACTATTTCGTCAAAATATATTGTCCATAATATTTTATTCTAGGATTTAATTATTACAAAATTATATATCCATATAAGTATTAGGATTGAGGATAAAATATTAGTATTACTACCTTAGTCACCTATCCATAACAATCTTTTCAAGATCTTTTTCCATATACTACCCTCTTCTTCAATTTCTTTTTTAACACTTGGTCTATCTCCAAATACCATTGCTCTCATAGCAAGTCTACTATCTAGCCTAGAGTACCTACGGGCTAGAGCTGCTAATGTTTCAAGTTCCTCGGTTGTTGCATAGTCTATGGGCACTCCTTGTCTATTATTTTTCTCCCATTCATCGTATAGTCTTTTCAAAATATTTTGAACGTCATTATCGCTATAGAATGCTGCTTTCTTCCATTGATCTCGGTTTTCATCGATAAGTATAATTATTTCTTTTTTAAGTTCTTCTCTATACTTCTCTTCCTTCTTCATTTATAATCTACTCCTCTAGTGTTTCCTCAAAGAATATCTTACCAATCTCACCTTGTTTAAGTTTACTCAAAGCCCATCCCATACGATCCATCAATACTAGTATGGCTGCTTGAGGGGGTATAACTCCTATTTCTGTAATAATTGCATCAATATACTCTGGTGGAGTGACATCAAATGCTGGATTTAGGACTTCAATGCCTGGATGGGACTCGATCCATTCTCTAGGTACTATTTCTTCAGGAGGCCTCATCTCAATAGGTACTAGTTCTCCAATGACTGTTGATGGCGAAAACTTATAGGTTTCGGCGGCTACAAAGACTCTTACACGTGCTTCATGAGCTGCTAGAGCTACTTGACTTGTACCAATCTTGTTTACAATAGCTCCATTACTGGCTATTGTATCAGCTCCAACAACTACATGATCTACTTCATGCATTACATAACGTACAGCACTATCTGGTATTTGTACAACAGGTACCCCTGCTTCTAGTAGATAACGTGTAGTAATTCTTCCCTGGAAGAAAGGCCTTGTCTCAGTACTATATACTTTAACGACTTTTCCCATTCTATATGCTGTTGTTATAACTGATACAGCGGCTGTACTATGACAATGAGTTAGAATAACCGAGTTATTCTTAATTCTCCGAGCTCCTATTTCACCAATCTTTCGGACGGCATCAATGCTTTCCTGTATAAATCGATCAGCTGTATTAATGACTACTTCTCTTAATTTATTAAGGTCTCCATGGCTTGTTATAAGTCTATACATAACATAATATACAGCATTAGGCAGACTAACGGCTGTAGGCCTAGTAGATATTATTAAATCAGCAATATGGGCCATGTATTTACGAAAGCTTTTTTCATCTAATGGACCACTATATTCTAAAGCTGCGATTTTCAGAGCTTCAGCTGCTGCACGTGCGATTCTACCTGCTCCACGTATTCTCATACTTCTTATTGCTTTAGCTATTTCAAGAACCTTATCAGGGACTTTCATAGACAATCACCCCAGAATCTCCTTGATCTTCTTAACAAGCTCTTCTAATTCAGGTATTTCAGGAGGCCATTTACCATATACGTCTTTAAGTACAACAGGTATTGCTTGTGGAGCAAATAGTCCTCGTTCTGTAGCAATACCATCTATGTATTGTGGAGGGGTAACATCAAATATTGGTACACGTGCTATATAATTTTCTGGCAAACTAGCTAGTATATCGGGAGACATAAGTCTTCTCCAATCACTCTCAGGCAGTTCAACAAGTTCTCCAAATAATGTTTCAATATCAAACTTTGTTATTGAGGCAACTACGAAGACTCTAACTCTAGCCTCATTAGCTATAAGACTAATCAAGCTAGTCCCTACTTTACTAACAACAGCACCATTAACTGCAACAGCCTCTGCACCAACAAGAACTTTATCGATATCCTTCATAAAGTATCTGACAGCACTATCAACAATTAACTTAACAGGATAGCCAATAATACTTATTTTCTCGGCAGTTACCAATCCTTCCATACCAGGCCTCGACTCTGTGACATAGAATGTGAGTCTCTTCCCCTCTTTTTTAGAATATTCTATTGCCTTTAACACACATGTACTACGGCTATGAGTAAGTATAACGTCGCCATCTACAAGCCTTCTAGAAGCAATATGGGCAGCTTCATTACATTCTTCAATAATACGTCTTTCCCATAAATCTAAACTTGAAATAATCTTTTCAAGAAGCTTCTTAATAGATAAATTTTCATCAATACCATTCAAAATGATCTTACCAAGATCACGAAGCATATTTATAGCCTGGGCAGATGCAGGTCTTTCATGATTAACTTTCTCAACTATTTCTTCATAAAATCTAAATAAGGCCTTATAATCTGGTATATTAACAAATTTTCTCCGGGCATCATTAATTATTTTTAATGTATATTCTATATTGGTATCCATTAAATTAAATCCTAATTTTCTTAAATATTCCATTCCCATACTAAATACACCTTCTAATAAATCTGGTCTTTGCTTATACATATAAGTAGACAGAATAAAATAGATGCTGGTAAAACATATACAATGGCTCATTTAATATGATTAATTATATAAGATACAATGTCATTAGCTGTCTTAGAAACACCAGTATAAATCAGTTGCTTAGGCGGAATAGGTAGACTTAGAAGAGGTTGTTTCATTATCCTTAAAATACTAGATGTACTAAGAGCTAATGGTCTAAATACATCAGACACGATCTCTACGGCTCTTCTAAAGTTATTTCCGTCATAAAGTAAGACTCTACCGGGTGCTACAACAACTACATATAAGCTATTAATTGCACTAGGTATAGGTAAAGCAACATCATTAAAGCTCTCTATCAATACTAGTTCATGTCTAGATTCATGATATGCCAAAATATTATCTAACATATAATATAATTCAGGATTTAGGATTAAAGAAGTAAGTTCCTTTACACCTATCTCAATAATATACTTGATTGATTTAACGAGATCCCTTAATATATTCTCCATAGACTCAAGAATATATTTATAATTATCCTTTACAAGGTAATGTACTGTTCGAAAACCATCATCTGCCATTGTAGTTAGTCTAACCAGTATTATTTGCTTAAAAACATCATCTATGAGGTCAATGTAACTCCTTATCCTACCTTGATAAAACTTAATGTCATATGGAATTAGAAGAAAGTCCAATGGAGATATTTGTTCAATGCATTCAATACAATTAATTGCTTCGGCATAATGATAGGCATCCTCACCAACGAGTTTGCCTAGTTTGATACTATTAATAATTGTTGTGTATTGATACCAACCACTATGTCCACCTATTGGTTTATACGGATAAATATCAATACCTACTTCCTTAAATGAATTCAGTAGCTCAAGCGCAAAACTTGTTTTTCCAGACTCATATCTTAAAACACCTATCACCAGTATTTTCAATTTAATCACCTCCTAGCTATTCTCTCGATAAAAATAATAAAGAGACCCTCTATTAATCTATTAAAAACATTAGGGATTCAGTTCCAATAATGGGAAGTAACAGAATACTACTAGCGGTTTTCTATCGATTAAAAAGTTATTACTTAATAGCTTTAATAACACTTATTATAACAATAGTATCTATTGTAGGTACCTTTATAGTATTGGTGAATACAAATAATTACATAATATTATGAAACTACAGAGGAAATACCTATTCATATAACTTTAAACTTGAGATCTTCTGCAAATGATAATAATGCATTGATTAAAACTATAGATTATATGAAGAACTTCATAGAAGAACTTGGAAAACAATCTGAGATAAATAAACTATCAATGTTTCCTCGATTCTATATAATGGGCTATCTAGATCTAAAGGTTAGTGTGGATAATGAATCTAATATGATAGAGGGAATGACGTCATTCTCAATACTATATGGTGAAACTATAAGATTCAATATAACGGAGGGGATTATAGAAGAGAATAAGATTGATGTTGAGCAATGATTACTTGAATTCTTTGGCATCAAAATAGGCAATCATATTAATATAGAGATCATTGATAGAATTAGAAATCATACTATACTTGAACTAAAGAATCTAGAAATAGGATAAGCATATACCTTAAAAGAATATAAGAAAGGCTATAGACCCGGTAGCTTTGGTATAGGTGGTCCGTTTACATCTCTCGACTTTATTGCCTAATTTTATTGTTAATGAAAGTATTTTGAGAGAAATTATTAAGACAGTTTATTCCATGCCTTATGTAATATCTGCTGAAGAAAGTTCAAAGATGTATATAGACTATGTCTTGGATATGGTACTTTGTGAAAAATATCTTGTTCTCTATAATCCCGATCTAGCTTATCAGTTAATAGATGAATTTATTGATGATAAGTTATCTTCCATATCTGAAAATGTATTTGGTAAAGACATTATACCTGAGAAGACAAGCTTTTTCTTCATAGTAAGTAGGAACTTTAAAACTATTGAATTATCTTTGAGAATTCTACTATTAATTTAGTATCAGATATTGATTCTCCCATACAAGATACAATATCTAGTTTGAAATCTAATATGCAGTTTCAAATGACTTCAATTCTGATAACGGCTTCTCTTCCAATATTTATTGGTTCATGGTATTTAATGGCTATTGTAGCAAGTATAGTGATATATGGTCTTAGACGTCACTTAGCACTTCTTATGACTAGAGGCATATCATCTAGTTCCCTTTAAAAACACTATATGGTCTTATTAGTATTCATAGGCTTAATCGCTGTAATAATATCATTACCACTAACTAACTTGTCATCAAAGTTGTTTACAATAATATTGAGTAGTTGTTTTACGAGCCTCCATTAACAGATCCATTTATTATAATTACCGCGGCGATTATAACTGTTCTGCTGATACTACTGGTTTTTAGAAGGAGTCGTAAGTACATAGATGTAGAAGCTGGTGAATTAAGTTTCATAACACGAGTCTTTATTCCAGCTGAAAAAACTATTTGGAAGCCAGGTACTCTACTAACAATATTATTGATAATAAGCATCATAGAGTGTGGTATATGGATAACTGGATTTACAGTCGCTGATCTTATTAGGAAAGCTATTGAATCAGGTAATATGGGTTTGCTTATTGTATTGTCTATATGTAGTATTATTGACTCACTTGCAACATATATTGCTCCATTTATTGTAACATATTTCCTTGTACAATATATCACACATTCTGAGAAAATACTTAATTTATTTTCAACCATAGTTACTAGAGTTATATTTAATAACTTAAGTGATAGTATAAAGGAATTGATCTTAAGGGGAAGCTCTAGATCATATAACGTATCATTTGTCATTGCATTAGTCTTTGCTGTATCATTAAATTATTTAGGCATGAGCTCTAGCCTTGAGACATGGTTCCCGGATCTGAAGGAGTTTTTAATTAATGTCTATGGCGAATATAGTACAATACAGCAATTTAGTTATCAGGGAATGATATACTAATAAGTTGATGGTATATTATGGCCTTGTACTGGCCCTTTTAAGTTCTATATTGATGGCCTTGGTTCTTACAAAGGATTTAGATAAAGAAATGATCATGCTTAGGGCACGTGGAGCCGGAATAAAGGATTTATTAAGACTTGTCTATGGAGTCTTATTCACTGTTGTTTCAATAAGTCTTGTAGTAGGTTTTGTTAGTGGTATTATATGGTTAAAGGGAGGAATTGATGGTATAAATAGTGGTTTGAGAGCAGCCCCAATAGCATTTAATGAGACATCAAATGTAGAAATACCTTATGTTACAATAGTTTTTAATACATATGATCTTGGCTATATCATTGCTATTGTAACTCTTTTGCTTCTCATACCCCTTATCATAATTTTTCTCCGTATATCAAAACCTATAGCTGGAAAAACTCCGTACGATAGCGTGAATATATGTGTCTCAGTCTAAAAGAATTAGGCAGGTTCATATAGAGGCTTCTGATCTTGTAAAGATATATAGAATTGGTGATATAATTGTACATGCACTTAAAGGAGTGGATCTTGAAGTTAGGCCTAGAGAGATAATTACCTTTATGGGGCCTAGTGGTAGCGGTAAAACAACTCTATTAAATCTTATAGGTGGTATAGATAAGATAAGCCAACTGCGGGCTCTATATTTGTTAATGGAGTAGATATAACTAGATACAACGAATTACAGCTAAGGCTCTATAGACTATATACTATCGGATATATATTCCAGTTCTTCAACCTAGTGCCAACGCTTACGGTTCTAGAAAATATTATGTTGCCTATGCTTATTGCGGGTTGGGAAAAGAAGAAAGCTATAGAAAGGGCTAAAGAGCTTTTAAAGAAAGTTGATCTACTTGGGTAGGAAAATAGATTCCCCGAAGAACTTAGTGGTGGTGAGAGGCAACGTGTTGCTGTAGCCGTGGCATTAGCTAATGATCCGCCGTTAATACTTGCTGACGAACCTACTGAAGAACTTGATATAGTTAATGCCGAAAAAGCTGCTTCTCTACTAGTTAATTTAGCTAGGAACGGT
>Ga0190311_1000392_pt1 | contig 13391 bp, 12 predicted proteins | sample 48700789_MG_FD_165037 | JGI IMG/M metagenome (GOLD analysis project Ga0190311, IMG submission 165037) | Hydrothermal vent sediment bacterial communities from Southern Trench, Guaymas Basin, Mexico - 4870-07-8-9_MG | ecosystem: Environmental > Aquatic > Marine > Hydrothermal vents > Sediment ...
TTAATATATGGAGCCCTTCTCTGAGCATCATAAGAGAGAATAAAATCTTGCTTTTGCTTTTTGTGGCTTTTACAGCCATAGCACCTTTAACAGCATTGCAAAGCCAAGGAATTTTTGTTGGATTCAGGAAAGCTGAATACTCATTTGTTCAAACAATCGTAACTTTTGCCCGCATCGGAATTGTTCCATTTTTAACTGCTTTTGGTGCGCTTGGAATCTACGCTTCCTATGGCTTAACACCCATACTGGCTTTCCTGCTCGGATTCTTCTTGATTTCAAGAGTATGCAAATACAGACCATTTCCTTCGGTAAAAAGAGAAGTAATAAACGATTTATTCCATTTCTCATCCGGCAACTATATTGCAAGGATATTTGAGGGCTTGCCTGCCCTTATCTTGCCAATAATGGTTGTTAATATGCTTGGTGCAGAGGCTAATGCTTACTTCTTCATCGCCTGGGCTGTTTCAGGTCTGCTACTTGTAATTCCCAGAGCCACTTCAACTTCACTGCTTGCCGAAGGTTCTTACGACGCTGAAAAGATTAGATTTAATTTAATAAGGTCTGTAAAATTCATTTTTCTCCTGCTCATACCCGCAATAGCCTTCATATTCTTATTTGGAAATTACCTGCTTCTTATATTTGGGAGGCAGTATGCTGAAAACAGCTTTGATGTTTTGAGAATTTTAGCTTTAGCGTCAATTCCCTCCTCGATTAACGTTTTATATGCATCCATTAAGCGGATCAAGAAGGAGGTAAAACCTCTGATATGGATTTATGGTGGTATTGCGGTTCTTACTCTAGCTGGAAGCTATTTTTTGATGCAGAGCAGGGGGATAATAGGGGTTGGATATGCTTGGGTCTTAGCTAATGGATTGGTTTGTGTTTTCATTGCTCTGAAGCATAGAGCATACTTCCAACTATTTTTACGGTAAATCCCCTCTCTTCAAGAAATCTTCTAACCTCTTCTCCTTCTCCCTCGTAATGTAATTCCATCGCAATATTCTTTGTGAATTTTAAGCTTTCTTCTGCTCCTTTCAATACATCCAATTCTGCCCCTTCAACATCAATTTTTAGAAAATCAATTCTGTTAACGTTCAATTCTTTGCAGATGTTGTCAAGCGAATCCACCTCTATTTCCATTTCTTCAATTGGGAACTCTGAATTTTTACAAACACTTTTTAACTGATGAGTTCCGGACAGTAAGGATTTCAGCATAACAGCCTTTCCTCTCTTCCTTCCGAGAGCTTTCCTTATTATTCGTACATTTGCTAACTTATGGAGTTCCACATTTTTCTTCAGGAGTTCAAAGTTTTCTTCAACTGGCTCTATAGCAATAACCTTCCCCTCCTCTCCAACACTCATAGAAGCCTTTACTGTGAACATTCCGACATTTGCCCCCACGTCAATTACTAAATCTCCTCTTTGGAGTTCATAAAATCTTTCATAAACTCGTTTGATAAATATGTCTATTGTGCAATCCACTGCATAAATGTCAGGATTTACAAACATCTTTGGAATTCCTCTCTTCCAGATCCAAGGATTTCGGTAAGGTTTAAGGAGAAATCCGTAGAGTAAGGCTATTAGGAAAGTAAGGAACGGATATTTTCCTGTCATCTCCTTTAGCTTTAATCTCCAACTTCTGGGCAAGTTTCTTCTAATTTTTGAAATCATTTTTCACACTTTTAGCATGCAAATCTGGGAAATAAAGCCTCTGATCTCGACGCTCCTTTCCAGGAAATCCTTGACTTCTTTATTTTCGCCCTCATAATGTAATTCCATTGCAACATTTCTTGTGATTTTGAGACTTCCTCTGTCGCCTTTCAAGACCTATTCATTTTTCTCTTCTCTTATATCCATAGATTATACTCCCTTTAACCGATACTACGAATTCTTTTGCTAAAAGTTCAGCAATTTCTTCGGTATATCCATGATGAGATTCCATTGCAATTTGATCAATTTTACTAAAAAGTTCGCGGGATGACTTTAAAACATTATACTCACGACCTTCGCAATCCATTTTTAAAAAAGAGACTCTGCCAACACCATAAATTTCAAACAGCCTTTCCATCGTGCAGGTTTTAACTGCGATGACATTGTTGGTGTTAAAAGGAATCAAGCTATGAACCCCTGTTCCATATTCAGAAAGGAAAAAAGTAGAAGTACCATTCTTATCTGACAAAGCCATCTGGATTGGAATAACGTTATTAAAACCGTTTAGCCTTATATTTTGCTTAAGTAAAGAGAAATTATCAGGAGAAGGTTCAATGGCAATGACCCTATCTGCATAAATTGCGGCGAGACAAGTGAAAATGCCTATATGTGCTCCTACATCTACAACCGTATGCATTTTCCTCTTTGGAAACTTGTAAATTTGTAAATATCTCTATGGAATCCTCTAGCTCTTGCAAAGAATTTCAGACCATTGCGTAGTTCGACTAATATTTTCTTACTTTCAGAAGGCTTACAATTTCGTAAAAGAGTGTCTCTTACATAATACGGAAGTATTGAATACCAATTTTTGCAAATCCTTATGAACTCTATCCCCTCCTTTAATTTATTCATGGTCATTCCCCAAGATTTCATCAAAAACCTTCTTGAAATTTGCGATGAACCGATCCAAAGAGAACTTCTCTGCTCTTCTCCTCAACACTTTCACATTAAAGTCGTACTCATTGAGTTTCTTAATCGCATTTATTAAATTCTCCACGTAGGGCTCATTAATCAAAATACCTGTCTTCATATGTTCTATCGTTTCCCTAAAGCCTCCCTCGTTTACAGCTATACAGGGCTTGCCAGCTGCCATACTCTCCACTGGCACAAAACCGAAAGGCTCATCTTTTGAAGTTTGTATAGTTGCCTTGCATCTTGCATATAACTCAATTATTTCATTTCTCTCAACACCTATCCTGAACTCTACATTTTTTGGAGCACTTTTCTTTATCTTATTGAAATATTCTGAATCATAGGAGCTCGCAACAATGAGTAATCTTTCTTGAGGTAATTTTTTAAAAGCTTCAATTTGGATGTGAACTCTCTTATCAGGCGTTATTCTCTGAACTGACAGGAAAAAATTTTCTGGTGGCTTATTCCGGAACTTCTTTACATTTATCGGAGAATATATAACATCGGAATCTCTACCATAACGCAATAGTAACTTACGCCTTATATTCTGAGAAAGAGAGACTAGTTTCTTAATTCTCTTAGTGACATGAATATCAAGTGGGCTCAAAAATCGAGCGAATCCCTCCCTGAAATTTGTCGGTGATTGTTCATAGTGTATTATTGGAGGTAAGCGGTGAAGAGCTATGAGTTTGGGATAAAACCCTGAAGATGTGATTATTAAGTCGTATCCACTAAGTTCTTTTATGAAGGGAAAATTTATGAATTTTAAGAATAACGAAACATGTCTTTTCCATAAAAGAGGGGAAGAATAAACATTTAATTTCGAGAATTCCTTGAAAGTGAAATCAGGGTTATAGTTAGTTGTGAAGATATCGCAGTTGAAGTTCTTCGCTAATTCTAAAATACTTAACTCCGCACCTCCTTTTACGGTAAGCATCCTTGTAACAATTGCGATTTTAGGGGACATAATATACATAAGCATCTCCATTATCAAACACTTTATTTGAAATACTCAAGACCTTTTGGTAAAAGGGCGTTTCATTGAGACTCAAATACTTGGTTTTGCCCCTCGCTCTGTAGGGGATTTTGCCTTTTTCTGCCGATAGGCTACCAAGATATACACATATGCCTGAAGGTAAATAGGTTTTGTAGGGACTGAAATAAACAAAATCTTTAATGTGACGATAATATTCAGCCAATACCATACCATCTTTGCTTACTGTTGTGGGAAGCGAGGATACTTTGGTGTTTGGCGAATGGTTTTTTATCCATATAGCAGCACTTACTTCAGCTTGGCTAAAAACATGCCATTTCTCCCAAGTGCTTTTATTTAAAGCGATACAGTAGGTCGGAACAGCATCATTGCTAACTTCAAATATAAAGCCTGAATTAAACAGAAAGAAAAATAGCAGAAAAATAGCAAAGAACTTCTGGGGAACTTCCCAAATAATTAAGTTTAAGTCTTTTTTAATTTTTGCAATAAGTTTAGAAATGATGAGACTCCCGATTACTGCAAAAGGTGAGAGTAAAACGAGGGTTATCTGGAGAACTCTGTCAAACCCCATTCCATAGGTTGTAGTTATTTGAAAAATTAGGAGAATATAGAAAGCGGTAGAAAGGAAAGATATGTCAAGGTTCCTTACCTTTCTTTTTAAAATTGAAATCCATAAATTCATCATCCCTATTGCTATAAGAATTTGTAATGCGATATGAATGAACTTGTGTATTTGCCATAGTAAAGTTGGTGTTTCGTATGTAAGGTAAGTTATACCAGAACGAGCATCAGGTTCAAGAATTTCTAAAATCTTATTTACAATATGGTTGCCTATATGAGTAATATTCTCAAATATGGATCCTTGTGCAACATACATATACCAGCCGATTGCAAGAACTGAAAATAACAAGACAAAATTTGGCGTTAAGATACTTTTTTCTTTCTCTCTCCATACATAAGACAGAAGAAGTGCAAAAATCAAAGAAAGCATAAAGACATAGCTAACACCGTAATGGGATGTTATTAAGGAAAAAGAGAGAATTATGCCAATAGGAACACGATTCGGAACATCCGTTACTATTAACATCAAAATCAATGCCATAAATAGTTCTGCAATATGTTGCTTATCAGGCATATCTTTGAAGAAACCATAGAAAAAGACGAAGATAAATACCGAAAATAGTGCCAATCTTGGACTGAGCTTGAACTCACCAAAATCAATTCTCTGATACACTTGGTATAAGGCAAGAGGCGCAAGAGCGAAAAAGAAGGGGAAAATTGTCTTAAAAACCCAGACAAGACTTAAATCGCAAAGCAGGGAATAGGTAGGAGCTAATACACATATTAGCAGGAGTTGTGTAAATTCTTGATTTGGATCCCATATCCCTTTTCCCACCACCCAATTCGCAGCGTAACCCTCAAAAAATATATCGAATGACCATAGATGTGTTGAGATTAAGTTTACATGATATAAAATTGAGAGCGAGACCAGAAAAATTAGAAGTGGGTAAAGGTTTTTAGGAATCTTGTTAAACACAACTGCTGCGGGAGTCAGGGAAATCAGAAAGAGCAGAATGAGAATCAAAATGTTAAAATCATAAAAAGTCATAACATAGGCTCCAAATACGGCAAGAAAAGGTAATAGAAGCAAAGAGATTACCAATGGAGAAATATCAACATTTAAGAATTCTGAAGCGGGTTTGAAACCCCTATCTCTCAGATAAGATACTAATAGCAGTGCTAGAATGCCGATATTGAAGGCGTAAAACAGAGGTTGAGGAGACATTGGCTTTAATATACCAAGGTGAGGTAGAAGCGTATTCAAGAATAGTCCGTAAATCATTATGAAGGAGAGGCTTAAACCAACTGCTAAAAGGAAGTTTTGGGTTCTGTCAACGTCATGAACTTTTAATATTCTAAGAATTATGAAACCTGGTATCGTAAGGATAACAAAGCCCAGTAACTGTGGCAGTATAGGAATTTTAAACAGAAATTTGTCTGCAAGAAATATAGCATTGTAGGCTATTAAAGTAGAGAGGACTATCAGAATAAACTTTCTTATCTCCCAGTCATTCAGCCTAAATATGTCTGGAATCCTAACTTCTACTCCTTCGCTCATTCAAGACTTCCTCATAAACCTTTATATGCATCTTCGCAATGTTATCCCATGAAAGTTTTTCCGCCATTTTCAACGCATTCTTACTCATCTTCTTCCTTAAATTTTCATCTCTCAAAAGTTTTATTATTGCCTCTGCTAAAGCTTTTGGATTTTCAGGAGGAACAACTAGTCCACAACCAGCCCCTTTTACTAAGATTGGAAACTCCCCAACGTTTGTTGTTACAACAGGTTTTCCAAAAGAATAGGCTACTGTTAGCGAGCCACTGTGTCCTTCCTGCCTTCTGTTTGGTATAACCACAATGCAAGCGCGGGAGAAAAATTCTCCTACTTTTTCGTTTGGGATAAAGTAGTTGTGGATTTCAAAGTTGGACTTGTATTTTTCTATTATCTGCCAGCATCTCTTTGGTATAACTCCATCGCCGGCAATTATGAGCTTAACATTTGGTATCTCCTTAGCTACTATCGGTATGGCATCTATGAGAACATCGATAGCCTTGGATACTACGATATTTCCAAAAAAGAGTATGCAATTTTTTTCCTCTTTTAATTCACCGCTTTTGTAATTTTTAAAGAAATTATAAGAACCATGTGGAATTACAGCAATTTTATCTGGGGAAAAGCCTCTTTTTACTAATGTGTCCTTGTTTTTCTGTGTGTGGACAATTATTTTATCTGTTCTTATTTTTGACATTACTAAATTCAAAAAATTTCCAATGTTCACGGTGATTACATTGAGGAAAGGTTCATCAGGATGGGCATCTCTGTTAGGTAGTATTATGTGTTTTCTTGGGATGACATCATGAAAAGTTATAACAACGGGATATTTTTTATCTAATTTGTATAACTTAAAAAACATTTGTGCTGGAGGGAGTAAACCTGCTGGGAAATGGATAATGTCTGGCTTAATCTCATTAACCACCTTAATGTTCCTACAAGACAAAAGACCTTCGATGTTTTTAAAGGAGAATATCGTTTTTTTATATATATCAACGAAAGACAAAGTCATAGGTTTAAATGCATTTATGACTTCTATCTTATCAGAAAAAATATCATCTGCGGTGGTTACCAATGGTTTGATCACTACAACGTCAGCATACTTCGAAATAGCATTTGCAAGTTCTGCAGTGTAGTGCGGTAATCCCCCCCTCCCTATAGTTAGAACATAAACAATCTTCATACACAGAACACCACTTCGTTAGTAAAAGTCCTAAATCTATTCTTTCTCTCTGTCTTGCATAGCACACCTTCTAGCCGTCGCATCCTAATCATGAATCATTTGAAGTAAATTTAAAACAGCTATTACTTCAATTAAAAGGAATATGGTAGTAAAGGACAGATGCCCTAAGTGGGTATAATATGGACGTTTTGCTCTGAAAATAGATTTGGTCATTTTTAGGCACAATTTACTTATGCAAAAAGCTGGTAATATAATTAAAAGATATCCGGTAGTAATTATTTTTATGAGGTCTAAGGGAAATCCTGAAGTGATAGTCACTCCTATAAGACCTGCAGAGAAGGGTATTAATGCTATCAGAAGCGTAATCGCTCTTGGAATGTTAGGATTGAGGTTTTTGAGATAACCCTGCAAGCTATACATTGTATATGGAAATATAAGGGAAGTAAATATCCAAAATAAAGAACTTTGGAAATAATATCCAAAAGTAATACTGTTAAGTAAAAATAATAGACAAGTATATTTCACCAATCGCATCAGCCCAAAAGTTATTACTCTTGCTCTTGTAGACCCTTGATGCATTGAGTGCAAGAAGCTCAGTAAAGCTATGACTATCGCAAATATGCTTGTTAAAGGAAGCAAACTCGGATAAAATACGAAAATGAGAATTAGTAGGGATACGTAGAGTAGTACTGTGTAGATGACAATATTTTTTGAACGCTTAAAGTAATAAATAGGTCTCAAATCATAAAATAATGAATCGATTTTCTTTGTGGTGCTAGCGCTACCATAATCAATAGTGTCATTAATTACGTAGGAAATCATGTAAGATATATGCAGAACCATTGGCAACATAACTAAAGAGAGCGGAAAGTTGTTATAGCCCGTAAACGATCCCAATAATTTAAATACCACAATACTGAAGGCTATTATTAGAATTGAATCCACAAAGTTGTATAGGAGGCTATCAAGCCTATATATGACCAAGTTACACACTAATATTATCTTATTAATCATGTCCATACACTTTTATGTCTCCCGGTGATAACACGATTATCTTATTACTCATAGAATAAAATTCCTGTTCTGGCGAATCATCGATTATTATGAGCTTATCAAAATGTTCTAAAAGTTGCTTCACTTTGGCATGTTTTCTACCATGCAAGTCTGATAACCAATAAAATCTATCATTTTTATAAAGCATTTTACTGCCTATAGTATAATCATACCCTAATTCTTTGAAGTTTTTAACTATTACATCTAGTGAAGCCGATAACAAAATCTTTTTGCCCTGAAAATTTTTTAAAAAGGATAGCACATCCCTATTGTAGTCCCATTTTTCCTTAGATTTGTCAAAATAAGTTCTTGCATGATGTTCTAACATTTCTTTGGATATACCGAAGAGACAGAGCAGCACGAGCATTGTTTTATATATATCTCTCCTAGATATGCGGTTTAATAATAGCAATGGACGTAGTAACTTTGACAATATTCCATATCTCTTTGGATGCACAAATTTCAGGAAATCAAAAGTTGTATTGGTATTAACAAGTGTATAATCCAAGTCAACAATAATGGCATCAAACCTCTTGTCTTTTAAATATTTGCTAAATGTGAAAAAACAACCGTAAAAAGGAGGTTTTTTATCTTTTTTCTTCCATCTCAGAAGGTATATCAGGCTACAAAAGAGTCTTATTATAGGTCTATATGCTAGTACTACACACTTAAGCCAGACATCAATATTCTGTGTACCTTTAATTGTAGGGTTAGATAATACCTTTTTTATTTCAGAAATATTAGGATGGCCCATTTCCAAATGTTCTATAGTATTTTGTTCCACCATACCAAAAGTTTTTACATACCATTTGTGAAATTTTTGGTCTGCAAATTTCCCCAGGAAACCATATTCTGGATCATGTGCTACAAGATGTAGTAATACATAATCTTTGCTAACTCTCTTGAGTTCTTTCAGAAACTTTTCCCTATCCTTTTGCGGAACATGTTCTATGACATCAACAGAAACAACTATATCAAATATATTGTCTTTAAAAGGTAAATATTTACCATCTGCTACAATAGGCATTCCTAATTTGACATTCTTAAGCTTATCTTTTTGGATATCAGCAAGTATAATGTTATATTTTTGATATTGACCAGAATACTTCAGAAATCTTGCTAACCCATCTCCCCCAGAACCAACTTCAAGTAAGAAAACCTTTCTCCTCTTATTAATATTTAAGTTTCTCAGTTCTTTCAACACTTGAGAGTATCTTATATATACCTCTCTATCCCTAGCGGGAAAAAAAATAGCCTCTCTAATTCCATACTCGCCACTCCACCTGTAAAATCTATCCCTTAAGTGAGTCAACAGTTTATACCCTATTTTTGTTAAAAGAGATTCTGCCTTCATTGCAATCCCCTATACAACCTCACCAATTTCTCTCCCTGCTTCTCCCATGTGAAATCCTTCGCAAGCTTTCTCGCATTCTCTCCCAACTTCCTCCTTAGATTACCGTCCTCTAAAAGCTTATGAACATTCTCTATGAATTCTTCTAGATTTGCAGGGTCTGAAACCAGAGCTGCATTGTGTCTCTCAAATATCACTGCTGTTCCATCTCTATCCGTTGCTATTGCCTTTCCTAATGCTGCATAATCGAAAGCCTTCATGTGGCCCGCAACCTTAGTATGCAATGTATTCTTAAGTGGAAATATGCATACCTGAGACTTTGCCAAAATGCTATATGCTTCATCATCTGAAAGGAACCCCGGAACTAAGACATTCTTTAAACCTTCTCTCTTTACTCTCTTAATGAATTCTGCTCTCATGGGCCCGTCTCCTATCATGTATATTCTTGCATCCTCTCTTGACTTAGCCAACTCTATAACCTTATCGTAATCAATGTTGTGAGTGAAAACACCTATGAAAGATATCAGCCCTTCCTCTTCCTCACTTCCATCGAATCTCTCAAGTTTCTCCTCAAAGTAGCCATTAGGTATAATTTCTATTTTATCCTCTGGAACCTTCCATTCGTTCACAAGAAAATCTCTCATAGGCTCCGAAACAACTATAATCTTTGATACTTTGCTTACTGCATTTCTCTCAAGATAATAGATAACTTTCGGTGCTAATGGAATGGACTTATACAAAGAGCCATCAAATTCCAAATCGTGAACATCTAAGATATAATTCGAGCAACCAAGCGAAGCTGCAATACCTCCAAGCGTTGAATGTTCTATTTGTAAGATTGCATTCTTTTTCTCCGCCAATTTCTTAGCCTTCCAAGAGATAAGCAAAGCCCTTAATATCTGGTCTTTGATGCCCTTTACTTTAACTGGAACAGTGTGTATTTCAACATTGGGAAGTTCCGGAAATCTTCCTGTAGGTTTTGGAACCACCAAGCTAACGCTGTAACCATTTTCAGCTAATGCTTTTACAAAAGTTAAGACTCTATTTGTCCCCCCTCCTTGAAATCCTATGTTTCCGCCATGTGCTATTACTACCTTTGACATTTTACTACACTCTATAGCTCAAACTTGGAAACATTGCAAAAAACTTATCCACAGCCTTAAACAATTTCCTGAACCTCATATTCTCAGGCAACATCGCACATGAACCCCTCACTTTCAGAATTTCAAATTGTTCATTCATCATCACCTACTCGCACATTCAATCTAGAAATCCTTTCACGAATCCTCCTCTTTTCCATCTCCTGCTTCACATGAATTTTAACGATTCTTCTCATCTCTTTAGCAAGCTCTGGATACTCGTTAATTACATTTTCCTGCTCATACGGGTCTTCCTTAAGATTATAAAGTTCATCATCCTCTTTTTGCCCTGTTATGAACTTCCAATCTTTTGTTCTTACTGTAACTTTTCTTTTTTCTCCTTCAAATACCTTAGATATAACCCAATCTCTGCCACCATGCAGAAAACTTTCAGAAGAAAATTCGTTTTCTTCTCCTATTAGCTCTAAGATTGTAGGAGCTAAACCTCGTAGAGAAACAGGCTTTTCTATCCTCCCTTTGACGTCTGCGTTGTAAATTATGAGCGGAACGTGAATCAGCTCTTCGTAAAGCATTGGAGGATGGTAGTAAAATCCATGTTCACCAAACCCTTCTCCATGATCAGCATGAATAATAAAAATCGGATCAGTATCTTTTAACATATGCCAGAGCTTCTCAACAAATTTATCAGCATATAAGATTGCATCATCGTAAGCATTTATAATTCTATTTCTGTCTGACTTAGATAATTTGTTTGGATTTAGGTAATTTCTTCTGACTTTCCAATTTTGATATATTAGCTGGAGAAGATATTTGCTACCAAATTTTCTAAATTCTTTTGGTGCTATATAAGGTATATGAGTGTCAAGTAGCAGAATCCAAAGGAAATAGGGAGTTTTGCACTTCTCTTTAAAATCAATAATCTCAGGAATCAACCTTTTCCAGTCTGTAGACGTTGATTCTCTTTTAATTACAGCTCTCACGTTTTCGTAAAAAGAACCAAATCCCAATTTGTTGAATAAACTTGATAGCACTCCACTTTGCTTTTTCCCTTTCATGAAATCTTGAAAGTACTGAAAACCCTTACTGAAACCAAAAAAACTCGAAGCTGCTGGATTTGCATGAATCGCTCCTGTAAAATATCCCTTTTTCCTCAAGACTTGAGCTAAAGTCTTCTTAGATTTTATCTCCTTTCTCCAGTCATTTCCGTTCAGCTTATCTACTTCATAACTTGTAAATGGGTATTCTCCAGTAAAAATTCCAAACATGGAAGTTGGAGTTGCAACGCCTGAAGATATTGCGTTCTCAAAATAAAGTCCTTCCTTTGCCATTTTATCAATTGTTGGCGTAGTCTCCCTATGATAGCCCATAAAGCTACAGTGATCTGCCCTTAAACTGTCAAGCGTTATTAAAACTATGTTTCTCTTTTCTGGCATATAACCACCACTCTATAAGCATGGAGAAGTTCCCATCTCCACAGCCAACATCTAAAATCCTCTCAAACTTGTAACGGGAGAAAATATCCAGCACTTTCTTGTGCCTGTCCTCAAGCTCTTCGTAATCTTTTGGCGTGATTCCAATGAATTTTTCAGCGTATTTCTTCTTGGATTTCATTCCGCCACCTCTTCATAAACCTTAAGGTATCTCTCCGCAATCTTCTCCCAGTCGAATTCTTCCCTCGCAAGCTTCCTGCTGTTTTCGCCCATCCTTTCTCTTTCCTCATGATTGTCAATCAAATATCTTATTTTCTCTGCCAGTTGCTTTTCATTTCCTGGCTCTACCAAAAACCCGTTCCAGCCATCTTTTATTTGCGCCGGAATTCCTCCAACTTTTGTGCCTATCAGAGGTTTTCCCGATGCTAAAGCTTCTTTTAATGCTATTGGATCACCTTCCCCAAAAGAAGGCAATACGAATATATCGCATGCAAAATACAAAGCCTTTAAGTCCTCATAAGGCACAAATCCGGTAAATCTGACTTTTAAATTCCTTTGCTTGGCATATTCCATCACCTTATTCGCATATTCTCTATCAAGGTTTGTATTCCCGACTATTAGGAAAAGAACATTATTTTCTTTCAAAATTTCCGCAGATTTAACCAAATACTCCACACCCTTCCTCGGTGTTACCGTTCCTGAAAACATCACTGTTGTTTCATTAAGTTCGTATTTTTCTTTTACCCTTTCTATTTCCTCTTTGCTTAAGTTGAAATCGTCCACATTCACTCCATTCGGAATAACTTCCAGCTTCCCTTCTTCAATCCCCCTCTCAATAAGCTTTTCCTTCAGAGGCTCATTCAAAACTACGCTTTTCCTAACTCTTTTCATCAAATACAGATCCGGTGAGAAGAAACGAAGAGCTAAAGGAGCTGAAGAATCCAAGGCAAATCTTTTCTTCTCTTCACCAATGTGAGCAGTGTAAATCATCCTCTCTCTCAGTCCTCTGTTCATATTTATGAGAATAGTTGAAGCAAATGGAAAGTGAACATGAACAACATCAAATTCGTTCTCTTTAAGAAATTTGCTTATCTTAACGGCAACATCAAATCCATCTCTTAAAAGCTTTGCTAATCCGGCAGGGCTTTTTATGAGTTTATAAGGTGCCGCAGGTAGTTTATCAGCATTAATTCTGATGTATCTTATTCCGTCTATTTCCTCTTCTTTTGGAAGCGTTCCAAAATCTCGCTCTAAAATTGTTACATCATGTCCCTTTTCAGCTGCATACTTTGCAAGGTAATAAACAACTGTTGGGACTGAACCCTCTCCTACCAACGCCCTTTCTCCGGGTGTTCCGTAGTCGTCAAATATATGCAGGATTTTCATTTTCTTCTTCCTATATACCTCAAAAACATTCTCGCCGAATATAAAAGCCGCCTCATCTCATCTAAACCATGCCGCCTCAAAACCTGCCTCAATGCTACCGGAACATATCTCGGAGATAAATAATACTCTTTCAGTATCTCATCCACAGCTTTCGTTATC
>Ga0190311_1000396_pt1 | contig 13293 bp, 17 predicted proteins | sample 48700789_MG_FD_165037 | JGI IMG/M metagenome (GOLD analysis project Ga0190311, IMG submission 165037) | Hydrothermal vent sediment bacterial communities from Southern Trench, Guaymas Basin, Mexico - 4870-07-8-9_MG | ecosystem: Environmental > Aquatic > Marine > Hydrothermal vents > Sediment ...
GCTTTAGTGAGGACGTTTTTGAAAGAGCTAAGAAAATAAGCGATCGTGGATGGTATTTTGATCTACCATTGTATCGTAAATATCTCGATAAACAATGGAGTACTCCATCCACGCCTCCAATACCGCAAATTGCTGGATTGAATGTTGCTCTACGGATCATTGAGAAGATGGGAGGAAAATATGCATGGCTTAAAATGTATGAAGATAGAGCTGAAAAGATTAGGAGAGGAGTACTCGATCTAGGCCTTGAATTATTTGCTAAGCCGGGATATTATAGTCCAACAATAACAGTTATCAAGACACCTCCTGGTATAAAGGGTGTTGATGTATATAATGAGATGAGAAAACGGGGATTCGAAATAGCTAAGGGTTATGGGCCTGTCAAGGAATACACTTTCCGCATAGGGCATATGGGTTATATAACTGATGAAGATATTGAGGAATTATTTAAGAATCTCAAGGAAGTCATTGAGTATCTTAAATCTAATAGATAATAACACATCTTTTTATTTTTCTTATTCTTAGTATGAATAATTGGATTTTGATATTCATATTAAGGTCTATACACTTTATATACTCTAGTCTATACTGGAGGCTGGTTAGTAATGCAGCTCATAGGCCTTGTTGGCAGTGGTTCAACTACATTATATGCTCCAGTTATTATATGGGATCAGGTAGAACATCTAGCCAAAGAAGAACAATTAGTTCTTATAGAGGATGGGAAACGGGGATTAAGATATCTTGGTGTCCTCCGAGGAGTTAAACGCTATGAGCCCTTTCTAAATATTTATCGTAGAACTAGCTATGTTGATAATCCTGAACTCGTTGAGACAGGGACCCTACCACATAGTAGTGGATATTCGGCTCTAATAGGGATTATACATGGAAATAGACTTGGAGAAGTTGATTTACCTCCGAACCCAGGTTCTAAGGTCTATGTTATTGAGTCGTCTAATGATCTGGGACTGGATCTTGGTGAAGGTCTAAGAATAGGCTATCATAAATATAGTGGTATAGATATACCATTGGATCCTTTATGGATTACTTATCACGTAGGGATTGTTGGAGCAACTGGAACAGGTAAGTCTAGACTAGTACGTGCACTTATTGATGAAGTTCTTGAGAAGACTACTTATAGAATTATAGTATTTGATCATACTGGTTTAGACTATGCCGCGTATTATAAGAATAATATCGTTGATGCATCAAATGTTGTACTTGATATTTCATTAATAGCTGATTTAATGCTTTCTCGTACTGGGCTTTATCAACCTACTTATGAACCATATATACTTTATTCTATTCTTAAATACATATTTGAATATTATAGTTCACATGTGGAGGGTAGGAAAATTATTGATGAATTAAAGAGATCGAGTGAAGCAGTAACTGTACATAGGTTTAAGCAAAAAAGGATATATGATGAATATGGTGGTTTTAGCGATTTTCTGAACAATATTGATTTTGAGAACTTACTTGAAACTATGGCTAGGCATCCCATTAAATGGGATCGTAGTTGGTTTAGAAGAGTTGCAATGGATGCCGTGGGAGAGTTAAGAGGTAGAGAGAGTTCCAAAATAAGACTTGGTGTAGCTATTGATATTAAGCTTGGAGACGGATTCTTTACCACACTAAGCAATCGCAATCTATTGCCAAGGGATATAGTAGATCGTGCTTGGAAAGATAGACTTGTTGTAGTAGATCTAAGCACTGAAGATATTGCTACACGTAGATACATTGTAGCTGGAGTGATATACGAGCTCTGGAAAAGAGTTGAGACTAATAAAGCATCTATAGATACATTAGTAGTTGTTGATGAAGCACATAATTATGCGTGTCGAAACTGTGGCGAAGCACATTATGCGCTTACACGTGTAGCACGTGAAGGTAGGAAATGGGGGTTTGGCTTAATTCTAGCTACTCAAAGAATAATGGATATTGATCCTGAAATACGTAGTAATATCAATACATGGTTCTTCAGCAAATTACAGACACCAAATGATTATAATGAACTGAAAGGATACATGGATTTAGCAGGTATAACTGAACAGTCATTAGCTGCTTTAGCTAGAAGAGAATTCTATCTTGCAGGCCTTATGAATCCACTAAAAATACCTGTTTTGATAAGAGTTAAGGAGGTTAGATAAGTATTGGAGGAACGTAGAGGATTTTTTGAAGAAGTGGTTGATGAGGAGCTCTATGAAGAACCCATTCCTTCCATTGTTATACAAGGTATTGAAAGAGAAGTAAACAGAATAGTCAATTCATATAATATTCGCAGCTTAATTGAGGATAGAGATAATATTAGAGATAATCTCCTTAAAGAGAATATATTAAAGAAGATCCGGAAGTATACTGGTTTAAAGCCGTGCTTAGTAGCTATAGATACCGGCTTTACATCGCCTCCTCTAGAACTTACCGGCGGCAGGCTCCTTGTAATAATTAGATCACATGTTTTCCAAGGATGTAGTTCATGTGGTGACTACCCAGTTTTTGACAGTGTTGGATACATTAGATTCACAGATCGTACAGAAGCTATTGCCAAGCCATTGTCCAAGATCTATGAGAGAGAATTTATTAGACAAGTACTTTTAAGTAAGAAAAATGGAGAAATAGATCTTGATCTAATACTTGTTGATGGAGAGCTTTTCCCACGGACTCCCCCAGGATATAGTTCTAGGTTTAGTCGTGAAAGCTATATTATGAAGCTATATAAGAGAATTGTTGAAATAACTAATGAAATCCTTAGACTTGCTTTAGAGACTAATACTGCTCTAATAGGTGTTATTAAAAGAAGCTACGGACGAGATATAGCCATTAGATTACTTAATAATAAACTTATTATTAATGATAAAGCCTTAGCTACATATATACTGAAGCCAGGTGAATGGATTGATCTTGGCCTTTATATTGATCTAATTTATTATATAAAGAGATTTCTCAATAAATACGAAGGTATACTTAGTCCACGAGAATGGAAGGCTCTTAATGAGAGATTATCATGGATTACAAGTGTTATACGTGAAAGTGATAACTCATCCAATATTGGAATCATTGTATATAAGGCTTTTAATCCATCATACTACATGATTGCTACCAAGATCGAGTATTGGACTAGCAACAAGTATCCTCTAGAAAAATTATTGGCCTATATATCAAGTATAACTGGTATAAACGGCGTTCCCCATCCAATAGATCTCGTTGACTCAATGGCTATGGTTAGAAAAGATCTATTATACCTCATACAACAACAATTATTTAATGAACTATATAGGAGAACAGGCGACAAAGATCTAGCTTTAAGCATAGCTGGATTAACTAATCCAGAGAAAATAAGTAGAATCGGTATGAAATGATCATTGACATAAATAAGGTTCTATTAAATTTACACATTTATTGTCTAAAATAGGTAACGTGGCCATAATGCTTAATAAATATGTTTACTATATTTATAAACAAAAGGTGTAAACATTTGAGTACTGTCATAAGTATTAGGATACCGAAGAAGATGAAAAAAGAGTTAGAAGAACTTAGAATTGATTATACTAATGAAATTAGGATTTATCTGGAAAGAAGAATTAGAGAAGAAAAGATTAAGAGAATCCTCAATGAACTAGAAAAAATACATAAGAAAACCGGTTATATTAAAGGTAGTCATGCTGTTAAATTCATTAGAGAAGATCGTGATTGCCGATGAAAAAGTTTGTTGTAGATGCATCTGTAGCATTAAAATGGTTAATTAATGAAGACTATAGTGATAGGGCAAAACTTCTTTTACTCAGATTTGGCTCTGGATTAGTTGAATTATATGCTCCTGAACTTCTAAAACTAGAAGTAGCTAATGGTTTAAGAAAGTATTTTGTAAAGAAACTTATTAGCGAAGAACAATTAATAACTTTATATAGTTTGTTCTCTGATATAGACATTGAATACATAAATCATAGCATAGATCTTATTATAGATTCGATAAAGTACGCTATAGTAAATGATGTTACATTTTATGATGCATTATACATCGTTTTAGCTAAAAATATGAATGGATTATTTATAACTGCCGACGATAAGTTAATGAGAAAAATTAGGGATAAGGAAAATATCATAATTCATATAAAGGATTATAAATAGATTGCATGGATACGTATTATATTTAATAAAGAATTCTATAAAAGATGTAAACAAGGCTTTTATTGAGTTTATGGAGACCTCTTATCTAACTATTCATGCTTGTCCACATAATCTATTATGGTGTATAGTTTTTAGGTAGATAAATATATCTGAAGACTAATTTATTCCAGTAGGATACATCGTTTGGGGGATTGATGATGATTAGAGTATTAGTTGCGGCTCCAATACATAAGGATGCATTGAAATTATTAGAGAGTTCAGGTTTTGAGGTTATAGTCAGAGAATATCCTAGCAGTAATGAACTTGTTAGATTGATAAAGGACTTTGATGCCTTGATCGTTCGAAGTAAACCATTAGTTACACGGGATGTTATTGAAGCAGCTAATAAGCTTAAAGTTATTGGCCGTGCAGGTGTAGGCCTCGATAACATAGATCTTGAAGCAGCTAAAGAGAAAGGTATAGCAGTATTTAATGCACCTGGTGCTCCTACGAATAGCGTTGCAGAACTAGCTATTGGTTTAATGTTGGCTGTTCTCCGTAAAATAGCCTATGCTGATCGTGGTATGAGAGAGGGTAAATGGGTCAAGAAGGAATGTCTCGGACAAGAATTACATGGTAAAATTCTTGGAGTTATTGGTATGGGTCGGATAGGAAGAGCAGTTGCCAGAATAGCCCATCATGGTTTTGGTATGAAGATTATTTACTATGATGTTATAAGGTGTCCTAAGGAGATTGAAGAAGAACTTGAAGCTCGATGCCTCGATCTTGAAACAGTACTAAGAACAGCTGATGTCATAACAATTCATGTACCACTTACTCCTCAAACAAAACACTTAATTAATGAAGAAAGACTTAAACTTATGAAACCAACGGCGATCCTAATCAATACTGCTCGCGGAGGAGTCGTTGATACAAATGCTCTAGTAAAGGCATTAAAGGAGGGCTGGATAGCTGGTGCAGGGCTAGATGTATTTGAAGAAGAGCCCTTACCAAGGGATCATCCCTTGACAGAACTTGACAATGTTGTATTAACTCCTCATATTGGAGCAAATACTATTGAGGCTCAAGAAAGAGCTGGTATAGAAATAGCTAAGAAGATCATAGGATTTTTCAAGGGTAAATAATATTTCTTTTTCTTAATTATTTTCTATAGTTAAAGACTAGAGTAATTATTATTAGTTATTTATTGCATACATTGTATATGGTGTATACATTGTCTACAACAATAAGGATATCTAAAGAAACTAAAAAATTGTTAACAAATATAATGATTAAATTAGAGGCAGAACTTGGTAAAAGACTTGATTATGATGATGTTATAAGAATCCTTATCAATAGATGTCGTACTAAAAATCCACATCTATTAATGCGGCTCATCAATATGGAGGTTAGTGGGGAAATTGTAGAGAAAGCTCATAAATTATTAAAGGAGGAGAGAATTAGTGAGAAGAGAATCATTAAAAGGAGATATGGTATTTGATACTTCTATAATCATTGAAATGTCTTTAGCAACAACATATGGAAAGGAATTAATTAAGTCTATAATAAAGGAAGAGATAATACCATATATTACAATGCTCAACATTACCGAGGCAAAGTATATTCTTTGTAGAATATTAGGTATAGATGAATCATTAAAGAGAATAGGATTAATCTTGGATTCAAATTATTTCACTATAGTTAATACAGATACATTATCAGATCTTGTCTCTATATGTAAGTGTAGATTTCCAATAAGTCTTGCAGATTGCCATACTTTATCTTTAGCTAAGAAGATGTCTTTACCAGTTCTATTTTATAAGCTAGAGAAAGAATTTAGACCAATTGTTCAAGAATTGAAAAACTGGATTAATAGTGAGATACTATTTTTAGTAGGGGATTAAGTTTAATTCTTTTAATCCATTTATCTCTATAAACATACATACTGTCTATAGGTATATGGGGGATGTATTATTGTCATCAAAGGTTATTATAAAAATCCCGAAGTACGATATTCCTATTAAGCGTGTTGAGCCTGTTATGATTGATATTGATAAAATGTTGCCACATGAAGAAATTGTTAGTAAACGTTTAGAGGATCTCATGGATTTTATAAAGAAGTTAGATGCAGTTGATATGCCATTAATTATTGCACCAATACCCGGTACTGACAAGTACTTAATTGTCGATGGACATCATAGATGGGCGGCACTCAAAGAACTTGGAGCAAAAAAGGCTCCATCAATTATCATTGATTACTTTGATAATCGTGTAAAGCTATATACTTGGTACCCGGCCTTTTCAGGAGATCTAGAGATCTTTCTTAAAAAGCTTAAGGAGGAAGGTATTAACTACAGTACATGTAAAAGTGGGGATATTGATAAACTTATTGAAGAAAAGGACTATGCCTTTATATTAATTGGTAGGGGGGATATCTGCATAATAATTTACGGAGGCATTGAAGGACAGAAGAAAGTATCGCATATACTTGATCGGCTAAATGTTGAGGGATTAATAAAGCTAGCATATTACGGCCTTAAGGAAGATGCATTGAGAGATCTTGAGAAAGGAGAAATAGATTACCTACTACTAAGGAAGATGCCATCTAAAGAAGAAGTCATGGAGATCGTTAGAAGAGGAGAGGTATTTTCACCTAAAACTACAAGACATGTACTACCATATATCCCGGACAAGACATATACTCCATTAAAGGATTGTTATTAGATTAAAGAATAAAACTACTTCATCTTCTTAATTATTTTCTTATATGGAGATTCTAGAAAGAACCCTCTCCTACACTTGGGACATATGACTAGGATGGGTCTATCACGTTCTTCGGGTAAAACCTCATGATCAGCTACGTACAGTACCGATTCATACATATAAACAAATCCACTAGGATCACTTGTGTATCCGCAATATGGACAAGTTATTTTCTTCATATTTAACACCATTTTCATTCTATGTGTTACGTCTTAGATAAACATAGGGCTCGATCGATCCTCTTATGGATACATAGTTTAAAATAAGGTTTTAGTAGAGTATAGCTTAGGTGGAATATTGGCTATTATAAAGCCAAGTGATCTTATGAGAAGAAAGAGAGAACTTATAGAACAGATAGTTAAGGATCTGTCTCCCGGCGTAAAAGATACTGCTAGAAGATATTTAGAGACATTATCTGTAGATGATCTTAGAGATAAGGAGAAGGCTAAGAATTTCTTGAGGAAGAAAGGCTTAATTCATTAAGGAAATGAAGCTACATGGTGGAATAATATTAATAGTTTAATCTATTTTATTCATATTTATAGTGTAATAGCTTAGCTTTGATATAATAGTAGGTGAATGTATATTGAGCACGGAAATTAAGGTTACAGATAGACAGTATAAGATCCTGAAAATAGTAATAGATAGGGATAGTATTGGAGTTGAAGAACTTGCTAGTAGACTTAATCTCAAATCCGAAGATATAATGAGAGATTTAGCCGAGCTTGAGGCAAAAGGTCTTATTACTCGAGAGAGAATTGTAGAAGATATTTATGTATTGACTGATGAAGGTAGAAAAGTACTTATTCACGGCCTTCCTGAAGAAATCATTTATAATGTATTATTTAGGTGTATAGATAAAGAGATCAATAAATTCATTGAATGTATATCTAAGGAAGCAGGTATAATAGATGAATGGGCCCGTATAGGTTTTCAACACTTAATCCGAAGTAAATGTATTACTGTATCAAATAAAATTGTTAAGAGAGGAATTCTCAATAATTGCTATAAAGCCATGGAGGAAGCAGGTCTTTTAAAGGCATGGCTTAAGGAGATTGAGAGGAAAAGGAGTGTACCAGATGATATATTGAAGGTTTTGAGGAGGAGAAAATTTATTGAGAAAACACGTTCAATAAAAATAATAATCAGATCTACTGCCAAGCTTAAGGAGGCATGGGAAAAAGGACTTATTGTAAAAGCTACTTTATTAACAATAGTCACTCCTCAACATTATATGAGCGGTGTATTAGAGAAAGCAATTATTAAGAAATTCGATTTATCGATTCCTCCTCCAAGAAGGTCTATTATGAGGCTAAATGCGTATATGGAGTTCCTCGATCTTGTGAGAGAAATACTTGTATCAATGGGTTTTGAAGAAGTTAAGGGTCCGCATGTGGAGCTTGAGCTATGGAATTTTGATGTATTATTCCAGGCACAGGACCATCCTGCTAGAGAGATACATGATACTTTCTTCTTAGACACCGACTTTAAGGGTAAGATAATGGATCGGGACCTAATTGACCGAATTAGAATAGTACATGAATCTGGATGGGATTACAAGTGGAGTCTTGATAAAGCATTAAATCCTATATTAAGAACTCAGACCACAGCTGTATCTGCAAGGATCATTTATGAACGTGGCCCCGGAGAGTATAGATGTTTCACACTAGATCGTGTATTTAGACCCGAGACACTTGATGCGAAGCATGCAATGGAGTTTTATCAGCTTGACGGCATTATAGTTGGCAAGGACATTACTTTCCGTGATCTCCTAGCGTTCTTCAGAGAATTTGCAGCTGCCCTAGGTATTAAGGAGATATGGTTTAAGCCTGGATACTTCCCATTTACTGAGCCTAGTGTTGAAGGCTTTATTAAGCATCCAAGTCTTGGATGGATCGAGGTATTCCCAGGGGGCATGTTTAGGCCTGAAGTTATGAAGATTCTTGGAGCTGAAGGTGTCCGGGCAATTGCATGGGGTATAGGTATAGACAGGCTTGCTATGACTGTACTTGGAATAAATGATATACGTGATCTATTCTCTAAAGATCTAGGATTCATAGAGAAACTTCCGGATCCTAGGCTCCCATACTTCACTAGTAGAACAAGTGCCAGAGATACTATTGTTGTTAAATATCCATTGTAATTTATTCAAAATATCTTATAAAGAACCCAAGATCATATATATTCTTATAAACGGGTTTCTCTAATCCTTTCTTCAATGCATTAATTAACTCATTCTCACTAACCATGGGCTCTGCTACACCAATAACTCTATTGTCAAAAGAATCAATTACTGCAACTGGATTATATATTGGCTCATAATACCTAATTACTGAAGAAGCAAATAGATCATTTCCATATAGAAAATTTTTAACACCATGCTCAGATACCGTAATTGCTGCTCTATATTTTCCTAGATACCTATATATTCTTTCATAAATTATTGTAGATAAATATACTCTATTGTCAATTACTATTCCTAGCCACTCTCCACTATATACGATGGATGCATTAAAGTATTTAGCACCATACTCACTACATGAAATTATACCTAGGTTACCTAGTATATAGATATAAGGCCTGCATTTCACGAAATCCCTGTATTCTACTCCAAGAAGTTTAAACATAGTCTTTAGACCATAAATAATATTCTCATCAGCTCTTCCGACCCTGTATCTTAAACGCTTAATCAAAATGGTACACCAAATACTTAAACCATACTTCTAAAAATATATGATATAGATGAAGAAAGTAATATGTCTTCAGACACTATTGTGGATGAAGAAGGTTTCGCGCACTGATAATAATAGCGTTTAGGAGTTGATTCATTAATATATGTGATTATTGTCTCACTATTTTGAAAAGTATAAATTGAGATAATGGAACCTAATTATTTCAAAGAGTCACTATGTTCTGTTATAGAGAATGTATGGGTTCATAGGATCAATTTTATTAAGGGGTATAGGATCAGATCATATTCTAGAAGATTGGAGATTTGGAGGCTGGAATGTATGTCTGAAAGGAAAACTGCTAAGGAAATAGTTCTTGAGACATTAAAGAAAGAGAAGAGGCCTTTGACACCTAAAGAGATCCAGAAACTAACTAATCTAAACTATAATACTATTAGAGGGAGACTACAAGATCTTAAGAAGGAGGGTCTTGTAGTCCGTACTGAAAATGGATGGATTTATAAAGAGTATCTTAAGAAGTGAGACCTTGTCTTCATAAGCTAATATCTTTTTTAAATCAATACTCCTGTTCTACATGGACTGTCTAATGATACTCCATACCTATATTGAGATCTTCGATACAAGATTGTATGGATAGAGATATAGGGGATTATTCTTTTATGGTTAAATTGGTTGTTTAGGTGGGCCTAATGGCTCGGTTATTGAGATTAAATATTGACTGGAATGATGTTAAGAAGAAGAGAATGGAGTTTTGGAATAGTAGTCTAGCATATAGAAGGATTTATGAAATTCTTAGAAAACAGGGATACCATATAATTGGTACTACAGGAGCCGTTAAACGTTGTTACTGGACCAAGGAAGCTCTTGTTAGAGGTAGATTCTGTTATAAATGTTTATGGTATGGAATAGAGAGTCATCGTTGTATTCAAATGACACCTGCTGTTGCATGGTGCTGGAATAGGTGCTTGCATTGCTGGAGGCTTCAGCCTGAAGACATTGGTATGGAATGGGATGAAGCTAGATTACCAGTAGTAGATGATCCTGAGGTTCTTGTTGAAGAGAGTATTATTGAGTTCCGCAGGATCATTAGTGGATTTAAAGGTAATCCATATGTATCATATGATATGTATAGAGAGGCTATGGAGCCGAGGCATGCGGCTATTAGCTTAACAGGTGAGCCTGTACTTTATCCTAGACTTAGTGAATTAATACATGAATATCATAGACGTGGAATAACTACTTTTCTTGTAACACATGGTGTTAGGCCAGATATTATATCTGGTCTTGAGGAAGAGCCTAGTCAGTTCTATCTTAGCCTTGAGTCATGGAATAAGAAGATGTATATGGAGTTTAACCGTCCCATAGTTCCTCGTGCTTGGGAACTTGTAATGCAGACAATAGATCATATCCGATCTATGAGTTGCCCCACAGTATATAGGATTACAATCATAAAGGGCTTCAATATGGGCGAGCAAGATATTGATGGTTTTGCTAAACTAATTGAACATGGTAATCCAACATATGTTGAAGTAAAAGCATACATGTATATGGGCCGTAGCAGGGGAAGGCTTTACCCGGAGAATATGCCTAGCCATGAGGAAGTTAGAGAATTTGCAAGAAAACTAGCTGATAAAATAAGTTATATGGTTTTGAGTGAAAGCATACCAAGTAGGATTGTACTGCTCAGCAGGATAAAGAGGCCAGTAAGACATGGCAAGGGATGTCCCGATGGTGTAGAGTATCCAGAGAAATGGTGTCGCCCACTAACACGAGAGTATGAGGAGATGAAGGAACTATAATGACATATCATAAGCTAAGCGTCCTATATATGTAGCTTTACGCATATCAAAATATTGCTTCCCCTATACTGTAAATTGTTAAACTATTTAATATATTAAGGAATTTCGAAAATCTATGTTTCTAACGAATATACATGCTAGGTATTTATTCGGTCTTAGCATATGTTATTTACCATTTCTTCTATATTTGGAAGAAGCTATGTTCTCTGGTAAAATTTAATAGTTCCGGTAAAATACTATATATTGGTGAATATATTGGCTGTGGTTAAGATGGATAAGCATGGGCGTATCCTTATTCCCGCTAGTATTAGGAAAAAAATTAATTCCGATCTATTTATTATAGAGATCACCGGTAATGAGATAAGGCTTAAGCCTATGAAACCTACTAGGTTAACAAGCTATTTTGATCGTATAGTTGTTGATATAGAGGATTTTACTGATACACATAAGCTCAGAAAAGCATTAATGAAGAGCTGATACCACTATGAAATTTCTTGACTCTAGCGTATTTCTTCACGCTTATCTACGGCCCCGCAGAAAACTTAAACCCAGGGAAGAAGAGCTTAAGAAAAGAGCAAAGAAGATTATAGAAAGAATTGATTCTAGTGAAGAAGATGTATTAACAACTGTTATTCATGTAAGTGAGATAGTGAATATGATTGAGTCATGGCTTGGATTAAAAGAAAGTCTTAGCATACTGGCTAGGTTCTTATCATTAAGAAATATAAGTATTGTTGGAGTTAGTGAGAGTGATTATGAGGAGGCACTAACTATATCGATTCATTACAATATAAGTGTAAATGATGCCATAGCATATTTGAAGATGAAAGAAAATAATATCAATGAAATATATACATTTGATAAGCACTTCAAAAATCTACCAGGAATCAAAATATGCTGGGAATAACTATCAGTTATTACTAGTTCCAAGTGATTCTACGATCGTGTACCGATGCCTATAAGTAATTGAAGCTATATTTTACCTATTTCTTAATCTTGAACAGAATTCTTTTGTAAATTTAGGCTTACCCAATGTATAGCATGTTTTTATTAGACCTATTTCTCTAGAGAGTGTGAATACTATGGAGTCAACCGTATCCCATCCACTAAGCATTATAGTGCATATACGTGAGTGCCCATCCAATACATAATATTCATTCTTATACCTATAGATTAATGGTGGAATACTTGGTTCTTTAGAGGATCTTTCTATCACACGAACCATGGATTGTGTAGCATATAGGCTATGGATATATATTCTCTCCCTCCATACACGTGCAAGTAATCCATGTCTTTTCTCAAGAAAATGTATTATATTCACCATATGCCTTAATGTACGGTATGGTTCCCCAACGTTAACCGGGGGGTTAACAATGGCTATATCCCTAAGAGGTACCGAGACCCTCGGACTATATGCTAGAGCCTCTAGTAGGTATGCATCAACTAGTTCACGGAGCCATAGATAAACCCTTGCTCTATGATGCCCATCGAGTATGTATAGTTTACCATGTTTACCACGTATTACAATTATTGGTGCGTAGTATTTATCGAATAGAATAGATTTCAATACAAGCCCTAGCTTATCACTTTCAAGACTCGATTCTGTAGAATAGAGTATGTCTGGGCGAAGGCTCTTCTTGCCAATGAATCTCACACTATACTGTCTAGACAATAATCTCTTGATCTCATAAAGCCTTCTCTCAACTATACGCTCCTCTATAAGCTTAAGCCTCTTTAAACTACTCGGCATAACTTTCCAGCATTAAGATTTCTATATTTCATGACTTATATACTAAATGTTATAGAATCTATGCGTACACTATAAGTAATGGGGGACAATCATTTTCCCTAATGCCATAATTTCATTGTATATCTTGGCAAAATAGTTAAATCACTTATAACCTAGTATAATCCTTATCTTCAAATATATTTAAGGC
>Ga0190311_1000401_pt1 | contig 13264 bp, 1 predicted proteins | sample 48700789_MG_FD_165037 | JGI IMG/M metagenome (GOLD analysis project Ga0190311, IMG submission 165037) | Hydrothermal vent sediment bacterial communities from Southern Trench, Guaymas Basin, Mexico - 4870-07-8-9_MG | ecosystem: Environmental > Aquatic > Marine > Hydrothermal vents > Sediment ...
CCCGATAATTCATCATATTCTGCGAAAATTACCGCACATCGCTGGGCAGATTGCATCGGCATCCTGCACAAGAATATGAGCATCATTCAGCCACGACTGGAGTTCTGGATGCGAACCGAATGCGAGCGGAATGAGAAGCTGCGGGCTGGCGCTCTCGCTGGCAATGTCTCCGCAGGCGATTTTGAGTGTGTATTTGAGACTGAGAATGTGACTGATTGGCGTCTCGTCTCAGTAAACCTTTCCGAGCTTGTAGGCACGAACAAAGATTTGGGCTTCTTCGCAGCGAACAACTGGTGGGACTACAATGTGAGCATACTCGTGGACAATGTTCGGTTAAGGAAGTGTGCAGAACGAGAACCATTCGTTGATTTCGGACTCGCTGAGCTCGCACCCACAAATATAACTACGAGATACCACCTGTATGCGAACTTCTCGAATCAGATATATGTGAATATCACAAACAACGGAACTGCAGACGCCCGCAACTTCTCCGTATTTCTCAACGCAAGCGACGAGAAGGGTAATGTTTTAACATCGCAGCTGAGCATCTCCCTGTCGCATAAAAACGCAACGACACTTGTATTCATCTGGAAACCGCCTCACGCAGGTAATTACTCGCTTTCTGTTCGTGTTGATGCGGAAAATTGCGTTGAGGAAGCGAATGAGATGAACAATGTCTTGAATAAGAAAGTATATGTGAGCCCACCGACAGAATGGTGGGGCTTCGCATTCAAGGAAAATGTGTCTGTGAAACCCCTTCAAGGAATGAGTATCAAGAATGCGACCGTCTTGCTGACGCTTGACCCATTCATATTTGACTACACGAGGGCGAATCCAGACGGCTCTGATGTGAGAATAAAGGATGATAACGGCAAAGATTTGCCTTTATGGATAGAGAACTGGAATCCTTCTGGAGAGAGCCGGATATGGTTCAGGACAGATGTGCCTGCAGCGGGAAAGACAGTTTATCTATGCTATGGCAACTGCAGCGCACCATCGGAAAGCAATGCAAGCGCCGTATCTTCATTCTTTGAAGATTGGGAAGAGGGGGATGCGAGTCTTGAGCGTTGGGGATGGAACCTTACGATGGACGACAGCTGGAAGCGCATAGAAGAAGGATTTGCCGTCTATGGCAATCATTCACTACATCTGTCATCAGGCAGTAGTAGCTATTATGATTGTTATTGTGAGGGTTACAGGGAGGTTGTCATACATAATAGCAATCCGGTATTCAGTGCATGGATTTATCCAGAGAGTTTACCCAATATTTCTTCATCTCTTGAGTATATTATTGATGTGAATGTTTCGGGCAAAATATATCATTTAAGGTATGGTGTCTTCAGATATCTACCTGCTGACTCCTCCAACAATTTATATTTCCCGCTTTTATTCAGTGCGGATAAACAATGGCATCACATATACAGGAGCCTGCGGGATGACCTTCTGCTGAAAGGAGTGAATACCACTGGAGAAATTTCAGTTGAGAAAATTAGGGTTCGTGCTTATTGTTCTCGTGCTGATTCTGAAGCTGATTGGAGTGCAGAGGGATATTTTGATGGAATTGCGATTTTATCACCCAGTCCTGTTATTGCAGATATAGGAAATACAAATATCTCTGTCGGATTCGTGCGAGCGCCAAAGGGATACCATGCAAATTCTTCCTCTCCTCTTATTGTGCGTGTGAGAAACGATGGCACCGCAGATGCTCACAATTGCTCCATTGTATTAGCAGTTGAATATGAGAAAGATGAGAACTCCACACAAATAATGCGACGTAAAAGTTGTTTCGTGCCACATAAATCCTCTCGCACATTCATTTTTGACTGGATGCCGACGCATGAAGGAAATTACACTGTGAAGGTCTCAGTTGAGATTGACGGCGAGATAGAAGCGAGCAATAAGACAGAAATCCATGTCTATCCAGAACTTGAATGGAAGTATAACGAGCCGATAGAGCTGAGATGTATGGGCAACTTAAGCGATGTTGCGGTTCCCATTATTCTCAAACGCTCCATATTTGACTACACGAGGGCGAATCCAGACGGCTCTGATGTGAGAATAAAGGATGATAACGGCAAAGATTTGCCTTTATGGATAGAAAATTGGAACACTTCCGGCGAGAGTATTATCTGGACGAGGCTTCGTCGCATAAACCACAGCCGAAAGGTCTATCTGTGGTATGGTTGTGAGAACGCAACGACGGCAAGTAACGCATCAGCAGTCGCTTCTTTCTTTGAGGATTGGAACGGTTACGAGGATTACGGCGAATACGCATGGAGCGTGAAAGGCTGGCGCTTAAAACCGCACAATGCAAACGGCTTTGTGCGAACATGCAACAACGCATTGAATATAAATGTGTCTTCTGGAATGATTGGCATTTACCGTGATTTGCATCTCAATTCGGATGCACCTGTGCTTTCCGCATGGCTGAAAGTGGATAACGGAACGAGCAAAGCATTTGTGAGCGTTGAGGTGAATATCGCTGGTAAGACATATAACCTTCGTTACGGTAATGTCAGTGGCGGGGAGTTCGATTTTAATATCATTCCTGCGGACGGCGAGTGGCATCACATACACAGAAACTTGCGTGATGACTTGGAAGGGCAAGGTGTGGCTGTGCATGGCGATATTGAGGTGAAGCAAGTGTTATTGCAGGTTGAAGATATTGGTGACGCTTACTTTGACGACATCGTCGTTTTAAATTCAGATTCCACGCTCAGAGTCGGAAGCATGCAGAGACCTGACCTTTTAATTCGATTCGTTGATGTTCCTGCGGATGTTCGGCTCAACCGCACTGTGCCAATCACGGTAGAAGTTCTGAATCTTGGTCAGAATGCTTCTGAATTCAATGTCTCGCTCTATGATAACGGCGAAGTTGTGGATAATCTCACACTTGAGGGCATAAAGAGCATGGAAAATACCACCTGCATGTTCAACTGGACGCCTCTCAGTTTGGGAACGCACAAGCTTGAAGCGTTTGCGGACTCCGGAAGAGCAATTGAAGAGTTTGAAGAGGGTAACAACAACGCATCCGTTGATGTTGAGGTCGTAGCACCAGAGCTGTTCATCTCTGATGTTCGGATACTGAAGTTCGCAAATGTCCATTACTGCTTCGTTAACACTTCAAATAACATATCCATCGTGGTGAACAACAGCGGGACTGCACCCATTGAGAATGAATCTTTCAATGTATCGCTTGCGGTTAATGGTCTTGAGAAAGAGAAGCGTTTCAATGTCAGTATAGGAATAAACGAGAGCCGTATTCTGCCCTTCAACTGGACACCTGTTGAAACCGGGAACTACACGCTATCGTTCAATATTGACTCACGCCATGAGATAGACGAAATGGACGAGAGTAACAACACTTTCACGCTGAATGTAAGCGTTTTTGAACAATCTGACATCGTGATTGAGAGAGTGAAAGTTCATAAGGAGCGATATGCAGGGTTCATGAATCCTGTTTATGTGTATGTGAGGAATAATGGGGATATAGGTGTATCTTTCAATATCTCTTTCAATGCTATTCCCGTTTCTGCTGGAGCGTCGGTGGAGAGCGAAACGATAGAGAAGCGTGTGTGTTATTTGTGTGCTAATGCCACTGAAGAGGTGGAATTCAAATGGGTGCCATCTCAGCCCGGGAATTACACGCTCAGCATAGTTGTGGATGCGAGAAACGAGATTGCAGAGCAAAATGAGACTAATAATTTGTGGAGCGGGATGTATGAAGTGAATGAAACGAACATAATACCACCGGGACCGCTTGTTGTCACGGGAAATGTCTCTTATGAGGATGGTCGTCCTTGCAGTAACGCATCATTCTCCGTCAACCTCACGCTTAACAAAACAGAGTTCTCAGCAAAAAAGAATGACTCAACATACCTCGCTGTCCTTACCGTTCCCGCTATTCGCCAAGAGCGTGTGTTGAATTTGTTTGCAGAGGATTATGGTGGCGTTCACAACAATACCATCATAAAGATTGACGATGATACAGTAGGAGAAGGCTTCTTAAATTTGAATATCACGCTACCGCTGGAGTTGCCGGACATTGCAGTCACGAAATTGCATGTGTATCCGCCACCGCCACTCATGTTGAACACGACATGCTGGGTCAATGCCACTATTGAAAACCATGGGACGAGCACGAAAAGCATGTTCAATGTCTCACTTGTTGTTGAGAATGAGCGTGGAAATGCCATTGAGAACGAGACAAAGCGAATTGGACCGCTGAACTACAGCGATAAGGTCAGAGTTAATTTCACATGGACACCTTCCGCACCGGGCAGATTCACCATTGTCGTTTCTGCCGATTCTGGTGGAGAGATAAGAGAGTCAAATGAAAGGAACAACATCTATAAGCAGGAAGTAAAAGTCGCCGCATCCGATCTGACGGTTGATATAGAACCGCCTTATGACATTTTCGTGAATGTGTCAAACAAGATAAATGTGACGGTGCGAAACATAGGCAATGCGAGCATCTCATTCGCATGGAATCGCTTCGAGCAGGAGCAGAAAAGCATCAGCGTTGAGCTGCGCATTTTGAAAGAGAATACAACAGTCTTTCACAGATACGGACATCTGAGCGAGCTGAATGCATCTGAGAGCAAGACTGTTACATTCAACTGGAAGCCTGATGCCACAGGCAACTACATACTGAAGGCGATTGTTGACCCTTCTGATGATATAGTAGAGGAGAATGAGAGCAATAATGAGGTGGAAATAGAGCGAGAGGTGTTTGTTCCAATGGATATTGGCATGCTATTATACTCAGGTTGCGGCGAATCATACTACATAAAATTCAAAGTTATCAAGAATTCCACGATCTTCAATGCGACATGGAAAGGCTGCACGCTCATCGGCAAATGGGAAGAGCAGGACATTCTCGTATATACCGACGACACAGGCATCATTACCGGCGTTGCTGACATTGATAATCCACGATTGTGGTTTTATGACCATGATAACGGCACATGGAAATTCATAGGCGTAGCGAACGCATCGCTTGTTCTTAAAGATGGTCAAATATTCGGCTGGGCGCCTCCGGGAATAGACCTGAACGACCCGAACTTGCTGTTGATGCCGAAGCCTGATTTTGAACCTGTTGCGATGGATATGCCACCCACTTTGTATTTCGGCAGGCAGATTCCCGTGAAAATCACGATTGAGAATCACGGACTTGAGAGCAACGAGACGGAAGTGGCGTTGAAAGTGCGAGCGGAAGGCGAAGAATCATGGCGCACTGAAGACTTTGGCAGGGTTTTCGTCCCCGCTCATGGCAATGCAACGCTCACACTCAAATGGCTCGCAAGAGAGCCTGGATGGCATGAAATCCTCGTTGCCGCTGACCCGAAGAACAGGTGCGACGAGATTGATGAGACGAACAACAACATGACCGATGAGCAAGTGGTCATTAAAGGCGCTGTGATAGATGTGCCCCGTGATTTCCCCACGATAAGAGAGGCAGTGGAGGATGCCGCACCCGGCACTGTTATATATGTGCACGAGGGGACTTATAACGCCTACTCATGTGATACACCTTGCAACTGCCCCTGGGACTACTACGTGCTGAACAAGGTTGACATCGTGGATAAGAATAACATCACGCTCATCGGCGACGGCTGGAATACCGTGTTGAACTCTAACTTTCCATGCACTCATGATGGGCGCTGGAAGATACCGCTCATCAATATCATAAATTCAAGCAATATCACCATTATGAACCTTGCATTGATAGAAAGTGGAGTTGAACATGAATTGATTCACATAGAAAATTCAAGAGATATAACAATAGACAGTTGTAAAATCAAGAGTGCGACAGGAGGTGCTTATTCACTCACCAATACTCCAGTAGTAGTAATAAAAAATTCCACATACTGCCGTTTTTCAAACAATCTTATTTATTCGAGTGAGGTGTATAATTCCCATTATTCAACTCATAACTATGGAATTAATCCCGCAATTTTTGTGGACGCTCATTCAAGTAACAATCTCTTCTTCAATAACACACTCTGTAAAGTGTTCAGGGGTATAAGGGTTGAAGGGAATCACAATACAATATATCATAACAATTTCTACCGCGAGCATGCACTTGAATACTGGCAATTGCGCAATTATTGGAATGGTCCTTCACTGAGAAACTGGACTGAGAACAGGGTGTCGCCAATCGTATCTGATGCAGGTAGTGGCAATCTATGGGATTACAATTACTGGGGCGAGCATTTTGTGGTAGTGAACTTCAGCAGGTATCCCGGCTATAAAATACTAACTGAGAACCTTTCTGAGGACGTATGGCGTAGCTGCTACGCCAGGGAAGACAAGAACAACGATGGCATTCTGGATGAGTGGTATGCGAGTCCGGACCCTGCTTATGGAAACCCTGTGATTGACCATTATCCATTGATTGAGCCTTATGGTGTGGATATGGATGCGAGTGTGGATGGCTTCACTATTCCGAACAGAATTTACGCCAGATGGAACAATACAGTGTATGTGATGCTGAAGCGAGTGACGAAAGATATCATGCCGAGACGGTTCAATGTGACGCTGTATGCTAAAAAAGAAAAAGGTGGAGAGTGGCAGGAAATAGCGAATAAAAGCATTCAGATGGATGGCTTCTTAAAAGACAGGGAACTTCGCACCTACTTGCCTTTCCACTGGACGCCGGAAGAAGCGGGCGAATACCAGTTAAAGGCGAATGTCGCAACTGAGATAACGGACATAAACGAAACGAACAACGAGTTCGCTGTTAAGGTAAAGGTTTACGAGCCTCCGTTTGAATTAGGCGGTGTGTCCGCAGAAGTGAGACCATCAACGGATAAGCTCTCTCCGCCGTTCTGCGTGATGGCTATATATTCGCAGGGCAAAGACCCGCATCAGACAGATTGGTTTGAGGAGAGAATGCGGGATTGGTTAAGGGACTGCTTCAAGTATGGCACCATTATTTCGCTTCGTAATGCAGGCGAATGGTCTGCGTGGACACTTGGAATTACCGCATCCGGCGAGAACCCGATGGACTTCGGCGGAATAAACTGCGAAGGTATGATTAAAAAATATTATAACGGCGAGAATATGGGAACTGAAGGAGTTGAAGATGTGGCATGGGAGGATGCGCTCACACTGCTCGCACTTGCGTCCACAGGCACAGGCGAACACGAGCGTGAGATGATAGATGCGGTCACCAACGACCTTTTGAAGAGGCAGAATGAGGATGGCTCATGGAACTTCACTTATGAATCCAACGGTAAGGCGAGTGACACCGCAATCGTGATACAGGCGCTCATTGCATCCGGTAATAATTCAGATGCGATATCAAATGCGATAGAGAGAGGTTTGAAATACCTTGAAAGCGTTCAAAATGCCGATGGCAGTTTCCCCCGCTTTGAGAATGATTCTTCAGTAATTGCAACTGCTAATGCCGTGCAGGCGTTTATTGCAGCGGGTCGCAAACCTCCAGAGAAAGCAGTAGAATATTTGAAGGAGAAGCAGAAAGTATATGAAGAGTTCTTATTTCCTGTGCTGAATGCCACTGCATACAAAGAAGAATTGAACAACAGAACAGTGCCGGAGAATTTACGCATGGTATTCAAGAAATACGAGCATGGCGAGTATGAGCTCTCGCCTAATGTCACTGTTTCAGTCAACGAACCGAACATAAGCTGGACCATACTGGATAATGAAAGTAATAAGGAATACCTATTAAGGATTACGGAGGATGCTTTTGGTGAATATCTTCGTGTTTACCTGTTAAAGGAGGATTTGAATGCGATGGAGCAGGCAGCCAGGATAACTGCGGTATATGGTCAGCCGTATCCTGTAGCGTTTCAGGTATTGCGTGAGCGACCGCTGGTGGATTTGAAGCCTATTCGGCTGGAACCACCTGCTCGTGCATATGTGCATACGAACTGCACGGTCACAAGCATAATTCGTAACAACGGCGGTGTGTTCAATGTCTCGCTACTCGTGGATGGCAATCCTGTTGCGACGAAGCGAACATATTCGGTGTGGTCAAAAGGGGGAACAGAAGTGTCGTTCACATGGCGTCCTGAAGAACCGGGAAGGCACAATCTCACCGTTTACTGCGACTATTTCAACGAGATAAATGAGAGTGACGAGACGAACAACGCACTAACTATGTTTGTTGATGTGAAGAAGCCGGATTTGAAGCCGTATAAGATTAAAGCGAGAACGAACTTAGTGAATATGACAAATATCGTTGATGTTTATATCAAGGGAACAACGGACGAGGCGTTCAATGTTGCCTTTTTTGAAGATGATAAACTTATTGAGAAAAAGCGAGTGAGCGAAATCTCGGGAGAAGCGGGACTCAACTTCTCATGGAAGCCGAGAGAAGAAGGATTGCATACGCTCTCTGTTAAGGTTGATTGTGATGATGAGGTGGAAGAATCGGATGAGGGAAACAACTTTAAATCGGTTATGGTGTGGGCAGGTCTTCCTGATTTGTTTGTAAGTGCGGAGAAAGTGGAAGTGCCAGTGCTGTATTCAAATGCTACGAATCCCATATTTGTGGATGTCGGCGGGATAGCTCCGGCATTTAATGTCTCGCTGTTCGTGAACGGCACACTCGTGGACACGCAGAGATTGACCGCAGAAAGTGCAGAAGAGAAGCTGAACACGACATTGCACTGGAAACCCAATCGAACGGGCTGGTATGAACTCCGTATTTTTGTTGATTCTGGTAATGAAGTCTCGGAACGAGACGAGCAGAACAATAATGTGACCATACAGAAAGAGGTGGTGCTGCCTGACCTGATTCCTGTTGCAGTGGATACGCCACCACATCTGTTCTACAACGAATCCAACCGTGTGACTGTAAACATAAGTGGAGCGGGGGACGATTTCAATGTCACACTGCTCGTAAGTGGGGGTCATTGCCTGGATACTGAAGAGAATTGCACATTTAACGAGAGCGAAGTAATAGGCAAGAAGAATATTTCGTTCTACGGCGAAACATCAGTGAGTTTCACATGGAAGCCTGAGCGTGTGGGCGAGTGCAACCTGACGGTGCTTGTTGACCCTGACGACGACATTTACGAAGCGGATGAGACGAACAACAACATGACGCTGAAAGTGCGTGTGTATGAGCGAATACCAGTAGAGATAGTTGCGCCAAGAGGTGGTGAAACCTGGAAAGGCACGAAAGAGATAAGATGGAACGCATCGTTCAGAAAGCCAGTCAGCATAGACATCTGGTATAGCCCGAACAGAGGCAAGAAATGGTTTATCATCGCTCAGAATACGGAAAACGACGGTGTTTTCGCATGGGACACGACAACTGTTGCGGACGGCTACGATTACTGCATAAAAATAGAAGCGTATGCGGAAGACGCTTATGGCGAAGCAAAGTCCAATCTGTTCACGATCTCAAACAGAGGGACAGAGAAATCATGGAAGGGATTCCACGAGAATGCGGGATTCGCACTGTCTACGACACCTAACGCGCCCGATTTGCTATGGACAAGCCCTAATATAGGAGCTGTTCCCTCTTCTTCGCTCATTATCGCGAACGGAAAGATATATGTGTTCTGCAGTGACGGCAGGAGGGGCTGGGTAACATGCCTTAACGAAGATACCGGTATTCCTGAATGGGAATCATCTCCGAGAGGTGAGTGGGGCGAAATGTCATGGGCAACACCAGCATACTACAACGGTAAGATATACATACCGATGAAAGGCACTATTAATGTTTACAATTCGTCTGATCCGAATCCGAAGTCGGTCAGAGCGGTTGCACTTCACGAGATAGACACAGAATCTGGAGATGCGAACATCTATTATTATTTAGTTAGACCGAATGAGACAGGGAGTGCGGTGAATGGAGGTGCTCTTGCAGCTTATGGCACCGTGTTCTTCAATACTTATGACAACGGAACATACTACAAAAAAGGTTCTAAATACAAATTCACAGGTGAGGATGTCGTCTCACTAGCTAATGTTGATGAAGGTAGGATATTATTACAAGATGATATTGGGATGTCCACTGTTGAAAATTGGGGGAGGGGAGGAGGATATGACTGGGCGTTCCGTGTGGATGAAGCATATGCAATGTCAACGCCTGGAGCAGGATACGGCAATATATACGTCGGTGGCGGTAATTGGCAGGGCAGCGGCAAGCTATATTGTGTTGACGAGGCGACAGGCGAGCTGAAGTGGAAACGAGGCTTTCCTGCGAGCGTTTTCTGCTCGCCGACTGTTGTCGGTGGAAACGTTTATATCACCACTTACGGCTTCTACGAGAGCAAATCGGGCGTGTATGCGGTGGATGCGATGGATGGCGAACTATTGTGGGAGCGAGAATGGCCAGAATATAAGCGACCGAGCGATTCAACGCCCGCTTATGCTCCCTTTGATGACGGATATGTTTATGTAGCAGGCGGAGGTGGTAGATCCCTTGAGGATACTTTTGTCGCCTGTCTTGATGCCACAAACGGCAGAACGGTTTGGGATGTGCATAGCATAAAAGACGAGGAGGGAGAAGAACATTATATCGGCTACTGGACGAACTCGCCGGTCGTATCCGCAGATAGGAAGGTATTTGTGGGCGAGCCTGCGGGTAGTGGTATGTCATTTGATTATCAGGGGTTGTGGTGTCTTGATGCCCTGACGGGGGAGGAGATATGGCACAAAGAATACGGCGGTTCAACGGTTGCGATTGCGAACGGCAGAGTCTACACCAGCGGAGGAGGCAGGGTCTTCGCTTACGGTCCTGAGCACCTGCCCGACCTTATTGTTAAAAGTATAGAAACGCCTGAAGACCATGGCGGGAAGATATATGCTGGTGTGCCCACACCAATAAATGTGACGATTAAGAACATTGGCGAGGCAAATGCAAATGGCACTTTCACTGTGAGTTTGCAATACGGGGGAGTGGAAATAGATGATAAAGAGGTGAATTCGCTAAAGAAAGATGAGGAAAAGACAGTAGAATTCTGGTGGACGCCGCCTGAGGTGTCACAACCGCGGAATTACACGTTGCAGGCGGAAGTGAATGCGAAAGTGAATGCGAATAAGGGCGTGAACGAAGCAGACCTGACGAACAATCGCAAATCAACTGAAGTGACGGTCTACCCTCAGCCGCCAGACATAGAATTAGTGAAGATAGATGCACCTGCTCATGCTGAGGTTGGAGAATCCTGCAGTATAAGGGTGAAGGTGCGGAACAACGGCGCAGATGCAAAGAAGAACATAAGCGTTATCCTTAAGGTGGAGGAACTTGGTGAGGAGATTGGAAATTGGGTAATTCCGTCTCTGAGACGAAATGAAACATGGGCAAATGAAACTTCATGGACGCCACAATCGCCAGGAAACTACACTTTGAGAGCGGTTGCTGACCCGAATAACAGTATTGAAGAATACAACGAGACGAACAACGAGAAAGGGGCGTTCATTCTTGTGGAGATGGTGACGCCGACACCGACAGTAACATCACCAGTAAACCTCGGTATCGGTCCCGGTCATGGAGGAGGAATAGGAGGTGGCATCGGAGGCGGTATAGGCTCGGGCAGAGGCATTGGAGGTGGTGAAGGTTTCGGAAAAGCTGACAAGGGAAGTGAAGTGGGCGGCGGTATGCAAATTCCGACGAATGCTAGTTATACTACGGAAAGGGAGAAGAGAGTTTTTGGCTTCCCACTTGGAAACATCTCTCCCGGTGCGTCAGGTGGCGGCGGTGGCGGGGCGCTTCCATTATTTTTGATATTGCTTGCGGTGCTCTTCATCGCTCTTTTCTACCTCGGATATTACAAAGAAAAAAGGTCTCACGCAAAATTACTCTCAGACTGGAAGAAAAATAAAAGAGAATAAACAAACAATAAAAATTAAAAAGGCAAAATGCTAATGCGAGAGTGGATTCTGCTGCTGATTGCGTTTCTCATGTCCTCGCTGCAAGAACCCTCATCTTATCCTTTTGAATTATAATTGGAATCAATACGAAAAGATTTAAGTGAGAATTTTTTCGGAGGGAAAAGCATGGAAATCAACGAGAATTACCGACTTCATCAGGGGGCGAGTGGCGGCGAAATTCCCTCTCTGAAACCGCATTGTCCTCCTGCGACTGAAGAATGCGTTGCGAATGTTCGCTTTGATTTGCATTCACGGCGAGTGGCTGCGACTTCACATGTGAGGAACGGCGAACTAAGGCTCAGCAAGAATGCGAGACCTGCGCTCAAAGGACGGGAATTGTGAAACAACACAAAAGGAGGTTGAGCCGGAATGCGAGCGATTTTCTCGCTGCTTCTCCTTCTATTCTCAGTCCTTCTCCTTTTTCCCGTCGCTTCAGCGGAATTCTCGGCTTGGAACAGCATAACAGGAAACGCTTCAAAAAATATTTCAGTGGATATTTCCATCGGAGAAGGTAAGGAAGTGGAATTTGGCATCTCTTCTGATACGGTTTGCACATGGTCATGGTTCTTAAATGGAGAACTTAAAGAAGAGAGTGAGGGAAAAACCTCAAATTTCTCTCATTATTTCGGAGAATATGGCAGATATAACATTTCTGTTGTGGGTTCATGCGGTGCGAACACGACACAATTTCGGTGGAATTTGACCGCTTATTTGGTGGTAGGCGATGAGAATGCTGTTCGTGAGTTCAGGGGTCTTGAGAATTACACGCTTCGTATTGCGGATAAACCCAAAAGAATCGTCTCTTTAGCCCCATCTTGCACCGAGATTCTGTTTGCAGTAGGCGCAGGAGAAGATGTTGTTGGTGTAACTGAATACTGCAATTATCCACCTGAGGTTGAAGAGCTTAAGAAAGAGGGGAAAATAGAGGTAATAGGGGGATTCTCAACGCCGAGTTTTGAGAAAATTGTCGCCTTAGAGCCTGATTTAATAGTTTCTGCATATGGGAATCCTGAAGATGTGATTAAAAGGTTGATAGAAGCAGGTTATAAAGTTTATGGGACGCATGCGAGGCATATTGACGATATATATAAGTATATAGAAGTGATTGGAGAGATTACAGGGAATAGAGATAATGCGAGTTCGCTTGTTAAAAGCATGAAAAGCCGCATAGAGAGGGTGAAAGAGGATGTATTATGCGAGAAAGAGGGGAATAAACCGCGAGTATTTCAGACATGTGGCGAATTTTGGACGGCGGGAGAAGGGACATTTCCTGATGAGATAATTGAGATTGCGGGAGGGGATAATATTGCCGATTATAAGGAAGGATATTTCCAAATAAGCGCCGAGAAAATCATAGAGCTGAACCCGCAAGTGATAATATGTAATGAAATGGGTAATATGTGTCCTGATT
>Ga0190311_1000402_pt1 | contig 13253 bp, 24 predicted proteins | sample 48700789_MG_FD_165037 | JGI IMG/M metagenome (GOLD analysis project Ga0190311, IMG submission 165037) | Hydrothermal vent sediment bacterial communities from Southern Trench, Guaymas Basin, Mexico - 4870-07-8-9_MG | ecosystem: Environmental > Aquatic > Marine > Hydrothermal vents > Sediment ...
TTATGGCATAAGGTGCAGGGGTGAGAGTGTGAAAGTAAACAACATATATCACAAGGGGGGCATGTACACATATGGTGAATCCTATAGTGTGGAGTTATTTGTTAAGGCGTAGAGCATTTATAGGCAAGAAACGTGTAGTAATTTCACCAGAGTATAAAGCGGATTACTGTATATATGTTGAGTTGTTACCCATATCGGTTAATGACATATACACTTTAGAACACAGCATAGGTTATACTCTTGAGATACAAGTATCCACTACTTGAGTAAGTTGATATAGAGGGTGATAATATGGGAGTTGAGATTGGGTATAAGCTTGTAGTTACGGTTAAGGATAAGAACGGTAAGGTTGTAGAGAAACGCAAAGTAAAAGGTAACAGCTTCGTTAAAAACTTTATAACAGCTCTATATGGCCTTATGTGGGAAAATGCAAATGATTATCCAGTAAATGTTGTAGATACGGATGGTAACGAAAGAAGATACCCATACCTATACTCAAATGTAGACCCCATATTTGAAGTAACAGCTGATGAAGAAATGGATCTTTACGGAATACTATACGGAACGGGGACTACACCGTTTAGTGTAGATGATTACAAGCTTGATGCATTAATTCCACACGGTGATGGGGACAATCAATTGCACTATTACAGCACAGACTTACTTGACTTAGGTGTAGAAGATAACAAAGTTAAATTCAAGATACAGAGGCCTGCGGCAAACAATGGCAGTGTAGCAATAAATGTAACAGAAATAGGCCTTGTGGCATTTGATCATGCAAGAGATGGTGATTTGTTCTTCCTTATAATTAGGGATGTATTAGATCAAGCTATTACCGTAAATCCCAATCAAACAATAACGGCTACATACACCATATACACCACATTCTAAATAAACCTCAACACTCTTTCATAATACCTGTCTAAGCCAAACTCTGCAACTGTTTTCTCAAACCTTATTTCAAACTCTCTCCTAAGTGACAAAGTGTAATCAACAAGTTTAGGCTTGATTAAGTCTGCATACATTGCATCAAACTGCATTGTCTTGCATTGTCTGCTAATCTTCATGAACTCACGTGCAGGATGTTGCACCACTCTGTCATAACTTATCACAACATCACTTGCACAGATTGCATGATAGTTTGCAAGTGTCCACACAATGGTAAATTGCTCAAAGTTGCACAGCTTTGGAAAACCGTACTTGTGTTGCAGTGATGCAAAGAAGTCATTTGTGTAGAATGGGTCACCATCACTTTTGTCAAAGCTTATTTTCCTAAGTTCATCTTCATCCATGATTGGGAAATGTGCAAACCATGTGTCAATAGGGTTTCTCACAATTACAGCAATCTCACATCCATATCTCAGCTTAAGGTCAAACAGTACAAAGTTAAGTCTGCATGGTTGCAGTATGCATGGTGCAGGTATCATGTTAATTGCATCCATGTATTGCTCAAGTTGCTTATTCCACTCAATAACACCATTGAAATTGTCATGTCTTTGCCTCATAATCTCTAAATGCTCACTTGGTATTTCCAAATAGTCATCCCATAATGGTAGTTTATGCATGGGATCTTTCATACCTTTTTGCCACTTGCTAAATATGTCAAACAAGTCTTGATGACATGGTTCATACAAGTGCAACTTGTCAGGTGTACTTAACTTGCACACATACCACAGAATTGTTGTACCCTGTCTAAACAAACCTGCAAGCACACCTTCAATCATATTCACATGTATGTGCAGAAATATATATCACTTGTGCAATACATTATGACATGACAGATGTGCTATACATGTATCCGCAACTTGTGAGAGTCAGTTTTACAAACATAGCAGAAAAGCATGTTGTGCAATTGCGTAAGTGCATGACAGTTGAAACACTTGAAATCAAACACACATATCTTGTACATAAGCATTACCCAATAATTGCAACACATCCCGTATTTTGGGCATTCACACATCCATCACCTACAGTTTTAGACTTGAGGTTAAAACAACTTGAGCATGTGTACAAGCACTGTGATGCACTAATTGGTTTTGATGTTGCAGACAGTGACAGAATTGCACAATTCTGTGCAGATTTGCTCAATGAATACTATGACTGTGTCATTGTACCATCAAATGCATCACGTGAGGCATACATCAGAAGTGGTGTAAGCATACCTGTGCATGTTATACCACATGGCATAGATGACAGACTTATCAATGCAAATCCATCACTTGAGCATGTGTACAACTTTGACTTAAGACTTGCATTTGATTACAAGTGCAACAAGGGATACAAGTATGTGCTATTCTTCCTGTGGCATAGCGGGTATAGAAAAGGTGCAGATATTGTTGCACAAGCAATGCAAATAGTGCAGAAAGAGAGAAATGATGTGTTGTTATTGCTCAAGTTAGGTGAACTTGCTGACCCATACCTCAGGATGTTCAGAAATGTCAAGCACATTGCAATCAAGGGATGGTTGAGTCATAATGAGCTTGCATTTCTGTATCAACTTGCAGATGTTGTGGTGTGTCCATCACGAGGAGGAGGATTTGAATTGAATGCACTTGAGGCACTTGCATTTGGTAAACCTACAATTGCACATGCACACGGTTGCTTTGCAGATTATGCACAATGGTTAATCACATGCAAGGCATCATACTGTCACACGGTTATACCACACAATCACATTCACATAGGAGGAGGATGGCAGATTTTGCCAAATGATCTTGCAAGTAAAATCATGCATGTGTTTGACAATTATGACAAAATTGCAGACAGATATAGCAAAATTGCACCACAAGTGAGACAGCAATACAATTGGCAAAGAATTGGCAAACAATTGTGTGATTTGTTCAATCAGTATTTACGCAATAGCTCAACTAAAAGGTGATACAAATCATCAACCTTTTTCTCAACACTACTCAACCTTTGCTCAATCATGTTCAACCTGTCATCAAGTGTAAGCCATATCTTGATTGCTTTAGTAATACCGTTAAACCATCTCATGCTAAAAAAATGTGTAAAAAGGTTAATGCTTTAGTTACTTGGTTGCTTCCTGTACATCAACTACAATCCAGTCATTAGTAGCATCATATGCAATGTGGACAAACGTGTTTGCAGTGTCAATGTTGTCTCTGACAAATGCAGCGTTCTTGACATAGCTGTCAAGTATTGCATTGTAGTCACTGATCAGCGTGTCATAGTCAAGTCCTGCTTCCTTTGACAGTACAATGACATTCAAGCCTTCCATCAAGACTTGATCAACAATGCTTGTGATTCTTGTCTCATGCTCAGGCTTGAATATTGCAATTGGTGTACCACTGACACTGTCCTTAGCAAGTTTAACCTTATCAAGCACCCTACCCATTCCCTTTAGTGCAAGTATTGTCTTTGGTACAGGCCCAAATATCTTATCTTTGTCTCCCATGACCCTCCATGTAATGGTTGCATTCTCCTTGTACTTATCTAAGTTCTGATAGACACCTTGATCAAATGCACCTCCTGCCTCAAACGCTCTATCGACATTCTTAATGAAATCATCTGCACCTAAGTTGATCTTTGCTCTAAACCTTCTCATGATTCTCTTGTACTTTGGATAGTTAGGGTTAAACACTACACCAATTCTTGCATATGCAACATCTGCAATTCTCTCCTTGAATGCAGTTTCATCTGGAATTACTGCCTTTAAGTTAGTTATGATCTTCTCTCTCTTGTATCTTAGTGTGTCATGCCAATCCTTGCCAATCTTGTCCTTTAGGTCAGTTGGTAAGTCTGCATCCTCTAACACAGGAAACCTTGCACTAAATACCACTGCCATGTGTAACACTCACACACACATGTATAACTGCATTACCAAACTGTTACCAATACCTGTGCTTTGTCACTCTGTAAGTGTAACTAAACAGTTCATACGTCTCAAATGTGTGTTTCTTGAACACTCTACGTTCAGGTATTGCAAACACTGCAAGTGCAATGAATTTAGTTGCAAGTTCAGGCCTGCCTAAGCTGATTGCTTTTTCCCTTGCAAACTCATATGTGTTACCCAATAGTGTATCAAGTGGCAGTGAATCAACCGGTGTTAGGTTGATGTTGATAATGGTGTGGATTGGTTCATCATAGCCAATTGTACCATAGTGACCTCTTGCCTTATTCTTAACCTTCTCTCTTCTGCCTTTCTTCCTCATTAGCATTTCAAGAAACTCAGCAAGTTGCAGTAGCACATTGGCAGTTCTAATCCAAGGTGATGCAACATCATGCAAATCTGCACGATATGCAGTGTACAGTTCTGCCTTCATGCCTTGCATGAATTGCACTGTTAAATCTGTCAGTTTAATCATGTTAGCAGTAAAGTGATAATGTGATGGATTGATAGGTGCATAATAGTGATGTGCAAGCTCATGTGTCAAGCTATCAACATCAGGCATCAGGCCACTCATGCCACTCCTTGCACATTGTACAATTCTGTCAATGCACTCATGCAGTCTATCAATGCCATAAGTTTGCACCATATTGTGCTCATATCTCGCAAGTGTCCTGTCAATGTCTCTCCTAACAGCATTTGCAAAGTATGCAATCTCTAACAGTTGTTTCCGTCTCTTCTCACTTCTAACATACACAATTGACTTGGCAATTGCATCTTGCACTTCTCTCAACCTAAACCTCAATGCTTTCATTAACCTCACAGCTTTGACATCTCTCTGCACTATTTGTGACAGTGTTGTCTGTCTCCTTTGTGTGATAAGTTGTTTAACACGCTTAAACCTTTGTTCTCTCCTTAGCCTTAATCTGTCAATAAGTGGCATACTACTGCACTGTTATATCACTCACAAGTTGTTCAATCTTTTCATCCCAAAACTGTTTACTCTGTGGATAGTTGAGCATTGATTGCAATGCTCTAATGCACATCCAATTAAGCTCATGCACTCTCCTTCTGTCAAGTTTGTCACTGTACTTTGATATAACATGCTTTACTGCCTTGCGGTAAAGGTAAAAAATGTGGTTTCTGATGTAATCAACATCATAGTGTGGCCTATCACCATACCTTACCACTCTGTCATTCTGCATTAACTGCCTTAACTCTGCAAGCACTTCATCAAGAAATGTCATACTCTTGCTTTCTCCATTTGTATAGTACCTGTGATTTTGTAAATATCTGCACACACTATTTCAGTCAGTGTAAACAATCGGGGCACTAACACATACACTCTCTTGACACCATGTACAAGCAACCTTACTGCAAGGCTAAAGTTGCTTATTACTGCAACACTATCACATCCTTCCATGTTGAACACTTGCATTATGTCTTTTTCATCTTTCCATGTGTGTCTGTGCTTGAAGTAATCAACAAACTCTCTTTCACCAAACTTTCTCAACTGCCTTATAATGTTGTTATGCAGTGTTAGCCTTGACACAACTAACAACCTCATAGTTACATCACCTCATTATGCATAGTCAAACCCTGCCTTTCTGTATGCTTTCAAATCTGCATATAACTCAAGTGCCTTATCTTTAAGTATGGTGTCATCATCAAGTGCAACAATTGCATCTCTTATCTTATTTGCAACTGCATTAATCACACTCTCATAATCTGCAATTGCTGTTTTTAGTGTGTTAATAATGTCCGTTTTGATTGCATCAAGCTTAGCAACAAGTCTATCTGCAAGTGCATCAATTCTATTCATCCAATTATTCCATGTCTCCATTGTTGCATCTATGTCAATGTTGATCTCATTCAACCTTTGCTCATACTTTGTATCACTTATTAAACCTGCATCATACCGTGCCTTATTTGCCTCAAGATTGTCTTCTAACTGGTTAAGTCGAGCAAGATGTTCTTGTGCTATTGCATTAATCATGCCATGCACTTGGTCAATAACTGCAGTTGCATTGAAAACTAACTCATTGAGTGCATTTGCTAAATAGTTGTGTGCTTGAGTGACATGCTCAATCATCAATGCATTCTTTGCCCTAATTAACTCCGCATGTTGCTCTTTGATAGTGCTGAGTTTCTCCCTCAATCTTGTGTCAGCTCCACTGATTAATGCTTCAAGTATAGCTTGGGGTGAGTGTCCAATTGGTGCAATCTGTGACAGTGCATACAAGTGATCCACTCTGTCTAACCTTTGACCTATGGACACAGCATATGACAAATCTGGTGGTAAACTACCTTTCCACACATTCAGAATGTACTGCAATGAACCGTTGAAGTTTGTCTCAAGTGCACTGCTTAATCCTTCACTCAACATCTCCATTATACCCTCACTGCCTAATTCTTCACCTACTGCACCACTGATGTCATTTGCCCTCTGCATGTATTCCTTAATGACTTGTATAATACCTGATGGAGACACTGTTACACTCTTGCTGTAATCTGCCTTCTGTATCACACCAAACAAATCTGCCCACCACTGATCTCCAAATAGTGTGTTAAATGCCCACAGTTTGCCTCTTCTTACAAGTGCTTTTAATGTGTCATCTAAGGTTATTAACTCAAGTGCATCAATCTCACCAATATTGACAAACTTGTTGCCTACCATACCTGCACCACCTCACACAGATTCTTCTAACACTTTGATAGGTGTTGCCTTTAAGTGTATGTCTGTGAGGTATATATAAACTGCCACATGGTTTGCACTAACCTTGTGTGGTTTACCGTTTATCACAACTTCCACAGTGTAATTACTGTAATTCCATGCAAGTACTACAAACTTGTATGCAAGTTCTTTCCACACACCTTTGTCTTCATCATATGCCTTGACTATTCCTCCACTGCCAATGTCACAATACACCATTGCAGTGTCTATGTCCCTCCTGAAGTAATCAAACACACCTTTGACAAATCTAACCTTAAGTGGCCTAACTGCAAACATCTCAAACTCTGCAAAATCAGGCAGTTCACCATATGCACCTATTTCTTGATACAAGTCATGTATGAACTCAACATTGCAGTAGTAGATCTCAGGTAAGAAATATGCATAACTTGCATCTTCAAAATCACCTGCAGGGGGTGATTCACCTATTGGCACTCTAAACATAACAGTATACTTGCTCAGCTTATCACCTATGTACTTGAGGTTATCTTTGTACAACTGCGGATCAAACTCAAACACATCAAACGGTACAACTGTCCTTCCATCTATTGTCACAGTGTCATCATTATACACAGGTTTAACTGCTTTTTCACCAATCTCTGAGAATGTGTTTGTGTGGTATAATTCTATAAAGTATGTGTCAACACTGTAATGTGATTTGACATTAAGTGCATTGTTTAACTCTGTCAGCACTGATTTAACAAATGCTTGCACTGCACTTATGTACTTGTTTGCAAATACAATCCTTTTGTATGCCATGTCTTCAAGTATTTGCATTATTGCATTTTCAATCTTGCTTCTAACCTCATCATATGTCACCATGTTTACAATTATACCTTTATACATATTTAACCTTATTAACACATATGGTTACAAATGCAACCACTGACCGAAAGGTTTATATGCAATTGGTGACATATGTCACCATAGGTGAGCACCTGAGCAATGCCACAGGTGCAAGCCTGTGGCACCTCAGGTGTGATGTAGGTTAAAAGTGCAGTGAGGTGATAGCATGGATGAATTGTTTAAAGAGTTTGGAATGAGCATACAGGAAGTTTTCAAGAAGTTGCAAGAGTACATAAGTGAGGTGACAGCAATACTTGCAAAGCATCCCAAGAGGATACAAAGTTGCAGAGAACTTGTACAGTGGTTGCATAAGGGTGATGCCAAGGAAAGGTTGTTAAAAATGTATGCAGTTACAGTGTTGCTTGACCTTACAACAACAATAGCCTTGCTGAGTTATGAGATATACCTCAAGGAGATAAAACTTGAGGAGATAATGAACGTATATGCACCATATCTGGAGATAATACGTGAAAAGGTTAAGGATGAAAATAAGCATGAGGATGATAATGAGGTGATGTACCTATGAAGAAGTTAAGGAGTGTGCATATCAGGATGACTGACACTATGCTAAATATACTTGAAAAAGAGGCAGAACGCAGGGGACTAACCGTCTCAGACCTAATCAGATACATAATTGCACAATGGCTTGAACAACATGCTAAATAACTCAACCTTTCCATATTTTTTAACAACCTGTGTGAGGTGATGGGTGTGAGTGTAGGTATAAAGGTGAGTGAGAAAGTGTTAGAATGGTTGAGAGATGCATACACTGCACTTGAGATGCTTGATAGTGAAGAGGTTAATGCAACTGTTAAATCAAACCTAATGCAGATACAGTCATATGCAATTGCAATCATAAACCTTGTAAACAAGTTAATTGTGGAGAGGTGAGGGGTATGGTTGAGGAGTTAAAAGGCGTGCTACCTGTACTAAACCCTCCATACAATGGTAAACTCACACGGTTAATAAGGTTTTTCGATGTAGACAGGGGTCACTTAGTAGAGTTCACAATTGCAGAAGTGCCACAGGATTTGTCAAAGATGTTTGAATGGATTGAGTGCAGGAAACAAATGAACAAACCTCTACATATTGGTTTAAGACACGTGAACTCAATAGGCGCTAAGATGATTGAAGTGAGATTGCATGATGAACACTCACCACTGTGGATTTGTCCAATCACATTTGAGGTTTACATTGATGCAGACAAACACCACAGGTGTGCAAAACATGACAGTGTTGCATGGAGATACATCTTGTACTACTGTGGTTATAAACTCAAGAAGAGAAAGATAAAGGGTACATGGTTTGGTGACAGGAAGAAATACAAGCAAATGCAACTACAACTTGAATAAGCATGTATGTGCATTTAGTTGTCCAATCACCTTCAATTTTTTTACTCAAGTGCATTGTAAATAGTGCTAAAGCTTATGTTATTGCAAATGATCATGTGCATGCTTTGATACCTGTGAAGGTGTGGCACAGGTTGTATAGGTATGTTAAAGGCAGGTTTGCATTTAGAGTGAAGAAAGTGCAAACACAGTGGCATTTGGAGAATGTGTTGAGGTATATGGCAAGACATGAGGGGGTGATAAGTGTGTTAGATAATGATAAGTTGAAAGAGTTAATTGCAAATGCGGTTAGTGAGGCTATCAAAAAGGCAATGAATGAGATTGCTAAAAGTGATAAAACAACACAACAAACACAGGCACAGCAACCACAACAACCTGAGTCAATTGAGTTTAAATCAAAGTATGCAACATTCAGGTTGAGGTATGACAGTGATAAGCAATTGGTGTGGTTTGAACTAAGACAGGGTAAAAACAGGGTGAGTACAGGTTTGACACATGATGAGTTTAATGCACTGCTACAGGTGTTAAGAAATGCTAAGAGGTCATTTGGTATTAAGTCAGGTAAAGGCATTAAGAAGGTGCAAGGTTTTGAGAAGGCTTTAAAGTGAGGGGATGACCATGAAGGTGCCACTTGTGTCTTTTACTAAATTTTTTAAGGAGTTAAGCGATGCAGACATACTGACATTCAGAGCATTCACTAAACAAGAACAAGAACAATTGCTCAAGTTGCTGTTACCATCAAAGAGTGCATTACATCTTGAAAGGGCATATAGGTGCAATGATGAAATAGTGTTCAAGCCAGAGAGTGTGTCAATTGGACACAAATCTAACATGGTTTACTTCAATGTCAAATCTGGCTTGTTGTGCACTGAATTGACTGATGAATTGTTTGATGTATTGCTTGAGATGCAATCACAGCAATTCTACTTTAAAGGCAGAGTAGTTGATAAGATTGTGCAGAATGAGAGAAATGCAACATATGTCATTGAGATTGACAGTTATTACACTGCCACATATGACTTTGACACTGCCAAATCTCTGTTACAGGAGTATAAACCTATTGACCTGCTAATGTATGCAATTGGATACAAACCCACACCAATTGCAATTGCATGCAAGTTGTCACAATTATTACCACTGTTTGTCTTTGATGACAAAGCTATTCACACTTTTGTGTTTAGTGCACCAAGGTTTGGAAAGTCTAAGACTGCAGACATTCTGAGTGGCTTAACAAATGCATACAAAACAATTATACCATCACCTGCAAGGTTGGTGTATGATGGCAGGAGTGGAAAATACGGACTAACATATTGGTATTCAGTGCTTTACATTGATGAATTTGATAAAGTCAGGGGAAGGAGACTTGAGAAGTTTCAGGAGTGCTATGAGATACTACTGACAGGCATGAGTGATGGATTGTGGCAACGTGACATTAGTGCTAAAGCAGAAGACTTTAGAAACCTTGTAGGCTTTTGCTTTATGGGCAACATCAAAGATGCAAAGGTTGATGATTACACACTTGCAAGTTATGCAAAGAACAACCGTGAGAAACTGCATGAGTATTTGGAAAGTTATAACATTGCACCTGAGCCATTCATTGAGAGAATCACATACATTGACATTATAACCAAACCAATACAGGCATATCAATTGCTTAACTACAATGAGAACAACAAAGTGATGTACTTAGAACCTGCTGTGAGCAGAGCTGTGATTAAACTGCTACAGGATAAGGTGATTGAACAACCAATTGCAAAACGTGCAGAGTGTGAACTTGACCATCACTTCAACAGGATGAAGGCAGTGTTGCAAGTGTTGCAAGTTGATCTTGATGATGCAACAATTGAGTCACTTGTGCAAGGTGACTTGATGTTTATTGATGTGCTGAGTGATGATAAGCAATCACAACAAACAGAGCAAACAACTAAGGAAAAGACTGATGAAAATGAGATTAAAGTAGAGGAATGGGACTTGAGTAGTGCAGTGAGGTGATATAAACATGACTCATTACCCATTTTTTGATCTTAAGGAAATTGCAAAACAGGTTGAACGTGAGTTACAGGAAGAACAAAATGACAAATACAAACCTGAGGAAATTGAGAGTGCAATTTACCAAATCCTTTGGGATTACTGTGGCATTGAGTTCAAGGAGTATCCTAACAATGAGTTTACTGTCAAAGAGTTATGTGGTTGTTTAAGAAAGAGTTACTATGAACGTAAGTTTGCTATTCCTCCTAAGCCACAGTCATATCCTATTAAAGTATATGTGGGTATGCTATTACACAACGTGCTGACAAAGGGTTTGGCAGAGTGGTTTAATGGCAGTGCAGAGGTTGAACAAGTGTATGAACACAATGGTATCAAGATACATGCAAGATGTGATATACTGCTTGATGATGAAGTGTGGGAATTGAAGGTGAAGGTGTTTCATAACAAACCTAACATCATTGATATAAGACAATTGAATGCGTACTTACATATATACGGTAAATCAATTGGCAGATTTATAATACTAACACTGCACAATGGCAAGAATGGCAAGAAGTACTTTAAACCTATCAATGTGGTTAAAATCACACCTAACCACAAGATGTGGCTTGAACTACTTGTGAGAGCTGAATACCTGAAAAGATGCTTAGAATCTAACACAGAGCCACAAGTGCAAATGAGTGAAAATGAGAAAAAACTACTATGCACAAGATGTGTTTACAAACAGTTATGCACAGGTTTTTAACCCTTTTATTTTTTAGTGTGTGATGTGATGTGTATGCAGGTTGATGTTACAGGTTTTATTGTGTTGTATTGGATTGCATGGTTAGTGGTTGTGATACTCATTTGGATTGCATATTTGCATTTGAAGTGAGTTCCTGCTTTATTTTTTGCACTTCTTGCTTAACTATTTTTAACAATGCTGTGTCAATTTGCTTACATCTTGGTTTGCTCACATTACCGCACTTAATACCCATTTTGAATGCAAGTTGATATATACTCTGCACACCACAGTTGCATGCTATTGCTATTACCCTTGCAGGATACTTGCCATAAAGCCTTTTTACAACTTCCACTATAACAGGATCTGTCCTTCTGCCCATTCACATCACCACTGTATTTAAATGTGTAGTTACATATTATGCATTATGGTGCAACCTTATAAGAAAGGTGTGAGGCTTGAATATGCTGTGAGAGATATGTTGCAAGATTTGGGTTTTTGGGTAATTAGAAGTGCAGGGTCAAGAGGTTTGTTTGACATATATGGCATCAAGGATGGATTTGTGTTAGGTGTGCAGTGCAAGTATGGCAAACGTGTCAAGTTTGCAACAATTGTGGACATGTTAAAAGCATGGCAGTTATATCATGTGTATCCCGTGTTTGTGTTCAGAGAAAACCGCAAGACTGTGTTATATGATGTTGTTATGAGGTGTGAGGTTGAAGATATGAGAAGGATTAAAAAATACATCATGCAGTTGTACAGTCAATGGAAACATCCTGATATTTCTCCCTGACTTTCTCCCAATGCAATATGACACTCACTATCTTTGCAAACTCTGCAAGGTCATAAATTGCTCTAATTGTTTCAGTGAGTTCAATGTCACACTCCTCACTATTTTTGCTTAACTCAAGTGCAGTCTCTGCCAATTGCTTGAGTGATTCTGCAACTGTTTGCAGTGTATGTTTTGGTAGAAATGTGTTGTATTGTACCCATTTGTTCAGACACTCGAGTGCTTTATTGTAGTAGTACTCTTGATCATCTCTTGCATCAATTATGTCTATATCTGTGCATACACTGATGTAATACACAAAATCATCTAACAATGCATTCACATCTATCAGTTTCCCAAACTCCTTCTTAACTATATACCCACACATCTCCATGTGCATCACCTCACACCATATTGTGTTTCCAATATGCCTAACACTTCATCTGCTATCTTGTTAATCTGCCTAACCTTTTTGACCAATACATCTAACTCTCTGTCAATCATGTGCTTTAATTGCTCTAACTCCTGTAGCACATCCTGCACCATATGTGTACATGCCCCCCTTGTGATATATGTTGTTTACTTTCACACTCTCACCCCTGCACCTTATGCCATAAGTGTGATTTATAATTGCACTTGCATATTGCTGTGCTATGATTGCTCTTATTGCTCTAATCCCCAAATACCTGCCACTGTGCCACACACTCGCACACACATACAGTAATAACATAAAACACACACAATAAAAACACACATACATGCATGCACATCATGCACTATTGCACATATTTGCACTATATGCACATAACTGCACATTTATGCAATAATTGCACTATTGCACATATATGCACATTACACATATATGCACTATATGCAATTAATGCAATAATTGCACATATATGCACTATATGCATTTATGCACAATTGCACATGTCATCATGTGCACTATTATATAACATACTATAGGGGCATACCTGCCACTTATATCATTACTACATACC
>Ga0190311_1000404_pt1 | contig 13233 bp, 25 predicted proteins | sample 48700789_MG_FD_165037 | JGI IMG/M metagenome (GOLD analysis project Ga0190311, IMG submission 165037) | Hydrothermal vent sediment bacterial communities from Southern Trench, Guaymas Basin, Mexico - 4870-07-8-9_MG | ecosystem: Environmental > Aquatic > Marine > Hydrothermal vents > Sediment ...
ACGTATATATACGTATATATGCTAGATATGTGTGCATGAGCTACTTTATAACATGATTTACGTAAATTCCGTAACCTTTATATACTATTAGTTACACAAACTTACTTGAGGTGGTAAGGATGGAGGAAATAAAACTTGGTGGAGGTGAGATTCGGAAATTAGTCATCTGCCCACACCAATGCCAATGCGCAAATGACGACTGCCCGCACTTCCATCCGCACGAACCACTTGACACTTGCTCAGAGGAGGAGTGTTGCGAGTATGGTAAAGTTGGTAAATGTGTGGAGGTGAAGCTGGCATGAGCAGCAGCATAAAAATCGTGAACGTTAGCCTTGACCCACTCGACCCATGGTACGTTGTTTACCACTCTAACAAAGTCCTCATAGAAACCGATGACATATCGAAAGCTCGAAAAATCGCTGAACAAGCAGAGAGGCAACAAATCCTCGAACAATCGCTTTCAGCATTTTTTTCCGTTGAGCTCTTCGATTTCGATGATTTTTACTGTTATTAAGTATTTCTTGTTATCTAAGCCTAAAAGCTTGCGTACTTGTGCGGGAATACGCATTTTGCCGTCTTTGGTTGTTTGTAGCTTTAAAATAAGTTCATTCGGTAAGTCTTGTTCGTGTATGGTTATTCTGCGTGTGTTTGCTTTATACGATGCGGACGGCATATCCTTTTTCGTTTAGTTTGTATCTACCTCTTCTTTTTTCTCTTAGGGCTTGCCTTCTCTTTCTTCTTTCGTAAAAGTCTACTTGGTATTTTCTACGCTTCATTTATATTCACCTCCTTCGATAATTCACATAACGTTAGATAAATCCCATTCGTTATATTCTATGTCTGTTGTTGTTGTTTGTTTTTGTTCTCTGTTTACCATTACGTCAAAAAAGTTTGTTTCTCCTCGTATCAGCTTTTCAAGCGTATTGTCGTCGATTTCAACGTGTAATGTCTTTAAAATTGCTGTAAGGTTGTTAAAATGTATGTCGAACTGTGATTGCGGTTTTCTTTTGCCCTTATACTCTTTACACTTTTCTTGCAGGATTTTAATTACTCCTCTCGCTATTTTCGGATGCAAGTACATCACCTGGTTTTTATCGTCGTATCGTATGTCTTTGTAAATATGATATTCGTTTATATTGAATTCGCAGTACGCAATTCTTTCGACGAAGGGCTTGGGATAACTTATATCGTATAATTCAAGCAGTTCGTGAAGCTTATCTCTTGCTGTACGAGTATGTGCGATAACTGAGTATTCCGGCAGTTCGTGTTGAATTAAATTGCCAAGAAAGCAAAATCCAACCCATTTTTGGAAATCTGCTGCTTTGCTGCTTGCTTCTCTGAACCAAACTGCGTTGTCCATACCGCTGAGAATAATTTCGTATGTGTCTTGGAAACTCTGTTTTCTGCGTCCTCCGATTTTATCGAATTCGTCTATGTATAGCGTATCATAAAAGTACGTTAATCCGTACTGTCCGGTGGCAGCATTGTAAACGAGTTTGGCGGGAGTAGGTAGCGCTGAGCAATAGTGAGCGTTGGAAATCACCGCTAGGAGCTTCGCCGATTCTGTTTTTCCCGTACGTGGCGTAGTTAGTTGAACGCTGTGTACGGCTCGGTCAAATGGTTGGAAAAGAGGGATTAGCTTCGGAATCGTTAAGGCTGCCGCTTCTTTGGTCGGATAGTATCCTAAGGCTTGTAAAATTAAAGTTAAAGGTTCGTATTCGTTTAGTAGCTCTTTGGCTAAATCTAAGTCGTAATCTGCCGTGTAGAAGCTAATATCTTCGATATCTAAACTATAGATTGCTTCGGTTTTACTGATGAGGTATTTCGATTCTATTCTGCCACGAATGTAGAATTTTTGTTGTTCGAGCTTTTTGAGCGTTTCAAGTACTTCGTCCTCAAGCGGAAGGTCAAAGATTGCTGCTTTAGTGTAAAATAACACTGCCACTTTTTTATGGTCAATTTTTATTCTCTCTGGTTTAATTATAATCGGTTGTCCGGTTCTAAATGCGTCTTCGAGTAAAATAATGTCTTCTGAAGGTTTAATGAGTTTGTAGAGCAATTGCTGGCTTTCTTTGTCGAACGCCTTGAACGTAAGTATATCTTCGTCGGTGAGATTCACGTAACGCTTGTAGCTAACGCAATAGCTTTTATCTACGATTTTATCTAACATTATTATTTGCCCCCTCTAAAGCTTTCTCTTCTCCGTTTTCAATTCTTATTTTTACCTTTCTCTCCTCTCCAGACCGCATTATTTCTTTAATGGCGTCAATGAATTCTTGCGCTTCTTGTTTAGTCATTGCTACGTAGTACGCTCCGTATTTCGTTTGCTTTACGAAGCGAGCGAAGCGAATAAACATTCCTACGCCCTTTTTCGCTTCTATGACTCTTACCGTCATCGCTGTCATTCTTACGTCCACCGCTTTTCTCTTTATCGGTTTTCTGTCTTCTTTTTCCGCTTTTAGTTTACGTATTTCTTCCTCCAGTTCTTTTATCCGCTGCAGTAGTTTTTCTTTCTCATTCGTTTCTTCTTCCATTTTATTCACCTCCTTTATTTTATTACCCTCTCGGTTTATATGATTTACGAAATTCCCATGATGGTTTGCGATATATTTAATAGCTCTTTTTACGTCTAATTGCGTTTTTAATATACGTATATCAATTTCAATCTTACACTTATTTGCTTTATGTAAGTTCGCATAATTTATATAACCTCGAACAATGAGATGAGCGTGATGATGAGGATAAGAAGTATATACGCATGCAAGTATAAATACGTTTTGTTTATATAATTCGTTGATTATTGTACGTATATTATCGTAGCTATGGCTATGCATGTCAGACACCGTTACGAGATACGTAAGGTTTTTATGTTCTTGTTGTGATTTAACTCTAATACCCGCTGCCACATCTCTTTTTTACCTCTTTTTTAATTTATAAGTTACGACGTACGGTTTAATAAAAAATAAAGTATAAAATCACCTCTACTTTGTGATTTTCTCAATCGCTGCTCTTCTCGCTTTCTTTAGACATTCTATAGCTTCCTTTTGTATATCCGTGCATTCTTCGATTAATCCGCTTGTTTCGAGTATTTCAATCGTAATCGTAAGTAATTTCGTAAGCTGAGCCACGTTCAATACGTTTTTGCGTATTACTAATCCTAACGCTGAAAGCATGTCGTCGCATTTATCTCGTATTCTGCTTTTTAATACTGCCTTGTAATGTTCGCTTAAGTTCTCTCCGTTCGTTAGGAATTCGATTTCTCTATTGCTGAATATCTTCACGGTTCAGCCACCTCCTTTACTTCTTCTTTCGCTCTTTCTTTAACGTATAATGCTTTAGTTTCTGTTTCTTTGACGAACTTATCGATGAGGTTGTTCTCTTTTAGGTATTCTTTGAGTTTTTGCGTATCTAATAGCTTTCTTTTGATAGTCTTAATTGTAATCGTATAGTTCTCCGTTACCTTTTGCGTATCAATCGTATTTATCAGAAACTCTCTTATCGTTTCTTGAATCTCTGTTAGCTCTTCGATTATTCTTTTTACTCTCAGATACCTTGATGCTATAAAATCGTAGTCTTCGCTTGTTAGTTCGCTTTTACCTCTTACAAATAGTGGGCATACGGGTTGATTTTCGTACACTCTGCGTATCTTTGCTAAGCATATTGCCTTATCGCTTACCTCAGCGTAATACTTACATTGTCCGCACGTTTTGTGTTCTACTTGCTCTACCTTCTTAACTTTCACCTTCTTCTTTCTTTCAGCTTTTTCGGACATTTTTTTTCACCTCCTTTATTTTTTAAAAAAATACAATAAGATTATACGATGTGTGTAGTTACGATTTTTATTTCTTCGATTTTTTCAAGCCCGATTGGTGTAAATATTGCATTTCCCTGTTCGTCTACTTTTCTCTCTGTGATGAAGCGATATATTGGTCTCCTGTCGATTTTCATTAGTTCCATTATGAGATTTGGCGGTAGAACTACGATGTACGCATCTACTCCGTTCTCGTCTGCGTACTGTTTCAGTTGTTTAACGTCTTGAACTGTTTCCCTGTACTGTACAACTTCGTACTCTCCGAACGCTTTGCGGAGGATTGAGTGATTTCTGTCCGTTAATTCGTGTCTTGAAACCCACAACAATGTCTGCATTTTCATTCATCTCTTTTAAGAAAAAAATAAGTTATCTCTGCGTAGCCTTGAAATCCATGTGCTCAACGAAATCGTTCACGACTTTATCGATGCGCTCCTTGTAGGCAACGAAGTAGTTGTATCCGTCCACGCAATCCGTGATTTTGAAGTTCATCACTTCATCGTACGCTCTATCTGCAATGTACTTTGCGAATTCTGCTTTCAGCATTTCATCGCTCTCAATGTACCTTATTACGTCGTCAATCTCTGCAGCTCCTTTTCTTACGTCGTCCCACAGGCTTATCAATCCCAAAACTTTTCCCGTATCTACAACTTCCGCTTTCATTTCGCATCACCTCAATAGTACGTAGGTAACGTAACTATATAAAGCTTTCGAAATTTACGTAAATAATGTTACAACGGAATGGTTAAATTCAACTGAATGTTAATCGTGAATAAAACTAAATGGAGGTGAGAAAGGAAAATGGCGGTGTACGAAGCTAAGTTTATATGTGCGGAGCTTGGAGATACGCAGCTTGACGTTGTGAGAGACGACTGGGAATCCACGCTGAAATCGAAGAGAGCTAAGATACTTACGCAGATACAAACGAGAATACCGGACGCGTCAACATATGTTGAAGTGCTTGCGAATCCGTCTATCGCTGAATACGAAAGCTTCGTCAATCCGAACCATCCGAGGGCAGCTAGAGCACTCAGAAAGAGAAAGATAAAGATTCCGGCTGGAGCTAACGACTATCTGACCAACGTAGCAAATGCGTTCGCCGAAGGTGGCAGGTTCGAAACCCGTGTGACCGAAGCGAAGGATAAGTTCAAGAGAAACTTCGCAGCGATTACGCAGGCTGTAGGCGACAAATCTCAGAAACTCGGTGTCGTAACTGCCGTAATGTGGGCGTTGCTCGGTCAGTATTCGAAGATACAGACATTCCCGAGCGATAGATACGAAGAGATTGCAAGGGATTCAGGAATGCCCACGAACATATTCAAGCCCGAATATCAGGCTAACGTACGTTCAGCAGTAACACAGCTACTCAACGAAGGCATATACTACGCAGTTTTAGCAATCGATGCCGGAGAAGACGTTTCGACGTTGCTCAGCGATTACAACGCAAGGCTCGATGCGTTCGTTGCTAACACCACGTTCCTCAAAGACACGATTGACAGCGCAAACACGTTCGTGCATATCGTATACGAAGCCGGAGTACTCAAGGCGCACGTGAAGGAAACAACGACCGCATAAATTTACGCATTCTATTTATTTTTTTTATGTCGGACAAAAAGAAAAATCCGGAAGACGTAATTTTGGAAAATCTGTTCGAATTAAATTGTAAAGTCGGTAAACTTACGGAAGACGTAAAATGGCTTAAAAGGATAATAATCGTTCTATTTTCGTTCGCTGTATTTAAAGAGATTGCTCCTTTCGTCTTACCACTACTTTAAGATGTTTCTCAATAAAATCAAATCCGTTATGTCTTTTCTTTAGCGTTCTCGTACGATGAGAATTGCATGATAGCGCATAGTAAATCGCATGTTTATAGCAAGCGTCGGCTAATGCTGAATAATGTCTTACTACGTCGTTAAATTCTTCGTTACACATAGGACAGTACGTAGATGCGACATCCGTATGTTTTGATTTAAAATGCAATTTTAACGCATAAATCGTACTAAACAATTTGTTACACTCCGGACACATGTAATATTCGAGCTCTTTTATTTTATCGTCTAATATCATTTTATCACCTCCTAAACGTAAATCTACCTCTCAATCTATCCGTAACGTATATATCTTTTTCGTAATAGTCTTTCTTCCTCGTAAGGTAAGTTTTCCTTCCGATTATTGCGAATAAACCCGTACAAATAAGCCGATTAGCTAACTCCGGTCTTCCCTGCGAATGTGCGATGTCCCTGCATGTACTGTACAAACATCCGATAACGCTTCCTAATCGCTTGCCATAATACGGTCTTCTTTCCGCATCTAAAGCCGTGTGAACGTACGTATCGTAATTTATAGGAACGTACGAGCCTTTCTTCCGTCCTCTATGTCTACCTCTTCTTCCTTTGCGTTCCAATAGCTCTTTTAATATTTCAGCTAAAAACATACGCAGATTTGCGCTTCTCGTGTACGGACTTACTAAATTCTCCATTTCGTACGTATGACCTACGAAAATGTCCGCCATGCGATTTTCAACGAAGTTATACGTTAAATCCGTGATTAACATCGAATACTGCGTATAATGATGATTTCGGGTATTTAAGGGAGTATAATAATCGTGGGCGAATTCATATGCAAGCGGAGGTAATCCTTGCGGTAATCCGGCTAATCCGGCTTGTGAAGCTTCAGCTACGTAATTAACGTACGCATCTAAGTGTACGAAGAAATTGCTCCACCATACGGCTTCGTTTATCGCTATATTGCGGTGATATACGTAATGTCTTGTTTTATCTAAGTATTTTCTCGCTCTTATCTCCGCAAGCGCTTTAGCGTATTCTTTTCGTAAAGCAATTCTTCTTCTCTCTTCAATTCTTCTAAACGCTTTATCCACTACTTGTTTTATCTTCTTTCTTGTCCATTCTCTTACGAGCGTAAAAGATGCATATATCCTTGATTTTAGCCTTTCTTTCTCTCTTTCTCGGTAATACGTACTTCTACGTCTTCTCGTTCTGTCTGCCATATTCTCCTTTATTATACTTACTCTAAAATCTTAACTTCGCATGGCTTATTTTCATCATGATAGCAGTAGTGTATTCTTTTCGTGTATTTGCGTCCGCAGAACAGTGGTTCGAGAGTTTCGAGCAGTTTCGGAGCTTCGTCTTCGCTTTTAATTTCTATTCTTATCATCTGCGGTTGTCTAATAAACGTTTCTTCTTCCTCTAATTCTTCTATAATTTCTAAATATAAATACATCTTATATCACCTCCTACTCTTCGTACAGCTCCTTTTCAAGTTCGTAGATTAGCTTTATTTCTGATTCGCTTAATGCTCTGTTGTAGATGCGGGTTTCATCGATAACGCCGTAGAGATAATTAGCTCCGTAATCGCTCCTTCCCAAGTACAAGTTCTTACTAGCTGGATAAACTATATTTCCTTCTCCCGCATAGGTCGATTCTAATTTTCCATTAATGTAAATCTCTATTTTACTTCCATCATAGGTGCATGCGAAGTGATACCATTTGCTGTACTCTAGCTTTGTCTTTGAGTGTGTATAAACTCTACCGCTAACATCTGTATTAACTTCCCATCTAAGCGCAGTGTCATTCATTGCCAGCATCAAGAAATAACCATTACCACCAATTCCTCTACAAACTATACCACCATGCCGAGTAAAACCTCTTAGATTAACCCACCCCATCACTGTTATCGCATTTGTTGGTTGAATGCTTGGATTATCAGACACTTCCACGTAATCATCCAATCCGTCAAAGCTCAATGCTCTTCCGTATTTTCCTTTTACAACCGTAGCTCCGTAATTATCCCCATGATTGTATTTTCCGCTTAAATCTAAAACTTTATTATTAACAATTTCATCAAACGTGTAGTATAAAACTAAATTCTCCTTGAACATGCTCGTAATCGTGTTGCGAATGAATAATCGCTTAAATAACCACTCTATCTTGTCAAAATTCTGATTAACTAAATCTCCCCAATCCGTTTCTCCTATCGCAGGCTTGTAAAATTTATAGTTCGGAGTATATTCGCCCATTTTTATTTCACCTCACAATCCCCAAGGAGAAGTACCCCAGTAGATAATACCCCACCCTGCTGGCTCGCACAGGTTATATCTGTCTTCTACGAAGTTTCTTGCCCAATCCAAATGTTGCGGATGATGAATTAATACGTCAGCAACTATTTTCGTCGCCTGCGCTACTCCTCCAAGAAATTCCGGTTTATTCACTTTCTTCTTCCGTATAACATGCGAAAAAGCTTTCATTAAGTCTCTCTGTATTTTATTCCTCGTAAAATCGCAATCTGCGAACGGATAAGAAATATCTCGCACAATTACCTCATCAACTCTTTTCGTCCACGTTCTTAATTCCTCCAGGATTTCATCGAGCAACATTATATTCCCCTCTTAATATCTTCGTTCCATAACTTAGATTTGCGATTACCGTAGCCTACGAGTATCATCCAGCAAGTTAAAGAGCAAGTTAATTTGCGTGTTTTCTTCACTTCGCCATCTTTGCATAAAATCGTCGGCTTTACCTTCTTTCCGCATACCAAACATCTTATATCTCCCATATTATAATACCTCCGCAATTATTCTATCTCCCGTATATCTACTGTACCATAAATATGCGTTATCGAACAATCCGTAATTTCTCCCTTGCGGTTGTGCTGTACGTCCGACAATACGAATACGTTGCCTACACCGTTCGCAAGCAAATTAATCGCTGTGTGCCAGTTCGCTATTATAACGCATGCATCCGCTTCTTCTTTGTCGCATACCTCTAAAATGTCTCTGTAGCTCTTCCATGCGTTTTTATGCTTGAAGTAGCTCACTATCTCTTTTATTCCCGCATTCTCTAACTTCCGTCTTACGTATGAGCTAAACGGAAGATAGCTAACGACTACCGCCTTCATTTCTCTCACCTCACGAGTACGCAAATCCTGTCTTTCTATACGCTTTAATCTTGTTGTAAAGCGACATAATCTTATTCTTCATCTCCGAAATGTCCGCTAACGTATTTACCGTATTAGCGTAATCGTCCGTAAGCGTTTTAACGTAATTCTCCACCAAATCCATGTATTCCTGAATAACGATTACTACGTCGTTCTTTATTGAATCCAGCGTATTTACGTACTCCGTTATCTGATTCGTTACTTCTGAGATGTACTCATCGAAAACCGTTTGCGTAGCGTCCACGTCCGCATCTATTTCAAGCAGCCTTTTCTCATACTCATCACTACCAATAATCCCGTTGTCGTAACGTATCTTATTCGCTTCCAAATCGTCTTCTAACTGATTAACTCTCGCTAAAGTCTCGTTACATACGTTTACTATGAAATTCTCCAGTCTTTCGATGAAATTCGTACAATCTCTTATCGTATTGGTAAGTACGTCCTCTAAAAGAGCCAAATAAGCGTTTAAATCCGCAGACACAGCATTAAACTTCTGCATTAATAGATTCGCATAAAATTCTTGAATGTTAGAGTATTTCGCATCTAAACGATTCATTGCTCCTTCTCTAAGCGCAGATAATATTACATACGGTAAATGTCCGACCGGAGCTAAAATGCTCAACGCATACATTGTTTCCGTTCTGTCTATGTTTGAACCCAACTGCATAGCAAAGCTCAAATCTGGAGGCAAACCACCTTTCCACACGTTTAGAATCGTCTGTAAGCTTGCGTTAAAGTTCGTTTCTAACGCTGAACTCAATCCTTCACTCATCATTTCCATAACTGACTCGCTGCCTATTTCTTCTCCGACAATCGCTCCGATATCAACAGTTCTATACATATAATCTCTAATCACGTTTACTATGCCCGACGGACTCACCGTTACGTCCTTTGACCAATCCGCTTCCGCTACGATGTCGAAAAGTCCCGCCCACCAGTTGTCCCCGAATAGCTGATTAAACATCCACAACTTGCCTCTTCTCGTCAATCCCTGAACGAAATCCTTGACACCAAGCGTTTCGAGTACATCCACATCTCCTAAAGACATAAAACCTTCCGTACCTTGCCCGCTCATATTCAACCCCCTTCCGCAACTTTATACGGAATGTTATATAAATGTATGTCCGCCAAATAAATATACGCAACTCTCCTATTCGCCGAACAATGTAGCGTTTTATTCGTAAAGCATACTTCTATATCGTACGACGTTCCGTTTTGTACGTATATGAACCATTTGTACGCAGCGTTTTTCTTCTTCGTTTCGTCTCCGTCCGGATATATGCATAAGTTTCCTCCGCTGAATACGCTTATAAGTATAAGTTCGCCAGCTATATCGAAACTGAAGTTATCCATTATTCCCGTTACGGATTTGGCTTTATATTCCGTCGCAAAATCTTCGTACAAACCGTATTCATACATGCGAGGTAAATCGCCGAGCGTTCCGAAATTCGTTTCTATGTCGAATAAAATACCAGCGGATTGAGAAAAGCTGTTCGGCAGATAGTACACATACTTTACGTCTTCAAAATCTCCTTCCGGCGGAGTTGCGGAAATATCTATGCGTACGACCAAATACCTTCTGCTGTACTCCTGCGCTTGCTTCTTCAACGCTTCTTCGTATGCGCTACCGTCAAAAGTGAAAACGGAGAACGGAATGACTTCTTCGGAGTCTAAAGTAACCGTATCATCATTATATTCGAGAGGAATATTTTTAAATCCGATTTGAGATGCGTCGTAAAGCCTTTTCGCATCCGGAATCCACATATTAACGCCTTCACGCATGTAGAAAACGGGATTTCCCAATAAGCTTTGTATCGTCGATATTTTGTCATAAACCTGCGAATATACGTTCTTAGCTCTAACGATTTTGTTTACAAGCAATTCTTTCAAAACGGATTGTCTCAGCGTTACTAACTTGTTCTTAACGTCGTCGTACGTTACCATTTATACCCACCTCACGTATTCAACGCAATTATTAAACACGTATTATCGTCTTGAACTTTGAAAGCTATACCCAACAATTTTCCTTCGCTTGCGTAAAACCACACGCTCGCTTTCGCTTCCGCAAGCTTATTCGCATCGAAATGAGAATGCGTTATCAGGCTTTCCTCTTCCGGCGTTTCGTAAGAACTGTTACCTTCGTGCTTTATTTCCGTATTTAGAACTCCCAAAGAGCCTTTCCGTACATTCCAATCGCTCAACGCCATGCGTTAATATACTTACGCAAAATATATAAGCTTACCGGAAGAATATAAAACATGGCAATAACGAGAGATGTTGAATCCGGATGGAGCGACGCAAATTTAACGCTCGGCTGTTTTATCGAGCCCGCGAACTTCGGAATCGTTAAGCTGAAAAATCTGCCGTACAACGACAACACAAAACCCTTCGGAGAAATCGATTTAACGCATCTGCCAGCAGACTACGGAGACGTTTACGTAAATATAAAATTCTACGCATATAGAGCAACCGGCACGAATATCTACGTAGGTATCCGCATTCTCGACAGCGCAGGCAATACGGTAAAAGAATGCAAGAGAACCGTAGCTGGTGGCGGAGAGCAATGGTGTTCGTTTAAAGCTGAATCTGGAAACGTTTACTACCTCGTTGCGATAAGAAACAATAGTGACAGCTACCTCTACGACATCAGAGGTCTTGGCTACTCCGCAAAGACAAAATACGGACGCAGAGATTATTTAGGCGTAAGATTATTAATATACGAAGATTATTACGATGCGGAGAATTCGACAGCGGACAGAGATACGACGGTAAACTTCTACGGTCAGGGTATTCCGTCAGCGGTGCAGGCTTTAAGCGAAATTATGCAAATAACCCGTTCGGACGTTGGCAACGATAAAGTGCTCGAAATACCTTTCCCTACTAACGCAGAAACCGGATATAATTTTGAAACGGAGCAAGACCTGACCGGAGTCATGGTACTGGCTACTAACGAATTTTACGGCAAAACGGACTTGTTCAACAAAGCTATAGTTAAATTCCACATTCTTGGCGTGGACGTTGCTACGATAGACTTGCTTACGAACGATGCAGGAGCGGAAAGTTCAGAATTTGTAATATCGTCAGGCAATTACGACGATGCTAAGGTAATATACGTAATAAACGCCAAAGACGTTACGACATTTGAATCCAAGAAAGCAAAAGTTGGCTTCCGCTGGAAATTCGATTCGAGCTACGAAGGAGTGTGCACGTAGTTATGACGATTTACGAAACAAATCAAGCTCCAACAGCATTAGCGAACGTAATACTCAACCTAACGCCCGAAGCTGGCATACAAGAAACGAATCAAGCTCCTACCGCATTACTCAACGCTATTTTACATTTACCTCCATCCGCAGGCTTACAAGAAACAAATCAAACACCTACGGATTTAATAAACGCATTCCTGATTTTATTCCCATCCGCCGGATGGCAAGAAACGAATAATACACCTACAGCCGAAATCACAACTACGCTCTACCAAACAGTTCTCAAATTACTAAAGATGTTATCGGACGGAAGCATTACGCAATTAGACGCTAAAACTATAACTCCTCTAAGCGAATTAATAAACAACTGGTTCAAACTCGAAATAACGTTCAGAGACGGAACATCAAATACGGTTATAAAAGTGAAAATATACGACGAAGAAGGTAACGAATTAGCGAGCGCAGAATTTACAACGACGGAATTATACGGTCTAAACGGTTCAATCGGATTGTACAATAACGGAAAAGTTTACTTTGACTTGTTCGAAACACGGTATCGATGAAAGCGTTTATATTGCTCGATATTCCGAGAAGACGCAGAAGAGCGTTCGCAGCAAAAAGTAAAGTTAAATACTTAGCGGAGAAATTCGAAGAAAGCGTGTGGACTGAATATCTGCAAGAACCTTTCGAATCCTAACGTAAAACAACCATGACGTACGAATTAAAATGCTTAATCGTAGTTTACGTATGTATATCAACATGGCTACACTCACTTAAAATAATCCTCCGTAACATAAAATCTTAACGAATATATGCGTAAACGCAACTCCTAGCATAAACTCAAATATATCACCGAAATAATAATCTTTTTGTTTTAACGTACGTTTGTACGCATGTTCCACAAATTCATACGTCCAAAATAATACAAATATCCATATCCAAAAGTAACATAAAATCCCTAATATAAAATGCACTATACTACTTCTGTCGTCGAATACATTAACACGCATGGTATTTCCTCAGCTTCCAGATCTATTTCCATTTCTTCCACTTTCTTGAAGACATACACCTTCGCTTTCACTATTCCGCATTTCCTCATCAGTTGTTCTGCGTAATTCCTAACCTGATGCGGTTTTATGTCATGACGCACGTAGTCCGTACGCTCTATTTCTTTTCCATCTATTCTTACGCCCTTTACAACCCAAAACGTCTCAGCTTCTTCGAATCGCATAGCGTTAGTTAATTACTACGTATATATACGTTACG
>Ga0190311_1000412_pt1 | contig 13036 bp, 9 predicted proteins | sample 48700789_MG_FD_165037 | JGI IMG/M metagenome (GOLD analysis project Ga0190311, IMG submission 165037) | Hydrothermal vent sediment bacterial communities from Southern Trench, Guaymas Basin, Mexico - 4870-07-8-9_MG | ecosystem: Environmental > Aquatic > Marine > Hydrothermal vents > Sediment ...
GCCAGTAGTTTGCACTCACCACCTATAGACTGTGCTATCTCTTTAGCAGTGATCTCATCCCTATCCCACCCCACTAGATTCCAGCCCTTCTTAAGCTCGATAGTATCGACTCTAACCACTACACCACTAAGCTCTACCAATGTACTAGTATCTAAGTACACGAAATATCCGTATTCTGGTCTAATCTCGAAGTTGTACTCCTCTGGACTGAAGCCAGGAATGTAAGTCGTGTACTTCTGGCTATTAGAGTCCCACTTGGCCACTAGTTTACAGTTGTCACCTAAATCTTCGGCTAGGTTGCTAGCCTTATATGGTGTTTTAGACTTAACTACTACTGATATTAGATTCCACCCCTTCTCCAACTCTACTCTCTGAACTTCTAATCCTGGACTTCTAGACGCCTCTGGAGTATTACCATAAGCGCCCATGTTTATCCTACCACCATTGGGCTCTGGTTCATTAGAATAATCATCACCAGGATCACCAGCATCGATACAGGGGGAGGTTACACTATCGTAGACCCACTTACCCAGCTCAGGATCCCACCTACCATACTCAGACTTAAGATGAAAATCACCACCACCAGGATCAGCGAAAAGCGGATCTTCATGAATGTTCCCTATACCCGGTGTTGCTCTATTATAACTGCCCATTGAGTTGTTCCATATATTGTTATACGCTATAGTTTCGAATGGTCCATTTATGCCATAGCCCTTATTCATACCTATAATATTGTTCTTTACTACTATCTTCTGCTCTCCATAGGGATTGTATATACCATCACCACCATTATTCCAGAAGACATTATTGACCACCATCCCTGTCCTACTCTTTTCGAATCTATCCCTTAACTCGAAACCATTTCCACCATTATTGTATACTATATTCCTCATGAAGGTGCATCCCTCAGCCTCACAGTAACAGATACCGTAATCGTGGTTATTTCTCACTATGTTCTCTAGGATTGTACAGTTGTAGGATATACTCACTAGTAGACCAATTCTCCTACAACCATCTATGATATTCCTCTTAACTATTATATGAGAGGTAGAGTATACATGTATTCCATCTATAGAGTTGTAGATCTTATTGTAGCTTATCTCTGGTGGGGGATATGGAGGTACTTCCTTGAACTCTGTTCGAGTTGCTCCATTAGTATGGATAGAGGGCACCCATCCATATGCATTGACTACTGTACAGTTCTTAACATAACATGATCGAGATAGTAGAGTGAACCAGTAGGCTATTCTATCGTGCTCTGAGATACAGTTTCCTATCAGGACATTTATACAAGGTCCTATAGTTATAGCACCTGTAGTATCTCTAGTCCTTATCCTAGTGAAAGTAGAGTCCCATAATTCAACTCCGTAGATCCCTCCGTTGGTGTTTTTACCGTCGAGGGTCAAATCGCTTATATGTATATTCCTCGTGAGGATAGATGCATTAAAGGGTACTCTAGGATAGTTAAACCAAAATGTTAGATCCTTATGAGTATAGATCCAGTTACCCCTATAGTACAGGTCATCAGCTTTACCTATCTGTATTATGTGTCCTTCAAATGAGCCACTTACTGTAATTATGGTCTCGTTCATTCCTCGCCCTCTTATAGTGACATTATCCATCCATATTCTGATAGGTTTATCCACGTAGAAAGTGCCTGAGGCTAGTTCTATAACTCCTCCTTCAGGAGGGAGCATTTCTAGAGCATCTTGAATGGATTGACCCGGGGTTAGGTAAAAGTAAGATTGAGATTGAAGAGTGTGGAAGGACATAATACTACTGGCTACGTAGTATGAAGTATTCCATGGAACATAGGTGTATACCTGAAAATAGTACGTGGTATCTGGCTTAAGATACTTCAGCACTATGTGAACATGGTCTTCATCATGCACCCATGTAGACCAAAGAGCATTACTCATATCAGGGTTCATAGAATACTTGATTCTATGAGACCAGGTATACGGATAGCTAAAGTTTATGCGGGCTGTTGTAGCCTTCACATCTACAACACTAATATCCTTTTGAGGAGGGATTTTCGAGGTATCTACAGTATTGTAAACGTAGGCAAGTATACTTCCTTGACGTGGGTATCCCATGAACATAACCCATTTCCCGTCACCGAAGACGTTATAGCCTATGGTAGGCTTTAGTATATTTTCACATGGCAGACCTACTACTATGGATGGATCCTCTATCCACTGAGAACCATTCCAGTAGAATCCACGTGGAGTCGCCATACTATATCTTGTGACTATGAGAACCCATCTATTGTCACCCCTAAAGTTGAAAGCCGCAGTCACACAGGTGTGCTCACCGATATCCGGAATACCCTTAACCCTACTTGGATCCTCTATCCATCGCTTCTGTGCTGGATCCCAGTAAAAAGCTCTAAGAGGTCCTTCATCAGTTCCGGAGATCATAGTCCACTTTCCATCACCCGTGAGGTTCTCGATGAAACAGTGCTTTATCTCTCCATATATTTCAGGAAGACCCGCTACTATAGATGGATCCTCTACCCAATATGAACCATTCCAGTAGTATCCATAGAACTTCGATCCCGCATGACCTATTAGAATCCACTTTCCATCCCCTCTGACATTATAGGCTAATGCTGGGGCTTCCTCCCAGCCATGGGCGCTCAGTCCTTTAGTTAAAGATTCATCATATACCCACCTCTTTTTCGAGACATCCCAGTAGAAACCGAAGTAGCCTCCATAGGCTTCTCTTCCGGTTATTATAATCCATTTCCCATCCCCTCGTAAATTGTACACTAGATAAGGGTAGAGGTAGTACCATGGTATATGCCAGTCTCCTTCAGCGATAGCAGACTCCTCTTCCCAACCACTAGTTAAGTGGGATCCTGAGGATCCCCCTAGAGTGTGTAGTGATTGAAGTATTTCTTGCTCGACCTCAACATTAGTATACGTACTAGTACTCACTACACTCTTTAACGATCTATTCGATCTACTTCCTTCGGGTACCTTATGCAGGGCAATGGAGTGCGGTTCAAAAGGAGTGAGGAGGGGATATAGAATAAGTACTATAATCAGAATAGTGTGAATTTTCACGAGACCACCTCTATAATAAGTGTAGATAATTTTTAAGCATTACTATTACTTCTCAAATTAATGTAACTACTGAATTTTATAATGCTCTGGTTAGAGTCGAAGGAGAGAGTTAATATAAGAAAATCTTAGACTAGTGGAGGGGAAAACGTTGTCTGAGATACCAAAAAACTTAGTACTAATAGTGGTGGACAGCTTAAGACAGGATCATGTGAGTTTCTATAATAGAGGAAGACCTACCTTCAGTAATGTAACACCCTGTAGAACTCCCAATATTGATAAGTTTGCTACTAAATCCATAGTCTTCACTAATGCATATCCCTCTGGACTACCCACGATTCCAGTGAGGACCGAGATACTAACTGGACAATTTACATTACCATATAGACCATGGGCCCCTCTACTACCCTACCCTAAGGACATAACAGTGGCTGATATTCTAAGGGATAATGGTTTCGTGTGTGGACTTATCTCAGATACCTATCACTTATTCAAACCAGGTATGAATTTTCATAGGAGCTTCCACGAGTTTAGGTGGATAAGAGGGCAAGAATACGATGCCTACGTCTCCTCGCCTACTAGACGTAGAGTAGAGGATTATGTCAATGAGAATTACGACGAGGTCTGGAGAGGGCTAGTATCTAAGTACCTAGCAAATACTGATGATTTCAAGAGTGTGGAGGACTACTTTGCCATGAGAGTAGTTGAAGAAGCGATAGACTGGCTCAAGAGGAATAGAGTGTACGATAGGGTCTTCCTGTGGGTTGACATGTTCGATCCCCATGAACCCTGGGATCCTCCACCAGAGTTCGATACCTATACAGATCCAGACTATAAAGGTCCAAGACTAATACTCCCCATGGGAGGTATTGCTAGGAATTGGGCTTCGGAGGAAGAGATAAGGTTTATCAGAGGTCTATATGCAGGTGAAGTATCCTTTGTAGACTACTGTCTAGGACTACTATTCGAGAGCCTAGAGGAGCTGGGTTACATGGAGGACTCTGTAATAGTACTGACATCAGACCATGGACATCCATTAGCAGATCACGGTAAATTTCTAAAAGGTCCAGATAGACTCTACAATGAATTGTTAAAAATACCCTTTATGGTGTACTACCCTGGATGTAAGCATAAAGTTGTAGATGCTCTAATCCAATTCCCCGATGTCCTCCCTACAGTACTAGAACTATTAGGCCTTGGAAATGAGGCTAAATGTATGCAGGGTAGGAGTTTCCTAAAGGTTCTCACAGGAGAAAAAGGAGAACTCAGAGATTCTGCAATCATGGGATATCACGCTAGTGAAGATAGATGTATACGGACGAAGAGGTGGAGCTTCATTCACAGACCTGAAGGACAGATAGATGAACTATACGATCTAGAGAACGATCCTAAAGAGACCAAGAATCTTATAGATGAAAAGAGTGATATAGCCGTGGAACTGGCATCAAAGTATGGTAAGTACTTCTTCAGAGAAGCTCCCACTCTAGTTAAAGGAGTTCAGGGAAAATATGAGATCAGTTTTAGAGATTAGCTTATCTGCTTAGTCCCTTCTTATAGTGAAACCGTATTTTTCCACCAGTTTTGTAGCCTCTGAGTAGAATTCTACACGTCTACGCGTTATTGGTTGATCTAGTGGATTTGGTCTACCCTGGAGTATAGTCTTTAGAGTATGATCTAATCTACTCTTGAGCTCTAGGGTTAACTCTGGCTCTTGAAAGGCTAAGTTAACGAGTTCGTAGGGATCTCTTTCAATATTAAATAACTGGATGTAGCCCGCAGGAAATCCACCATAGCTCTTCTCCAAGTAGTATATGAGCTTCCACGCCCCTCTTCTCAATGCTATTGATTTTTGATGGGTATTCTCTATCATTAGGATTTCATTCCACCCTCTCTCCAATCCCTCCACAATTTTCCTCAGAGACCTACCATACAGTCGTATCCTGGGCTCTACTCCTACTACATCATAGATAGTAGCTACTATATCAGTATGCTGAACTAGTGAATTGACAGTACCACTAGGTGTTCCCTCCGGGAATCTGACTATCAGTGGTATATGGGTTATAGTCTCGTATAGTCCATGATGTTGTAGGTATCCCTCATGCTGTTTTAAGTTCTCACCATGATCGGATGTTATAATTACTAGAGACTCGTCTAGAACTCCTCTATCCTCTAAGTACTCTATAAATCGTCCGATTTCACTATCTACATAGGCTATCTCTCCATCGTATTGTGATATGAGATAGTCTAGTATCTCCTCTTTCTCATATCCCTCCCGTATAAACCTCTTCTCTATAGATTCATTCCAGAATAGCTTGTTGAAGGGCTCAGGGGGCTTGTACGGTGCATGAGGATCCCAGTAGTGTAGGAAAAGAAAGAAAGGCTTGCCCTCTTTAAGAAACTCCCTTAGTACTTCTACTCCTCTCTCAGTCACACTATTAGCCTGAACCTTTAGTCCTGCGTAGGAAACTGGTATTGCTCCTGGGTGGCTATATATGTGAAATCCTCTCGTAAACCAGTCGTAGAATGAGCCATACTTGAGGAACATGTTATCTACAGCTCCAGTCCTATAGCCACGTGTTCTGAGTACTTCCTGTACCATGGGTATGTCACGACTGAGCTTTCTAGTTCCTACGTGGGATACTATCCCATGAACCAGTGGATGTACTCCTGTCAATATAGTAGTCCATCCAGGATGAGTAGGTATACCCGTAGCATAGGCTGTGGTGAACACTACAGAGTCCTTAGCAAGTCTATCAATGTTAGGCGAGGTCTTTCTAAAATACCCATAGCACGATAAATGGTCTGCTCTTAATGTATCTATGCCTATCAGAATTACATTCGTTTCTTTCATTTCATCACCTATGCATTTCGTCTATACGACTTAATTAAGTTGTCCACCTGTAGCTAGTACTTTTAAATGAAAGATTTAAGGATAGCATTCAGAAAAATACTCGTGTATACGATACCTAGACCAATGGAGGTGTACTACAGGGAGGGAAGACTACACCTTACTCCTCCTATTAAGGTATACTGCGAGGGGATAGCAGAGGATATACTAAGACCTCTAAGAGAGGAATTAGACTTCTGGAGGGTGAAGTATACCACTCTATCCGAATTAGACCAGACCGATATAGTGGTACTCACAGAGGAGGAGTACAAGAGTTACCTAGATGAAAAAGGCATAGTAGTTCCCGATAGAATAGGTCTAGAAGGGTATGTGATAGATGTACGTCCAGATAGAGCCTATGTGATAGCGAAGAGTGAAGTAGGCATCTTCTACGGGCTACAAACCCTACGTCAAATAATAGAGGTAGAGGATGGAAAAGTAGTCCTACCATGCCTACTAGTAATAGATTATCCACAGTTCAGCTTTAGGGGGTTTACTGACGATATAAGTAGAGGGCCCGTTCCCAAACTCGAGTTCGTCGAGAGGATGATAAAATTATTAGCTGAGTTTAAGCTGAACGCATTTACTCACTATATTGAACTTCATGCCTTCGAGTTCCCATCCCACCCGGATACCACATGGCAAGACTACTTGACACCAAGTGAAGTAAAAGCTATAGTTAAACTATGTGAGACATACCTTATAGACTACTTCCCATCTATTCAGTCATTCGGACACTCTAGGATTGTGCTCAGCAATCCTAAGTACTCACATTTAGCAGAGTTTCCAGGTAGCTCTCTTCTCTCTCCAGTTAAGCCCGAAGTCTATGAATTCCTAAAAGATGTGTTTAGAGATGTGTGCAAATTCTTTGATTCTAAGTACTTCAATATAAACTGTGATGAGACTGAGGATATTGGAAAGGGCGCTAGTAGAGAGGTATGTGAGAAATTAGGAAAAGAAGAGGTCTACTTATCCCATATACTAAAGCTTAGAGAGATGTTAAAGGTCCTTGGAAAGACCACCATGATGTGGGGAGATATGTTGAGAAAATACCATAGAATACTGAGTAAAGTACCACACGACATAATAGTACTGAACTGGAACTATTCTGCAAAGGAGAGATTTGATGATCTGATAGAGCCCCTGTGGAGATGGGGGATAAAGCAGATAGTCTGTCCTGGCATACAGTGCTGGGGTAGGCTTTTCCCTGACTATATTGAGGCGAGATTTAACATAAGCAGATTTTCGAGAGATGGGGCTAGATACGGAGCTATAGGCGTACTCACTACCTCATGGGATGATGATGGAGAAAACCTACAGGTACTCAACTTCTATGGTATACTCCTAGCGGCCGAGGCCGCTTGGTGTGGTAGTATAGGAGAAGATTTCAATGAGAGATTTGACTGGGCAGTCTTCCGATCCAGGAGCAGAGTAGGAGATGCTATAGAGATGCTGAGTGAATGTGTTCATAGAAAATTGATAGGCTATACACGATCATTCTGGATGAACCCCTTCGAGAATATAAGCACTCTAGCACTAATGGCTGAAGAGGGAAAGAAGTGCTATAAGCTCTTAAAGAGAGCAGAAGAGATCATCAAAGAGGCTAGACAACTTGTGAGAAGGAACTCCGATCTTCTAGACTCCATAGAGTTCTGCATTAGAAGACTCAGACACGTAGCGGATAAGGTGATAAGCTCTTATGAACTTGTCAGAGCTGTAGAGACTAGAAAAGGAGTAAAGGAGGCACTAGATAACTGCATCGCTACTTTCAGAAAGTTGTATGAAGAGATTTCCGAGATAGAGGACCTTCATAGAATGCTGTGGCGTAGAGAGTGTAAGCCCAAAGCCTTCGAGACCATTGTAAGACCACGCTACAGAGCCTACAGACGATTAATCAGAGATATTCTCGAGAGACTAGTAGCAATGAGACCCGAAGATCTGACCGTAGCACAGCTCACAAGTCGATTAACAAACCTTACATATGTACCATATATACCCATGATGACTTGAACATCTACATTCTAGAGATCATAAGCAGTTTCTACTCACCGACTCGGTACTGAGAGAGCCTAGTGGTCCTTTCTATCAGATCCGTAATCCGTGAATTATCAAAACCCATTACAGCACTTCTAATAGTATTGTTAAAGACCTCCCACCACCTTCTAGGCACTCTTTCAATTCCACAAAGTACACCTACTATAGATCCAGCTGTAGCTCCATTACAATCAGTATCCCATCCTCCCATTACGGCAAGTGTTATGGTCTTAGAAAAATCTCCTTCCCCCCACAGAAGGGCTGCTACAGTTAGTGCTGTATTGTTTATTACATGAACTGGGTGATATTTGCCATACGTATCTATGATCCTCTTAATTGCTTCCTCCCACGTCATACCTCTTTTGTAGAGTTTCACTACATACTCTATAGCCTCGAATAATCTAGAGGTCTTAGGAATCTCCGAGAGACCTACTTCTATAGCCTCTAGTGGAGTATCCACCGAAAATGCAGCCGCTATGGTAGCTGCAGTAAACATCTCCCCATATATGCCGTTTTTCGTATGTGAGAGCACAGCATCCCTATAGGCTAGTTCAGCAGCCTCTTCCGGTCTTCCAGGACATATGTAACCCCATATGTCTGCACGTATTCTAGCCCCTATCCATTCTCTGTAGGGGTTTAGAAAGGTAGCTGTAGCTGGTGGTCTAATACCTAGTACTAGATTACGGTAAGCTACTCTCTCAGCAGTATAAGTACACTGATAGGGGAGATGTGTTAGCCATTCCTCAGCTATATTACCCGTAGTAAATCTCAATCCGTATGTTTCTACGATGTGTAGGTTAAGGATTGTGTAATCTGTATCATCATCTCTTTCAGCATATTGAATGTTCCCTCTAGTTAAGGGGAGTTTTTCTCTATCATCTTTGAACATCTCCGAAGGAAAATAATACTTCAGTGGATACTCTCCAATCTTCATGAGTCCTCGTCTAATCTTCTCGTAAGGCCATCCCTCTACTGGCTTTCCAAGTATGCATCCAGCTATTCTACCCATCCATCCTCCTGCTATCCTCTGCTTTACGGTAGACCTATCTACCTCCAGCTCTCTAGGTCCACGATGTCGATATTTTTTAATCTCCTCTAGAGAATTGGGCTCTCTGTACTTGTAACCCTCTACAGGCTTAAGTTGTTCTCTTATCAGTGTAAGTTCTAGTATTCCCTTAATTGGAGTAGTACCTGTTACTAACTCCTCTACACTTCTAAGATCGAATCCCTCATCTTTAAGCTGTCTAAGCTCCATTTCCAATAGCCTACTCCAAGTATCCATAGTATCATTCCACGATGTTAGTAGTACTAAGCCCTTATATTTGATGAGAGCCAGCGAGGAGCCATGCACTGAAATCATGTACTCTTCAGTAGTAAGCGTACACTAATTAGTAGGACATCCTCTGGTACCATGAAAGAAATATAAACATCGATCCATGGCTATTATTCTGACAGGTCATGAATACCATGGACTTAAGCAGAACCGATATGAATACCTATAAATGGCTACTAGTACTGGGAATGCTTATATCCTTCAACAACTCCATATGGCAGACTTTACTTCCATACTATGTTGATGAAAAAGGATTTAGTATTCAGGAGGTAGGGTTTTCCTCTATCACAATAATAAGCCTTCCATGGGTCCTCTCAATAATAGCTGGACTCATAGTAGAGAAGAGCTCTTGGAGGCTTGTACTCCTATCCTCTACCCTCCTTCTATCCTTCTCCACATTCTACCTTAGATGGATTTCAAGTATAGTGGACTTGATAATGGTACTACTAGTGTCCAGTTTCGCTATCGCACTTTTCACTCAGTCGGGTATAGAGATGATAGCGACCACTATGCCTATGAGAAGATTAGGTCTAGCCTTTGCTTCCTATTATGCACTAGTAGGACTGGCGAGCACTATAGGCTCTCTGAGCTCAGGTCTCATAGTCGACATATGGAACTACGATCTACTGTACATATCCTCCTCATTAATGTTCATCCTGATAGCCTTACTAATCCTCCTCTACTTCCCCCGTGATGAAAAACCCCGAGGTGTCAGATTTGAGAACATAATGGGAATACTGAAGACCAGAAGCATCTCTATCCTTATACTCACTATAACAGTACACGACTTCAGTGTGTTCATAACCGTATCCTATGCACCCCTTTTCGCTAAGAGAGTACTAGGACTCGATGAATTCCAATACAGCCTAGTAATAACTGCTAAGAGTATAGCCTATATTCTAGTACAACCTCTCTATGGATTATTAGTAGATAGAATAGGTGAAGTGAAAATTCTCGCTTTACACTTTATAGGCGTAGCTCTTAGCTACCTTAGCTACAGTTATACTAGTGGATTCGTAGATGCCCTATTAGTATATGTGCTCATAGGATTGACTACAGCACTTGATCTACCTGCGAGGAGATCTCTGTTATCGAAACTCGCTCCACAGCACGGAGTAGCTGTCTCTTCTGGATTACTGGATACAGTAGTGGGCCTATGTACCCTACCTACCCCCCTCATAGGAGCTCTACTATGGACTGTAGAACCTAAGATAACTATATTATCCGGAGGTCTAATGAACTTACTATCCCTAGTTCCCCTTACTATCTTAAAGAGAACTTTAAATTCTCCCGATTTTAAGAAAATTAACCTAAAGAAATCTTAATACTATAACGTGTAAGTGCTATACATGGAGTTTTAGATAATATCTAATCTATTGGAACTTCATACCATATCCTACCAGCATAGTCCACTCTAACTCTTCTCCTTTTGCGCACCTCTCTTCCGAGGGATAGAGCTATTACGAGACCGGCTATAAAGCCACCCACATGCGCCCAGAAGGCCACTCCAGAAAAGAAACCGAGGGTTATGGATACAGTGCCCATGTAGAGCTGGTAGAAAAACCAAAAGAGTATGAAGACCACAGCAGGAACCCTAATGATCAGAGGGATAGGACCTACCATGGTTAATACGTTTAGGAAGACTTTAGGTAGTAGAACCACATAGGCGCCTAAGAGACCGGAAATAGCACCTGAGGCACCTATACATGGAATCTTAAGAGGATCTATCTCGCTATATCCAAATGGACCATAGATTACTATAGGCTCGGAGAAGAGGAGGAGTATTAGTGTATGCATAAAGCTAGCTATTATACCACTACCTAGATATAGTTGTAGGAATTTACTCTTACCTATCCTCGACTCTACTCCAGGACCGAATATCAGTAAGTACAACATGTTGCCTACAAGGTGTTGGATACCTCCATGAAGGAACATGGAGGTGATTATAGTGTATAACTTTCTACCACTAAGTATATCGTAGGGTACCATACCATATTTCTGGATCACACTCTCATAGTAAGCTGGTCCTTTTAGAGTACAGTATACGAATATACCGACATTTAATATTATCAATGTCCAAGTCATTATGGAGCTCTTTCTTCGCTTTCTAGCCTCTCCAATGGGTATCATACGTTACACTTATTCCCAGTGAGATTTAAATCCTATCCTAGAATACGTATGATGGTATTAGCTAGAAAAATAGTCTAATTGATTAAATTTGCGGCTTTACTCTTTCATGAGCTCCTCTGATCTCATTATTCTAGCGCCGTACACCTCTCTCATATATTCAAGTCCCCATCTGTGATCCTCTTCTTTAAATGCAGTTACACAGTCCTCTGGGACTATTATCTTATAGCCTCGATAGAAGGCATCTGCCGCCGTATGCTTAACACATATGTTCGTATGTATGCCTGTGAGAACCAAAGTATCCACATTTAATTCCCTAAGCAACATATCCAATCCCGTTTCATAGAATGCACTATACCTCCTCTTTTCAACTATGAAATCCTTCTCCTGAGGCTTAAGCTCCTCTATTACCTCCGCCCCCTCAGTACCCTTTATAGCATGGGGCCCCCATTTCTTAAACTCCAGATCAATTTCAGGCAAATGTGCATCATTAGCATATATGATGGGTATTCCCTTTCTCCTCGCGTAATCCAGTAGCCTCTTGATATTAGGTATTATCTGGAGCGCTCTCTCGCACTTGAGCGCACCGTAGACAAAGTCCTTTAGCATATCTATTACTATTATAGCCATCTTAGACATACAGATCCCTCAGTGTCTAGGGATAACTCATAATAAGTGTAATTAACAATAATTGTATATTATAGTTGATAAGTGTAATCCTTAGTAACATTAAATGTACGTAGATCAATACTCTGCTTCAATCAAATAACAGTAGGACAATATTTTGCAACCTTTCGAATAAAGTAGGTAGGGCTAGAATAATGCATATATTCTCGTGTGTTAATACATTAACACATGAAAACAATAACTATTAGAGAAGAAGTGTATGAAAAGCTCGTCAAACTGAAGAGAGAGGGTGAAAGCTTCTCTGATGTAATTGAGAGATTGCTAAATAGGCCTAGAATTAGTGTAAGGTTCTTTGCTGGAAGGCTTAAGGATAGTGAGGCACTGAAGTACCTTGAGGAGACATGGCTTGAGTTTAGGAGGAGAGTAAAGTTAAGGTGAGTTAATGATCATGCTTGACACCTCTTTCATAATAGATTTGTTTAAAAATCCAGATAGAGTGAAAAAGTACTTTAGCTTAATTGATAAGGAGGGCGCATGTTTAACCTCGATATCATATTTCGAAATTTTTAGAGCGAAGAGATTTATGAGTAAAAGAGAGATCTCATATTTTAATCAATTATTTAGTGCCTATCCAGTTTACACATTCGACCTAGAGGCCTCTGAAAAGGCATCTGAGATATGGATAAAACTTGAAAGACTAGGTGAAACTGTAAGCGTTCTAGACGTTATGATAGGTGGAATAATGTTAGCTAATGGAGTGGATAAGATAATTACAAGAGATAGGGACTTCCAAACAATGAGTAAAGTAGTAGATATAGAGGCAATCATAGTCTAGATGATACTAACTCTACATAAGGTAGCTATCCCCTACGGAGCCTGTTTCATTCTTTTGTAAAAGCTATGTGATACTATCTATATTCGACAATGAAGAATTATGGTTGTAACAGATTTTAAGAAGTACTA
>Ga0190311_1000418_pt1 | contig 12992 bp, 11 predicted proteins | sample 48700789_MG_FD_165037 | JGI IMG/M metagenome (GOLD analysis project Ga0190311, IMG submission 165037) | Hydrothermal vent sediment bacterial communities from Southern Trench, Guaymas Basin, Mexico - 4870-07-8-9_MG | ecosystem: Environmental > Aquatic > Marine > Hydrothermal vents > Sediment ...
TTGCCCTCCTCCTCAGGACGCCACAGTAGGCACATGGGTCTAGTGCCCCACGCCTCCCCTTGAGGCGCTCAAGCACCTCTGGCAGGGAGGCCCCGTATAGCTCCCTGAAGCTCACGACCACGTGCTTTACGCCTAGCTTCTCACAGAGCTTAGATGCCTGCCTTAGCCCTTCCTCCCTGTGAGCCCCTATCCCCTCATCAACTGTTACAGCTAGGAGCTCCGACCTCGGGTAATCACGCTCTACCTTAGCCAGGGCGTGTAAGAGCGAGGAGCTATCCTTCCCACCTGAGAGGGCAACTAGTATCCTATCCGATGGGCCAAGCATATCGTACCTCCCTATGGCCGTCCTGACACGCCTTATGAAGCGCTCTAGGAAGCAGTTAACGCATAGGGCCTCACCGCTGTAGTGCAGCCTTATGGCTGCCTCCCTCCTGCCACACCTGCTGCACAGGACCATCCCAGGGCCAAGAGGGGGCTCAAGCTAAAACTTACCCCCGCCCCTGTCTAGCAGATGGCCAAGCCAGCTAGGAGGCCTGAGGTAAGGGAGGTCATCTACGATGAAGGCCACTGGGAGCTGCTTAGGTCGCTTAGGGCTGAGGCAGCTAGGGTCATGGAGGTCCTTGAGGCCAGGGGCATTAGGTGCATAGTGCATGGCAGCATAGCCAGGGGGGACGTAAGGCCAACTAGCGATATAGATATATTCGTGCCAAGCCCACCTCCATCTGCTATAATAGAAGCTGCCCTTGAGCTAGCTGGCCTAAGGCCAAGGAGGCGTGTTCTAGTCCAAGCTACACCAGCCTACGTGCCAAAAGCCTACATAGAGCTAAGCGATAGGCTTTGCATTTCATTCCCGCTAGCCAAGATGAGGAAGATAGAATGGGAGTTCTATGCCTTCGGTGGCAAGCTAGATCTAGCTGGCCTTAGGGCTGGTAGGAGGGTACCTGGAGTTGATAAGAGGCTCATGCTGATAGAGCCAACCGAGCGAGGGCACGTGGAGGGCTCTATAATTAGCCGTGAGGGCCACGTGGCTAGGCTGCTTGGCATCTCCATAGAAACGGTCCTAGATAGGGAGCGAGCCCTCCTCAGGAGGGATGAGGTCGGCAGGACGGGCGTCTTCCTGAAGCGTGAGCTAGGGCCAGATGAGGGCTTTGAGGCCGTTCTAGCAGAGATAGCATCTGAGAACCCAGCCGTGAGGAGGAGGCTTAGGGAAGCTTAGCCATATAAGTGCCCTTTCCACTGGCCAATAGGAGGCCTGGCGAGTGGATGAGCGCCTTAAGATGGGCCTAAGGCTATGTTGGAAGGCTGCTGGCACCCTGCTAGGCCACTTGGGCTGGTCTAAGCTAGGCCTCGTGGTCTTTGGAGATGGCCCCATCCTCAGCTCAAAGAGCGCCCTCATACCACCAGAGGCCATGCTCCTAGCCCTAGCCCTCCGTGCTCGTGGGCTAGGCATGAATGCCATTTTAATGCTTAATGCTAGGAGGGAGCACGAGCTCAACCTCGCTAGGGAAGAGGGCCTAGCCTTCCTAAGGGAGGTAGCAGGGGGGCCTGAGCCACTTTACTTTGGCGCTCTAACCGAAGGGCTACTTAGCTCCCTGGATAGGGTTAAGCTGAGCTTAGACTGGCTATCGGCTAACCCAGGTACCCTAGCCAAGCTAGTTGAAGATGCAACCCCTTTGAAGAGGAAGATAAAAGAAGTAGATGTAAGTAGCCTAGAGGCGCTTTCGGACTTCCTCATGGATAAGCTAGGGCCACCATCCTTCAAGGAGGACCTCACGACTAGGGTGAAGGGTGCAGATAAGTACCAGGCTGCTGCTGATGCCCTTAGCACCCTTGCTGCCTTCGTAACACCTACTAGCCTCATAAGCGTGGGGCTGCGCTATGCAGCAAAGTTCTTCAGCTTAGTTAGGCAGAGGAGGAAGGAGGAATACAGGGTCTTCCTAAACGTGTGGAAGAAGAACGTCCAGGAGGCCTACTCAACCGAGGCCCTATCGGCCATCGTGTGCGAGGGAGATGGCCTAGGGGCCTTGAGGGACTCAGTTGAGCATTATGGGCTAGGCGTAGTAGTGCACGATGTAATAGGCACCTTACACGAGCTATTCCTCCCCATGCTCATCTCCTACGTGGCCATTGAGCTCGGTGGCCAGGGATCCTTACTCATAGTAGATGGGGTTAGCTACCTAGCTAAGCTAGGCTGGGCAGCTAGCATGCTCGTGTCCCTCCAGGATGAGGCCCCTGGCACTAGGCTGGCCTGCTACCTGCCCACTGGCAATATACCAGAGTACGAGGCCCTACCGAGCATGTTCTACGCCCTTACATCTGAGAGGGCAGGGATATTTGATATGGCCCCAAAGTTCGTGGACATACTATGCGAGAACAGGTCAGCTGCCTTTAGGGCTGCACTGCTCAGGAGCCTTGAGGTCGCTGCTAAGGAGAGGCTATCTGGCCACCTAGCGTTTGCCATCTACGATGTAAGGGAGGCCCCCTTCCTCAAGCTAGTAAAGGTGAAGCCAGGCCTCCTGGCACGAATAAAGGGGAAGTTAAAGCGATTTAGTCAAGGGGGAACCTAAGTAGTGCAGCTATGCCGCCTAGGGATAGCAGGTTCCTACCAGCCTCATGCCCTGAGCTAATTATCATTACCTCTCCTCCCTTGGCCTCAACATCCATCATGAGCTCCTCTAGCCTTACCCTAAGATCCTCATCTGCATCCCTCAATAGGGCATCTGCCACGAGAAGCCTATCAATAGCCCCATATGAGCAGGCCCTCTCAACATCGCTTAGCCCATAGGCAACACGCCTATCCCCACGGCCAAGCCTGAATAGGAGCTCCTTCACGGCCTCAGCTTCCCTTACAAGCCTTGCCTCGGAGAGGGCCTTAGATAGAATGCCCGCCCTTATGGCCTCATATATGCCAGATAAGCCACCAGTACTAACGGATCTAAGAGCAACAATCTTCTCAGCAAGCAAGGGCTCTCTGGCTCTCAAGGTAGATGAGAAGATATCCCTCTCAAGGCTGGGGCCTATTATAGCTATTGGCTTCCTATGTGCTTCCCATGCCTTCTTAAGGGCCTCAAGGGCCTCAAGCATAAATGGCCTTAGGGCCTCTTCCCTTGAGCTAGCCTTCCCTTCCTTAGCTAGCTTGTTCTCACCCTCAGCTACGATTTCAACATCCCTCATGCCCACGAGGGCTATGCAGAACTCCTCATCATCTATTGAGAGCACGAGCAGGGGCCTAGGCCTTGCCTCACATGCCCTCTTAAGCACCTCAAGCTGGAAGCGACCCCATCTCTCCTTCTGGAGCACCAAAGCTGAGCCTGGCCTTATGCTAAGGGAGTGGTGCTTGCCTATATCATCTTCAAACTCAGCAGGTGCCCTCTCTATCGTGCCTAGGAGCCTAAGCCGCCCCATTAGGGCATCAAATGCCTTCTTCTCAACCCTCACGGCCAGCTTAACGGAGACCCTACGCCCCCTTGATTTAGCCCCCTCAACCTTCTTCTCCCTGCTCGTCCTAGTTTCTACTAGGTCCCCTGGCTCAATGACCATGTAGAGTGCCCATAGGTCATCTACGTCCTCAGGCAGGAGCACCATCACGCCATGCTTCTCATTCCAGCTGAGTAGCCTCAAGGCTCTATCGGCTGGCGACCACTAGCCCTAATAAGCTAAGTGGCCCAAGTAGTTTATCTGGCACTAGGGCCACCTGCTGGAGCTCAGGGGCTGAACTGGCTAGCTGAGCCAAGTATATCGGTTTCAAACTCCCCTTCGTACTCGTATACCTCCACCAAGCCCCCATCTGAGACCAAGTATATCTTCACGAGCACGGTAGATCGCTCACCGTTCATTAGGTGCCTAGCCCATACATCATCCATCTTCGTGTTATCTACGTAGCTGTAGAATGTTATGCTTGCCTCCTGGCCAGGCCCTATGATTATGGCATCTGCAGGCTGCTCCCCAACGGCTATTAGCACGCCATCTACAAATACCTCGCCATACATCTTGCTAACGACTATCACTACATCATTTGGGTTGTAGATCCTAGCTACGTGCACGAACTGGGTGGTCGTATCATTGAATGAGCCAAGGCTAGTATCCACGCCCCTCACGACCACGTACAGTGGTGGCACATCGGAGATCCTTATGGTCGTTTCATTATTGTAGTCAAGCCACTCATTTAGGTCGGTCTCTAGATCCCTCGTGTAGTATATCGGGAAGCTAAAGGATATGCCATGGATGGTCCCCCTTATGGTGCCCCTGAGCTCAACCTTAGTAAGCTGGTTGCCCCTTAAGTGGCTAACCCACCAGGCAGGTATCTTCGTGTTATCAATTATGGTGCTCAGCAGTAGCTCCACATCCCCCTCTGGCGGGAGGCTTACTGGACCAGTAGAGTGTCCCTGAGCCATTGGTATGCCGTTGAGAAATATGGTGTAGACGACCTCATTTATGGTAGCTGAAACCCTACTTGGGTTGTGGATGACCACATGGCTTATGACCTCAGTTGTGTTCTCGCTGATAGCCCCCCACTCATGCCACATGGACTTTACCTCAGGAAGCCTAAAGCCACTTGGGAAGAGCGTGAAGTAGCCAACGCTGGCTATGACTACTAAGCTAACTGCAATAATCCCAACTATTAGTGCTTTCTTCAACTCCACCACCAACCTAGCTGTCTAAGCTAGATCCTCATAAGCTATTGCCTTTCTAGGCAGTTGTAATAAGCTGGAGAAAAGCATCTAGCACCTAAAAGCATGGTGATTAATTCTATAATTACTTGCCTAGGCGGCTGAGGGCCACGAATTAAGTTTTTAGGACCCTAGAGCCTGCCTTTCATGGCGCTGCAGCTGTGAGGTATTACGGCTGGGGGCTGAGGAGGTGAGCGCCTTCCCTACGAGCTGAGCTGCAGCGCCCAGCTTCTGGGCAATCTCCTAGGGCTCCGTGCTAGCCGAGCAAGCTAGGCACTGACCAGCTCCTTAAGGTACACCTTTACTGGTCCTAGCTTGCCACCGTAATTAGCCGATGTTATCTTAACCACATTGGGCATCTCAGCTGCAGCCCTTATAGCAGCTGCCATGGCCTTCTTCACGCTCTCAAGATCTAGGCCATTTATGACTAGCTCGTAAACGCACCTCACGCCCTCAGGCACCTTCGTCCCCTCAACTAGCTTCCTCAGCCTCGGGCAGAAGGGCTCGTTCGTAGAAGCTGGGAGCTTGTACTTCCTTGAGCCCACCTTTGACCCCGCCCTGCAGATGCCACCTGGGAAGGGCAGTATGACGTTGCCAACGGCCCTAGCAGCCTCAGCTGCCCTCTCAGCTGCTGAAAGGCCAGAGCGCCTATCCCTTGCCATTATTATGATGACCCCACCTGCTATGCCAATCCTAGCACCAAATGCATCCTCTACCACGAACTCACCTTCCATAACTGGTATGCGCCATAGCCTCCGCCCATAGCGTACTGCCCTCCTCTGCCAGCCATCCCCGAACATCCTAATGGCCCTACCGACCCCTAGCTTCCTCCTTGGCTCTGGTGTAGCATCAAAGGCAGCTGTGGTCGGGCAGGTCAGGACGCACTGGCCTATTCGGGCTATGAGCTGCTCCCTAAGCAGCCTCCAGTTCCTCTGGTAGATGTGGATTAAGTAGCCAGGCCTCCTATCTGGTGTTCCCTCTGGTCCAACAGGCCCTTCTATGCCTGCCTCAGCTGGCGAGCCTATTATGCTGGTGGCAAAGCCAGTAGCCTCTTGAGCAGCTATAAGTGCCCACTTCTCGCTATCGGCTGTTATCAGGACCCTTGAAACCCACATTGGGAATAGCTCTGAGAACGTATCTTCTACCTCAACCTGCCCTATCCTCAAGCCCCTCACCGCTCGGCCAGAGGGGGCTGGCCCTATATGGCTTGTGCTGCCCTCCTGAGCGTAGGGCTTAAATCCTCCTAAGTAGAAGAAATCGTGTACGTAGGGGGTAGAAAGGGTAAGTTGGGGCAAAGTAGGGGCAGGCTGATGTTAAGGCCTGCGCCCGTTAGGGAGCTCCTAGTAGATCTGAAGGACCTGTGTGAGCTAGCCATAGACCTAGCCTACTCAGCCTACCTATTCCACAGCCCTGACCTAGCCCAGGAGGTGCTTGAGATAGAGGAGCACGCTGGCGACCTCCTGCTGAACCTTGAGATGGCCCTCATGCTGGCTGCTAGGAGGCCTGAGGATGCCATAGCCCTAGTCCCAATATCGTGCGTGGGGCGTTCCATAGCCCGAATCATAGATGCAGCTGCAGATATAGCTAAGATGGTCATGCGAGGTGCTGGCCTCCACCCAGCCATAAGGGAAGCCTTTGCCCACACGAAGGAGAGGCTCGTTAGGGTATTCGTAGCTGAGGGCTCTAAGCTAGCTAACGCAAGGGCAGGTGAGCTTGAGCCCTGGGTAGAGGTCATAGCCATAAAGAGGAATGGGAGCTGGATACTAAACCCAGAGGACGATGAGGTCCTCCTGCCAGGCGATATAATAATAGCACGTGGCTCACCAGAGGAGGTAAGGGAGCTCGTTGAGCTAGCAGATGAGCACGGTAGGCCCCCTAGCATACCAGAATCAGATGAGCATGTAGTTAGGCTTGCGGAACTCCTAACAGAGCTAAAGGAGTCCTCTGAGCTAGCCATAGACCTAGCCTACACGGCTCTCCTGTTGAACAGCCCTGAGCTAGCTAGGGAGGCAGAGCGCCTGGAGGAGTACGTAGATGAGCTCCACACGGACCTCCAGGTAGCTGTCCTAACGAGCAAGTTCAACATGGTTGAGGTAGACGACATGCTGGCCCTCCTCAGGATAGCCTTCCTAGGCGAGGAGATAGCAGATGCAGCTGCAGATATAGCTAGGACCATGCTGAAGGGCCTAGAGCCCCACCCAGTCATAAAGATGGCTATTGAGGAATCAGATGAGAGGGTCGCTATAGTTGAGGTAGGGCCAGATAGCCCACTGGTCGGCAAGGCCCTCTCTGAGGCTAAGATACCTGAGGAAACTGGCATGTGGATAGTTGCCATGCGGAGGGGAGGGAGGCTGTTCAGGCCCAAGAGGACGACCAAGATAATGCCTGGTGATGTCCTAATAGCCATTGGCTACGCAGAGGGCGAGAAGGACCTAGCTGAGCTAGCTAGGGGTAGCCCTGATTAGCTTGCACTAACTGAGGGGTAAGTGTTTTTCATAGCATTACTCACTAGTAGCTCGGCAAAGCCTTATGAAGTCAGCCAATAAACGCTACCTGGGACCCAGCATGGTGGTACGTGGGGCCCTCCTAACGGACGAGGATAGGGAGCTACTAAGGCGTGTTCACGCTCTACTTGAGGAAGTATTGGAGACACTAGAGATACTTGCCGATAAGGAGCTGATGAAGGCCCTCAAAGAAGCTGAAGAGGATGTAAGAGTTGGGAGGGTCAGGGACTATGAGGAGTTTATTAAGGAGCTTAGGGAAGCTGGTGAGATGTGATTTCTGGCTCTACGGATGTCCTGCCAATTTTTCTGGAGACTTGAAAGATTTAAAAAATCTTCCAGAGATTTAAAATTTTTACCAGCCAATTTTCCGAAGATTTGAAATACTATGTTCAAACTCCTTATAAGTCTTGGAAAAGCCTTTCATGTGAAACTTTCATTAGACATGTGTATAAATAATTAAAGGAGGACGGTCTGATGAAGACAGGTTGGGATGAGAATTCAGGCGACAAGGCGATTTGAAAGGGACTTTCGGCGTCTTCCACGGCAAGCTAAACGACGCATAGATGAGGCAATTCGGCTGCTAGCAGAGAACCCATACCTCGGCAAGGTGCTGAGGGGTGAGCTTGTTGGTTATAGGAGCTTAAGAGTCGGTGATTATCGGGTTATTTATCGTATAAATGAGGCTCGTGAGGTCGTCCTGCTCCTAAGCGTGAGGCATAGGAGGGCAGCTTATCGGGGCTGTAAGTAACCTCCATCAGGCCCTCTTGGCTAGGAAGCGGGCAACGGTATCCTTCTGAACTTCCTTCGTGCCCTCGTAGATCTCAATTATCTTCGCAACCCTGTAGAAGCGTTGGATATCGTAGTCCTCAAAGTAGAAGTAGCCACCGAATATCTGGGCAGCCTCATCTACTACCTCAACGGCCACACGGGCAGCGTACCACTTCGCCATGCTAGATATCATTGGATCTGGCTTCCCCTGGTCGGTAAGCCAAGCAGCCTTGTACGTTAGGAGCCTAGCAGCCTCAATCTTAGTAGCCATCCAGGCAATCTTATGTGATACTGCCTGGAGTTCTATGAGGGGCTTCCCAAAGAGCGTTCGCTCCTTAGCGTACTCCAAGGCCCTGTCAAAGGCCCCCTGGGCAACCCCAACGCCCTGGGCAGCAATCTCAATTCTACTCTCGTTTAGGAAGGCCAAGGTGTGGTAGAAGCCCCTGTTTAGCTCACCAAGGAGGGCCTCACCTGATACACGGACATCTGAGTAGGAGACCTCGCACGTCTGGGAGGGCCTAATGCCTAGCTTGCCAGGCATCTTCACTACATCAAGCCCCTCTGAGCTAGTTGGCACGATGAATAGCGATTGCCCACGATAGGGTGGCTCTACCTCAAGGTCGGTTTGGCATAGCGTTATCACGTAGCGTGATAGGTTTGCGTTCGTTATGAAGGTCTTGGTGCCATTTATAACCCAACCTGAGCCCTCACGCCTCGCTACCGTTCCAAGCCGCTTTGATATATCGCTGCCACCAGATGGCTCCGTGAATGCAGCTGCGGAGAGGCTCTCACCCTTGAACACAGGCACAAGCCACTCTTCCTTCTGCTCCTCAGTTCCAAACTTCAATATGAGCTCTGCTCCAAAATCAGCTAAAACAAGCGTTATGCCTAGCTCAGGATCAGCTCTACACATCTCCTCAGCTACTAGGACGTTCTCAAGCACCCCAAGGCCCTGGCCACCGTATTCCTCTGGTATGTGGATGCCTATGAAGCCAAGCTGGCAGGCCTTCCTATAAATGTCCATGGGGAACTCCTCCCTCTCGCAGTAGCGCCTAATAACGTCTTCTGTGAACTCCTTCTCACAGAACTCCCTAACCGCAGCCTTGATGTCCTCCTGCTCTTCAGTGAGCTTGAACTCCAAGGCCCGCACCAAGAACTTGATGGCCTTAACGGCTTAAAAGTTACCAGGTCTTAGGGGTCCTGATGCCCCTACCCACCTTAGCTAAGCGATTGGTGAGGCTTGAGGAGGTAAGCTCAACTATGGATGTAGCAAAGCAGCTAGCTGAGGTAGGCTGGCCCGAGGGCACGCTCGTGGTAGCAAGGACCCAAACGGCAGGTAGGGGGAGGTTTGGGCGTTACTGGGCATCCCCTGAGGGGGGCCTATGGTTCTCCCTTATCCTAAGGCCCAAGCTAGAGCCAGAGGACTTCTCTAAACTGCCAATAGTTATTGCCTTAGCTATCGCAAGGGCGCTTGAGAAGCACCTTGGCCTTGAAGTAGGGCTTAAGTGGCCAAATGATGTGCTAGTAAGGGGCAAGAAGGTATGTGGCATACTCATTGAGAGCACATTATATGGCCGTGAAATAGCGTATGCTATAGTTGGCGTGGGATTGAATGCTAACTTCGGCCTTGAGGCCTTGCCCGAGGAGCTAAGGGGCATCGCCACGACCTTAAGAGAGGAGCTCGGCAGGGACGTGGATCTAGAGGAGCTCCTGATGGCCATCGTAAGGGAGATCCAGGACGCCTACCTTGCCCTACAGGAGGGCCGTGGGGAGGAGCTGCTTAAGGAGGCAGAGCAGCTCATGGGCTTCCCAAGGGGGCTACGGCTGCTCGTAGGCGATGAAGTGCTATCTGGCGTGGCCATCGGCCTAGCCAGCGATGGCTCGCTCCTGCTCAAGCTACCAGATGGCCAAGTAAGGCAGCTCCACTGGGCACTTGCGACCGTGCTGGGTGCTCAGGCTTAAGAGGGCCGAAAGTGGGCCAGGTGTAGGTGGGAGCATGTTAAGGGAGCCAACTGTAGCTGAGAAGATAGCTAGGCTAAGGGAGCTAAGGGAGAAGGCCAAGCTGGGTGGGGGGCCAGAGCGCATAGAGCGCCAGCACGCAAAGGGCAAGCTAACTGCTAGGGAGCGCCTTGAGGCCCTACTGGACCCAGGGAGCTTTGTAGAGCTAGATGCCTTCGTGGTCCACCGCTGCTACGACTTCGGCCTTGAGAAGAGGCGCTACCTTGGCGATGGAGTTGTAACTGGCTACGGCACCATAGATGGACGCTTGGTATTCGTCTTCGCCCACGACTTCACGGTGTTCGGTGGCTCCCTCGGCGAGATGTTCGCTAAGAAGGTATGTAAGATAATGGATTTAGCCATGAAGGTTGGGGCTCCAGTAATAGGCCTCAACGATTCTGGGGGAGCCAGGATACAGGAGGGCGTAGCAAGCCTAGCTGGCTATGGTGATATATTCTTCAGGAACGTGCTTGCCTCTGGCGTCATACCGCAGATATCAGCCATAATGGGTCCCTGTGCAGGTGGTGCCGTCTACAGCCCAGCCATGACGGATTTCATAATAATGGTCAGGGGCATTAGCCACATGTTCATAACTGGCCCAAGGGTCGTGAAGGCAGCACTAGGCCAGGAGGTAACATTTGATGAGCTTGGTGGTGCTGATGTCCACGCTCAACTAAGCGGTGTAGCCCACTTCGTAACGGATACGGAGGAGGAGTGCTTTGAGCTCATAAGGCGCCTGCTAAGCTACATACCATCTAACAACATGGAGGATCCACCATACGTGGAAACGGGCGATGATCCAGCTAGAATGGATGAGCGCCTAAACAGCATCATGCCAGATGACCCAGATAAGCCATATGATGTAAAGGAGATAATAAGGAGCGTGGTAGATAACGGAGAGTTCCTCGAGGTCCAGCCCCACTTCGCACCTAACATAGTAATTGGCTTCGCTAGGCTAAATGGCCACTCGGTTGGCATAGTAGCTAATCAGCCCCTATGGTTCGCAGGTGCCCTTGACATAAACTCATCATGTAAGGCAGCTCGCTTTGTCCGCTTCTGCGATGCCTTCAACATACCCATAATTACATTCGTAGATGTCCCTGGCTTCCTCCCTGGCATAGAGCAAGAGCACGGTGGCATAATAAGGCATGGTGCTAAGCTCCTCTACGCATACTGCGAGGCCACCGTCCCCAAGATAACGGTCATACTACGTAAGGCATACGGTGGAGCCTACGATGTAATGGGCTCAAAGCACTCTGGAGCTGATGTAAACCTAGCTTGGCCAACGGCGGAGATCGCTGTGATGGGGCCTGAAGGAGCAATTGACATAATATTCAGGAAGGAGATAGCAAGTGCTGAAGACCCAGAGGCCCTTAAGGCCAAGCTAGTAGCTGATTACAGGCGTAAGTTCGCAAACCCATACGTGGCTGCTGAGAAGGGCTACATAGACGATGTTATAGAGCCAGCTGAGACGAGGCCGAGGCTCATATCTGCCCTTGAGATGCTGCTCAACAAGCGTGAGAGCAGGCCATTCAAGAAGCACGGCAACATACCGCTGTGAGCGGGCTAGACGAGGTAAAGCTCCTTGGCCAAGCCTTAAATTAGCCCTTGATGCTGATGGTCTAGGATGTTCAATAAGATCCTGGTGGCGAATAGGGGCGAGATAGCACTCCGCATTATGAGGGCCTGCCGAGAGCTAGGCATAGAGGTCGTGGCCATATACTCAGAGGCTGATAGGGACTCGCTTCACGTGGCCTACGCAGATGAGGCATACTGTATAGGCCCTCCGCCACCTAGGGAGAGCTACCTGAACATAGAGCGCATAGTAGATGTAGCTGAGAAGTGTGGTGCTGAGGCCATACATCCAGGTTATGGCTTCCTAGCTGAGAACCCAGCCTTCGCAAGGGCCTGTAGGGAAGCTGGGCTTGAGTTCATAGGGCCAACGCCAGAGTCCATGGAGTTCATGGAGAATAAGGTAGCTACCAAGCGATTAGTGGCTAGAGCAGGCGTGCCTGTGATACCTGGCCCCCTTGAGCCTGTTAAAGACGCAGATGAGGCTGTTGAGGTCGCAGAGGGCCTAGGCTATCCAGTCCTGCTGAAGGCTGCCCTAGGCGGGGGTGGCCGTGGCCTCCGCATAGCGTGGAGCAGCGATGAGGTAAGGCACCTATTTGAGTCTGCGAGCAGGGAGGCAGAAACGGCCTTTGGGAGCTCAGAGATCTACGTGGAGAAGTACGTTAGGAGGCCAAGGCACATAGAGGTCCAGCTCCTAGCCGATAAGCATGGCCACGTAATCCACCTAGGCGAGAGGGAGTGCTCAATCCAGCGCCGATACCAGAAGGTCCTAGAGGAGGCACCCTCGCCAGTAGTTGATGAGGAGACTAGGGAACTCATAGGCAGGTGGGCCATAAGGGCAGCTAGGGCCGTGGGCTACGTGAATGCTGGCACGGTGGAGTTCATAAGGGACCGTGATGGCAACTTCTACTTCATGGAGATAAACAAGCGAATCCAAGTTGAGCACCTCGTAACGGAGATGGTAACTGGCGTAGACATCGTTAAGGCCCAGATAAGGATTGCTGTTGGTGAGGAGCTCTGGCTTGGCCAAGAGGATGTGGTGCTCAGGGGCCATGCTATTAACTGCCGTATCTGTGCTGAGGATCCGTATAATGAGTTCGCCCCCTGCCCAGGCACGGTTGAGGAATTCAGGCTCCCTGGTGGCCCTGGTGTGCGGATAGATACGGCCCTCTACCCAGGCTACACGATACCCATCTACTACGACTCGCTGATAGCTAAGCTAGCTACCTGGGGCTCAGATAGGCGTGAGGCCATAGCTAGGATGAGGAATGCCCTAGATGAGCTCGTTATAACTGGCGTTAAGACCACCATACCGCTACATAAGGCCATAATGCTAGATGAGGACTTCATAGCTGGTAGGCTCCACACCGAGTTCCTAGACGAGAAGCTACCTGGCCTCCTCAAGGTAGCGAGGGAGGTAGAGGGCGAGCTAGAGTTCATAGCTGCTATTGCATCTGTCATAGCCTCTAGGAGGCTGGGT
>Ga0190311_1000419_pt1 | contig 12977 bp, 8 predicted proteins | sample 48700789_MG_FD_165037 | JGI IMG/M metagenome (GOLD analysis project Ga0190311, IMG submission 165037) | Hydrothermal vent sediment bacterial communities from Southern Trench, Guaymas Basin, Mexico - 4870-07-8-9_MG | ecosystem: Environmental > Aquatic > Marine > Hydrothermal vents > Sediment ...
GAGAGCTATACGAGAGGAGATATACATGTAGGCTGGCAATTACAGGATTTGGGGCGGGTAGCTCCGTTCTGGCTAAGCTACCAGGATCTTAAGAGACATATTCTCATACTGGGAAGGACTGGGTCTGAGAAAACGAGGCTTGCCCATATCATTATTGAGCAGATCCTCAGGAACTCCGATGTGAATGTTTGGATCTTCGATTTTCATAAGGAGTACCTTGATCTGACGGCGAAAAGAGATTTTGAGGTTTATGAGCCTGGTACCTTAGAGAGGCCACTATACCTAAATATGTTTGAGAGTCAATATGAGGAGCCCGAATCATATGCTACGTTCCTAACAGCCCTTCTTTTAGAGGGAATAAAGCTGAAAGGAGAGGAGGTATCTGCCCAGATGGAGAGAGCGCTATCCTACGCTGTGTGGGCGACGGTCACATCGGCGGAACCAAATCCCCTCACATTTCTAAATAAGATGTTCAGTTGGTGCCAGGAAACAGAGACTGATCTGCCTACAGCCATATATACGTTCTATGCTGTTGCGAACCGTGTGAAATCATTCTTTTCGGGGATAAGCAAGAATATATTCTGGGTTAGTAGTAGCAACATAGACATCGCAGAGATCATAGTATCAGTCTTGATCTCTTAAATCTCGCTACAAGAAATGATTTCACCGCGTCAATATAGATGAGGACTCCATAAAGCACTATGGATAGGACAAGGGTTGCTATTAGGATCATTATGTTAGTTGCCGGATCAAACAGGGAGTATCCATACTCTACTGGTGCTACGCCAGCGAGAATTACTAGTCCTATAGTCATCACTAGAAGAGCACCATACATCTTCTCCAGTCTCCCCACACCTTTCTCCATAGAAACCTCCATTTGCCTTGTTAATCGATAGTAAACTAGAGATACTATCACTGTGAACAACAGAACCCCCAATCCGAGATACATGTAGTCCTGCATTCCTAATGAGACCTTTGGGATCGCACTGTGTATGTATATTTATACGGTATCCAATATTATTCGCTGATCCATAGCTCTCACGCATATTGAGAAGGTATAATATCCATGCCTAAGACCATATGTCGGTATTCTTATTATGTAGATGCCAGGTTCTGGTTCCTCAGCCTCAAATGATAAGAGAGTTTCACCCCACCTGCTAATCAGATCTGCTGAGACATTAAGCCCAGAGATGGCTCTCCCCTCCGCATCGAAAATTCTGATAGCTATTCTTATTTCTGAGTTCTGATATCCGCTCTCTGGAGCATCTATACTATATGTTATTTCTCCTAGGTCGACTATTAGGAATAACAATCGTGGTGTCTCACTACTGATAACTAGATACGCATCACTAAAGTTTGAGGGGAGTGTTGCACCATCTTCGATGATGTATATCGTTACTCTGTACTCACCATACGCTATGAGGCCAGCATCCATAAGCCCACTTCCATTCGGTATTAAACTAAGTGTTGTCAATTCTTTTTCTAGGTATAGCATAACTGAATGCAGTATCTCACCCTCAACATTTCTAACACCTATCACCAGATCCATAACACCGACATTAACAACGACTGATTTATTGAGGCTCGTGATTATGTCAACATAGTCTGAGTATATCGTTTCGAGCGATCCGATGACCGATACTTGTAGGTTGGCTGGAACATCGCCTGGCAGCCTTTCGAAGATGACATACCCAAACTGATTTGTCATGTTATAAATAGTTGTCGCACTTATAATCAGACTCACCGTGGCGTTGGGTATTGGGACACCTTCGTGGCCAACAGCATAAACTTTGAGATCTGATAGCGCTAGTCTCATATCATAAATTGTGTAGCTATCATTGAAGAGTACTGGTATCTTCGTGACCGATGGAAGACCATACGGTGTTTGATACTCACATATCAAATTAACCTTATATCCCACCGGGATGTTGTATAGGAGAACAGATCTAACGTTTAGGAGCTCAACACTTATTATAGGAGGCCCCGGAGGTATGGGATCCATATGAAGCATCCCTTCTTCTATAGTGATGTTAGTTGGCCCTTCGAGGCTCGGATAAGAGAAGCTTATCTCTGCAACTCCAAGCGGCATGTATAGTATTGTTGTTCCATTTGCCATGTCAAATAACGTGCTGTTGCGAATTTCTAGTGTTGATACCTTATATGTAGCGTTAACCACTATGCTTTTCGACCTGCGCACGCGTATTATTTATGATGATCATCGCATTTTCAGCCGGCATATCATCAAATAGTATTGAGTCGCCCGAGCTAATACCTATGATGTTGAAATCCATAACGTTACCTCCAGCAATTATGTATAACTTAACAAATACATCATCCAGCGGATCATTAATTAGGTTCCTCGTCAAAACAGTGTATTCGGATACTGACAGTACAAATGATAATTCTGGCACAAGCTCTGAGATATTTTGATCGAAGCTATCCTCGACCACTATACCCCAGGAGCTGAAGTGACGGAATTTTATTATGCAGCTACCCTGCGGGATCGTATCGAATGTTCCTACTCCTTCAATTTTTTCTTTGAGCACAACTATATAGTTGCCTTCGGAAACATAGATCATCTCCACGTCGGCACTTGTACGCCTATTATGGGTATCATATATATTCATGGTTAGTTCTGATAATTTTTGGGTATCCCTATTGAGTATATATTCCTGAATACCAGCTAGGTCTACAGTTACGTTGGATCTCATATCTACCCCTCTCACGTTTCCACTAGCATCTATTCTAAATGGAGTCAGATTGTAAAGGGAGGGCATCGGAAACTCATCTAGGCTCGCATCCCCGCGCTCATCTGGAAATATCGTTCCTACGAATATTTGATTAGCAAAAACTTCGAATGAGAACTTCATTAGTTTTATACTTTCATTATACTCGGGATACGCATATATATGTATGTTCGTCATATAGAACATTCTTAGACTTAAAGATTCGTTGCTTATGGTTATTACTGTTTCATTGGAAATACAGAAATAATATATTTTTATTTTTTCTTTATGCCAGTTTTAAACTCATTTAAGCTTGAATCTGCCTAAAAACCAAATATGCTCTGAGGACGCGCACATACTGCTAAAGACAAAGCAGAATAATTTTTATTTGTGTTATGAGATTATAGAATATTAATAGGGATAAACCAAAAATAGACTTTTGGGTCTATTGAGTTGGTGGTGTTTGTGAGCCTAGTAATTACAGGGAAAATCGCAGAGGCAATTATTTCTATAGCTGAGAAGTATGGTCGCACACCCGAGGAGTACATAACCATGAAAATCCTCGATGATCTCGACCCAAAGACAAGACTAAAGATATACGCTGGACTATTTAGGAAATATTATCTAGAAGCCAAGAAGCTTGCTGAGAAGGGGCGATATTGTCCAAGCAGGCGAGAAGTACTGGGGAGCAATCACCGCGCTACTAAATATTGTTGGGGAGCTTAAGAACGTTAGCCATTACAGCCACTCCGATTATTGGGATATAATGGAGATGATTATAGCTGAGACGCGGGATGATGAAATACGGAGGCTCTTCGCTACTGCAGAAAAAATGCATGCAAACTACTATCATGGTTTTATCCGAAAAGAGAATTTTCCCAGCTACACTAAGGACGCTGAGAAACTTATTCAAAAAATAATAGAGTACATAGGAAAAATCGATAGGGATATCGCCAAGGAATTAACACGGAAATAATCTAACAATATAATTGGTTCTTATCTCTTGGCGGTAGCTCTAATGCGATTATGGCTTATCCTAAACATCTCTGCTAAGCATATGGTACGAGCTTGGTAGAGGACGGCCAGGACTTCCATATAAGGAGGTTTTAGAATTCTCACACCTCCTGGTTGAGAGGAGGTCAGTATTCCTTGTTTTACTGATTTTTATATGATTTTCTTGATTTTCAAATCTTTGAAAAACAGCAACATTTTTAAGCAGAATATCGTTAATTAAATGTAGATTTTATACATTGTCGTAGCTACATTAGGTTGGTGTCTCGAATGCGTTTCGTAGCAACAGTAATATTATTGATAATAATAGTGGGAATTGTTGGTGTAAGCATTTCTTGGACAATAACCCAGAAAGTAGAGGAAAGCGAGACAATATGGATTAAAAAATACACGAAAATTACGGATGACAGAAAAGCAAAACACACCATACCAGAGCAAGAGGAAAATAAGATAGCCGAGAAACAACAATATATAATTGAGGAAAAAGAGCATTTAAATGGAGGGAAAGTGGGGGAGAGACAAAAGATTCTGGGAGAAGAAGCCAAAGAGGTAAGAGCAGATACAAGAGCCCCATCATCGTGGTATATAATTATTGATTCGCCAGGATACTACGAGCTGACAGAAGACATAATAAATTGTACATGCGAATGTGGAATATACATAACTGCAAGTAATGTGATACTTGATGGAAAAGGACATATTGTAGATGGAGTGCACAACGAGAGCAGTAAGTATGGAATATATATAAATGGCGAAGCAAATGTAAAAATTTTTAACATCATAGTTAATGATTGGAACTACGGAATATATCTTTATTCATCCTCCTACAACAATATCTATAATAATACAGTGCAAAACAATGGTGGAGACGGGATATATATAAGTGGTGGTTACAACAATATCTATAATAACACGATATTAAATAATAGTGGTCGTGGAATATATATAAACGCTGATCACAACAATATCTATAATAATACAGTGCAAAACAATGGTGGAGACGGGATATATATAAGTGGTGGTTACAACAATATCTATAATAACACGATATTAAATAATAGTGGTCGTGGAATATATATAAACGCTGATCACAACAATATCTATAATAATACAGTGCAAAACAATGGTGGAGACGGGATATATATAAATGATTTAACATCAAATAATAATATTAGCGGTAATGTTATACTAAATAATGGCGGGAAAGGTATATTCCTTAAGATGAGGGCAAATTATAACAGTATTTATAATAATATCATACAGAATCACGAATATGGAATATATTTAAAGGAAGGTTATACTGGTTTTATTCATGTTGGGCCAGAAAATAATAGGATTTGTAACAACGTAATACAGAATAGCAACTATGGCATATATCTTGAGCCATTTTCTGATAATAATAGGATTTGTAACAACGTAATACAGAATAGCAACTATGGCATATGTTTTCGTACATTTATAATCTGGGATAGACCTCAAGCTCCATCAGGCAATGATATCTCCAGCAACATAATACAAAATAATGAATATGGAATATATCTCAGCAGGGCAGCAGACTACAATAGTGTTCATGGTAACATAATACAAAACAATAGCTGGTACGGCATAAAGCTTTATAGGGCACCAAACAACGATATTTTCAACAATACCATCCAATACAACGGCGGCGATGGAATATATCTTGACGAAGCCTCAAACAACGATATTTTCAACAATACCATCCAATACAACGGCGGCGATGGAATATATCTTGACGAAGCCTCAAACAACGATATTTTCAACAATACCATCCAATACAACGGCTGGTATGGTTTGTACATTAAATATGCATCTGGTAATGTGATCTACCTGAATAATTTTATAAATAATGGCATGGAACAATACTATATTGAAGGTTCATCGGAAAATAGATTTTACTCACCTAAACTATTAAAATATGTATACAAAAATAATACATATATAAATTATACGGGAAACTACTGGAGTGACTATGCGGGTGTGGACAGAAATTGTGACGGGATAGGAGATCAACCATATGGACTAGATCGGTATCCATTAATGGGAAAAGTTAATAATGAAATCACAGGAGTTGAAGCGGATAATACACCACCAACAATAACTATTATAAGCCCACAAGACAGAGCAATAGTAAATACATCCGTAATTGCCATCATATGGGATGCTAATGACACGGGCTTTGGCATTGATCACTACGAACTATATCTTGATGATGAAGCCATAAACACGAGTATTCCTTCAACTCAAACGTCATACATAATTAATGTTACTAGTGGCACTCACACAATTAGCGTAAAAGCTATCGATAAAGCTGCTAACACCAACTCAGATTCGATAAGTATTACAGTAAATATACCACCATTGGTGGAGATAATCATGCCTCAAAATATGTCGATACTAAATACTTCATCAATAATCATTAAATGGAACGCCAGTGATCCTGACTCCAAGATAGATCACTACGAAATATATGTTGACGGCAGTCCAAGGAATACAAGTATACCACCAAACCAGACAAGCTATACACTTAACCTAACGAACGGCAAACACATAATAGAAGTCAGAGCCATTGATGATGCAGGAAACATTGGCTCGGATCTAGTAACCATCACGATAGATTTAGTATCACCGCTCATAAGCATAATCGCGCCTCAGAATAGCTCAACATTAAACACAACAACAGTAACTATCGAGTGGAGCGGTAGTGATGATGTATCTGGAATAGACCACTACGAGCTCTACCTAGATGATGTTATTATCAATGCAAATATTCCAGCAAGCCAAACAACATACACTCTTAATGTTGATGAGGGAGAACACAAAATTGCGATCATTGCCGTTGATAAAGCTGGAAATACACACTCATCAACTATAGTACTCATCATAGATGTTACTCCACCAACAATACGTATCATGAAACCAGAGAATAATTCAATATTAAACAAGACAACAATCATTATTGAGTGGATGGCAAGTGATGATGTATCTGGAATAGATCACTTCGAATTATACTTGGATGGTACCCCAATAGCCGAGAATATACCAGCAAACCAAAGGAGTTATACTCTAAACATTAGTGAGGGAGAATACAAAATTGCGATCATTGCCGTTGATAAAGCTGGTAATACGGCCTCATGCACTATCACGATCGAAATCTCAATAACAACAACGCCGCCCAGAACTGGCGTTCCATTAGTCTATTATGCAGTCCTAATAATCGCCATAATCATTATAGCAATAACAATAATCTCACTACTTTGGAGAAAAAAGACATATACTAGCAGTGTCAGCTAGAACTATTAACACAACCTCAAGAACTAATCCATTTGAGTTCGCATTATCTCTTATTTTCTTTTTTAGATATATGCCAGTTCAGTGCCGAGTAGAAATTTGACTTTGTGTGGTGCGCCTATCTGGCATCCGAGGAGTTCTAGTGCTATTCTTAGTCTCTCTTCATCTTTTGCATATGCCTCCAGTATTGGTCGCAATTTGCGATCTGTCGGGCTAATTGATTGCGTTTTGTGCCATCTAGTTTTCCTAGCCGAGATTATTTTTAAGGTCGACATATAGCGTTAGGAAAAACAGAAACGGCAAAGCCAGCAAGATGAGACTTCTCTCATTTTACCCATCACTAAATACCACTCACCGCGCCGATTTTGCTCACTTTTGCTAGTTCTACTCAGTATTTTTCCGACTAAAAGCCTCAGCGTCATCGGTTACGTTCAACAGAAATGGCATGTTTTTGCTCATTTTGCTTTGTCTTGCTCACTCTTGCGGGGCTGTCTCAGCTTTTCATCGCCCAAAACTCATCGCCAAAAGAATTGTCTGAGGCACCGTGTGATAACGATTGATAGGACAAGTACCCAGATAAATACCGCCAGACATAGCCCAAAAGCAAGATTTCACATACATAGATATGGAGGATAACAGACCGAATATGTCCAAAAATTGTTTGGTGTTGCTTTTGTTTTCGCCTGCGATTTTTGACTGAGCGTAATACTTTATAAAGCTTTTTATATACCGTATTACATGAAGAGCGACCACACGCCACACGAAAAGAAGCTTAAACACCTAAAAGCCAGGACAAAGGCAAGACCAATACTGAAAACATGCCCAAAATGCGGAAGCCCACTGGTGAAGACCAGAGAAGAAAAACTGCTCTTCTGGGACTACGGAGGAGCCGTAGAGGAGACCGTAGAGTACTACAAATGCGCAGACCCACAGTGCCCAAACCACAAGCGGGAGTTCTCCCCCACAAAAACAATGCGAGCACCAGGAATAGGGGTAAGCAAGAGAGTCCTAGCGGACCTGCTGGTCTGGAGAAAACACGGGAAGACCGCGAAGTGGTTCAGAAGATATGTACACCCAACCAAGGTCTATCTCAGCGGATCGTACATGTCAGCGATATACCTGAAGTACAAGAAAATGTTTGCGCTGCCACCAAAACCAAGAGAATTGAAGGAACTCCAAAAAAAGAGCTTGAGAGTCTGGTGGTGCTCATCGAGATAGTGGAGCCTGAGAGAGCCCCAAAGAGCCATCTACTGCTGATAGCGAAAGAAATGATCACTGGGAAAACGATATATTCGTGGCTCATAACGCCAGAAATGCTCAACGATCCAACATAAGTGCTAGACATAATAAACAGACGACTCGGCGGAAAGCTGAGGAGGATAATAACTAACAACGAAACTCTATATATAGCTATAAGTCGGATCAGTACCGCGGCGCCGGCCCTCATAAGCATAGGGCCGTTGCGAGCGGCGACAGTACTCTCAATGCTTCCAGCTGGAAGATCACCCTAATAACAATAATCGGTTTCTTCGACGCTAAAAAGCTCGTAAGCATAATCAAAAACAAGGCGTACATACCCAAGCACAATAATCCTGAGAAGCGAAGAATGCTGAGGTTTCTCGACGAGATACTCTGTAGCGAGCTTGACGAGACTTAATCGCGAAGTCGATAGGCATTATGGAGACACTACGCTTAGTGCTCGATATGGAGTATTACGAGAGGAACAAGCTTAAGGGCGATAAGAAGACTCCGTGGCGCGATAGGAGAACAAGGAGTGTCATCATCGACCTTCTGCGGGAGAGCGTCAAGGATCTTGAGGAAAAGACCGTACTGGAGATCATCGAGAAAACTGTTGAGAGACTAGACCCACCGTGGCAGCTTGCGGAGAGGGGGAGGAAGCCCATGTACGATCCGAAGAAGCTGGCACCCCTAGCGATACTCAGCCTAATCTATAGCTACAGAAAAGCTGCGAGATTCGCCAGAACCATAAAGTATGCTGCTATGTCCCCAGAAGCAAGATACCGCTACGGGCTGCAGTATCTCTCCAAGTCCCTCCTCCAATATGTCGTCCAGGAGAAGATCAGTGAGGATTACCTCAACGCTGTCCTTGAGTCTATATGGAGGGAGATTAGGGATCTTGCCATCGTAAAATTTATCTTCAGCGACTCCATAGAATTCGTTATCGATGGCACCGGCCTACCCACTCGATGGTTACTGACCAAACGAAAGGAGGAACCAGTATTGGTTCACGAGAGCGTGAAGATGTACTACAATGTCGATATAAACCTGAATGCTCTCATACGAATCTTTGTGCCCCAGGGTAGCTTCACTATCGGTGAGGTTGTGGATTACTTGACAATTCCTGTGGATGGTGGCTTTGGGTATCTAGATCCAGAATTCGCTTCCAAGGACGCTATATCGAGGCTCAGAAGGCGCCTGTCTGGCTACGCCTTGAAGCACAGGGATGGGTGCGTCGAGTACTTCTGTAGGGACGGTAAATGCATTGGTGGTTATTCTCGACGCAAGCTTGGTGAGATCCCACCCGGCAATTTTGAGTTGAGGAACATTAGAATAATGGCGACCATACCTGATAATCGCGTTAAGGAGATTGTTGCTAAAGCTGGTATCCGCCACAATGTCTTGTCTTTTCTCCGCTGGTCCACGCTTCCCAGGAGGTTCAGGCCTGTCCTGCTTACCGTTGGGCGGTATGACGTGTCTCTCATTGCATCTAATCATCGCGATCTTAGCGATTCAAGGATGTCTATAAATAGCATGTGTATTAATAACACGCCCGTGATTGGTGACATACCTATTATTTATACATCTCCTATAATAATCGTATGATGACGCAGAAAAAGGCGCGCAAAAGCAGCACCAAACAATTTTTGGACGTATTCGGGAGAACTGGACGCATACTGTGCGTCCCAGGACGTGCTCACCGCTGTCTGTCTGATGTGTATGTTTTTTGTTTTGGGGGTTGTTTTTGTTCCGGCGATGTTCTTGTTTCTGTTTTTCCTACTGCCCTTTGCTGTCCTCAAGTTTGATCTCCCCAGTGTTGATCATCATGTGCTAGAAACCCTAAAAATAAGAGCACGAGATTCTTCCCATCTAGCGGACAAAACCACTTAGAATAAACAAAAAAAGCCTACCTAAAAGTTATGGCCACTAGGTGTGGCCAACAAAAAAACCAGCGCAACAAAAACCATGTTTATTAGAACGCGTCAAACCGTTTACTTTATAAATGAAATATTCGATATATAGTACGGGAAATAATTCTGCAGTATGGGGTGAGGCCCGTGAGAAAGATCATAGCAATAGCAATTCTGGCAATGCTAATCGCGGCAACAGCCCCAAACATAACTAGGACAAACCAAAAAGAAAAACCCAACCAAAAAATGCTGGGCAGTGTAAGGAAAAAACACGCTGAAGAAATACAGGAGAATAGATGGTATGCACCAAGAGAAGAGAAGCACCAAGAACAATGGGCAAGAAAAAAAGACATGCGCAAAGAAGAATTCCTCATAGAGGGAAGAGAATCCCTAGAGGAGAGGGACGCAGAGCCTATGGAGACGAGGACACCATCATCATGGTACATGATCATCAGCGAGCCAGGATACTACGAACTAACAGAGGACATAATAAACTGCACGAAGGAGTATGGAATATACATAAACGCGAGTGATGTAGTATTAGACGGAAAAGGACACATACTGGACGGAGTAAAAAACGAGAGCAGCATGTATGGAATCTATGTGAATCACGGAGCAAACATAACAATAAAAAATATAATAGTACAGGAATGGAGCAGCGATGGAATATATATAGGTGGTCCAGACAACACAATAATAAACTGCACAATACAGAGCAACACATATGGGATAAGCTTAGACTATTCCAATAGCAACACTATCGCGAACAATACAATACAGAACAATAGTGGAGACGGGATATACCTATGGCGTTCCAGCAATAATAATATTGTGGGGAACACAATACGGAATAATGCTTGGAGTGGAGTATACATGCACCAGTATTGTTATATGAATACTATTGCATACAATACAATCAAAAACAATGGTGGTGGGATATGTATATTAATTTCTTCTAACAATAACACCATCGAAAGTAATATAATAATACAAAGCAACAGCAGTGGGATATGCCTATCTGATTCTAACAATAACATCATCGTGAGTAATGTTCTAGTTGGAGGTGGACTATATGTACATAACTCATACAACAACAATGTAGAGAGCAATATAGTGAACGAAAGACCAATAGTATATATGGAAAACCAAAAGAACAAGAGAATAGACATAAAAGCAGGACAAATAATATTGGTCTGTTGCGAAAACATAACGATAGAGAACCAAAACATAACAAATGTATGTGTGGCAATAGAACTATGGCGAACAAGCAACACAAAGATAGTGAACAACACAATGCAGAGCAATTACTGGAATGGGATACGCCTATTATTTTCTTCTAATAACACCATAGAGGGCAACACGATACGGAACAATGGGGTTGGAACACACACAGTATATGCTGGGATAATCATATATTATTCCAACAACAATACTGTTGCATATAACACAATTCAGAACAACACATGCGGGATACTCCTATATTCTTCTAATGATAATACAATCGAGAGCAACACAATTCAGAACAACAAATATGGAATAGACATATGTTATTCCAACAACAATACTGTTGTATACAACACAATACAGAGCAACGGGGATGGGATATACCTGCACGGTTCCAACAACACTATATACTTGAATAATATCATAAATAACACAAACCAATACAGCATATTTTGGGGCTCAGGGAACAGGTTTCACTCGCCAGAACCAGTAACGTACAAATATATGGGAAAAACATACATAAACTACACGGGAAACTACTGGAGCGACTACACAGGTGAGGACAAAAACAGGGACGGGATAGGAGACACACCATATGGGCTGGACCAATACCCATTAATGGAGATAATAAGGATAGTGGACGGGGAAATAATAATTGGTCCAATAGTTACGGCTGAAACTACCATTGAAATTGATCTTAGTGCTTTGATTTACTTAGCTCCCGTTGTCGGGTTTGTTGTTGTCGTGATCATCGTATTGTTTGCTCGTAGGAGAAAGAGGATACCAGAGTCTTCCTAGTTTTTTCTTCCTTTCCTTTTTCTGTGGATCCTATCTGGTTGTCCTATAACGTGTGATATTCCTATCGTTTCACTACTTATATTGCTACTATTGTTCTGTCTCGCATTAGCCACAGATAGAAAATTAAGTTATTAAGAACCAAAAAACTCATCAAAAAGACAAACTTGATTGTGCCAAATATAGTCCTCGAGACTATGAACTAGTTAATAGCTGATATGTGAAATCAACGAGCACAATACATTTTTATTTAAAATTTTTATTATGGAAAATAGGCCTAGACAGAAGGAGCTTTGCTCCTTCTGTCTGGGCTAAAACACTAAATTTTGTTAGGTCTGGTGCGTCTAGAATGACTCCACGCCAGGTAGCAGTATACCTCATCATCCTCCTAGCTGTGGGGCTCTCAATAAAATATTATGCCCCCCTCCAAAGACAAGAACAACTCGAAAGAGACTGGCACAGCCTAGCCACTAAAGGAAGAATAGAAAAACATTACACACATCTGCAATCAGCTCAAAATATTGAGATTAAGAAGCCTAAAGCACCAGGAGACTTAGAAGAGATTAAGGATACCTGGCTAGAATACAAGGTAGCACTCAGAAACATGGGCAAAATAGAGACCCCATCAACAAGACAACCATCATCATGGTACATGATCATCAGCGAGCCAGGATACTACGAACTAACAGAGGACATAATAAACTGCACGAAGGAGTATGGAATATACATAAACGCGAGTGATGTAGTATTAGACGGAAAAGGA
>Ga0190311_1000420_pt1 | contig 12970 bp, 13 predicted proteins | sample 48700789_MG_FD_165037 | JGI IMG/M metagenome (GOLD analysis project Ga0190311, IMG submission 165037) | Hydrothermal vent sediment bacterial communities from Southern Trench, Guaymas Basin, Mexico - 4870-07-8-9_MG | ecosystem: Environmental > Aquatic > Marine > Hydrothermal vents > Sediment ...
ATCCAGAGGAGATGCATGTAAGTGACATCGCTAGACAGGCAGCTAAGCGGATAATTGACCATCACATAGCTAAAACTCCTCTCCTAGTCGTGGATCTTAAGGCCTTAGCCAACATCATTAAAACAACGTCAGAGTTTATTAGAAACCGTATTCGATCCGGATTCCCAGTACGAAAACCAAAGACAATCGAGATAAAACCGACCAAAGTAAAACCGACCAAACCCAAGCTGAAAAGCTTCGAGAATCTCATCGAGCTATATTTTGATGGGAAACTTAGCGACGTAGTAAAATATGCTCCTGGTTTCTTCGTTGGAGATTACGCTGATTTAGCACGTATACTATATGCTAAGGCTGGCCTCATACTACGACTATACGATCCAAAGGTCTGGGCCCCGCCTCTGGAACAATTATATGGTGTTTCCACAGAAATCTCTGATGAAATAGCTAAAAGAGTACTTATCGCTGAGACAGAGATGTTCGCAAGATTACCATCAGAAACCCCGTTCAGCATATATCTCAGGCATTCAGATGAGATAAGTGTGGTTTTACAGGGAGAGGATCTTAGAGCAACCGTATATGAGATACTCTTCAATCCGATACCAATAGCGCCATTCCTAAACATGATAATCAGAAAGTATGAAAACAGGTCACGCTACATGTTCTGTTTGGCAAAAGAAAACCTGATGCTACTTAAAATGCTACGACAGAAACCCAGGAATGTTGATGAGTGGTTATTAGCTTTCAGTGAGACAAAAACTGCGTTTGAGAAAAGCCTAAAAGAGAGAGATCATCTTCTCGATCATCACTACCATGTCCTCCTCTCCACACTTATATGGGGAATGCTCACACCGGATATCACGGTCGAGGATGGCTTTAAGCTAATTGACCACTTCGTATCCGACATCAAAAAATATCAGAAGGAGCTAGAGGAGCGTTCCGAGCGAATAATGATCACCCATAAGGCATGGAATATCATCTGGGTGTACAACGTCCTCATGCGTGTCCTCTTGGAAGCAACACCGCCAGAAGAAAGGAGAAATCTCCTGGACGAACTCCAAAGGAGAGTTCTTGACTCTGCCAAGTACTTCTCGGATCTTCTGGAGCGCAGGAGAATACCTATCTACCTTTACTATGTCACTCTAATAAGCCTCATATCCCTATATACAAGAATAGGAGTGGAACACAATACTGTTCCAGATGATATAATTGAGATCCTACCTGAATTCGTGCCAAGCGATATCCAAAACCTCTTCGAGATAGCACCACAAAGCTTCTATCAATACTACCTATGCTTCCTTGAGACACTCGGCAACATAGCACTCTTCATAGATCTTCACGTGGTCAGAACGAACTTATTGATGAAGATAGCACATCTACTTGAAAAAGTGGCTGATGCGATGTCAGACGTGCCGATCTACAAGTTCTTAGCTAAGCTCTTCGCGTTCCGATTCTACATGCTTGTTGATAGCAAAGAAGCTAGAAATGCAGCGAATAGACTGTTATCAGAAGCTGAGAAGGAGTTCTCGCCTTTTCTCATCCACATATTTAAGAGGCTATATGAATTTCACTCAAAGAGCACACAAGAGGAGCTATGATCCTTTTTCTATACTAAACTTCTAGTGATTTTAAACACTATATTCTAGGAGAATACCAGTTTTATCAGGAATTATTTGCAACGGTGTGGTCATATGGTGGTTGTTGTTGATCTTGATGCCCTCGAAAAAGTCATTACCTCCGAACCTAAAATCATACTCTCAATATATGATGATCTCACAAAAAATGTTAAGAATATCATCGGAGAAATAGGAAAGCCCAGAAGCCTGGCTATTGTTGGTTGTGGGGATAGCTACTTCTCCTCAATCTACGGATCATACATCGTCAGAAGACTTACTGATATCGTTGCTGTGAGCGAAAATCCCTATGAATTCTCCCTATATGGATCCAAACATATAGACCTCTTAGTAGTGGTCTCTTCATCAGGCAGAACACGAACAACGGTAGACTGTGCAAAGTGGGGTAGAAAGCATGGAATAAAGGTCCTAGCGATCACGTGCCAGAAAAACTCACTGCTCTCCGAAAACTCAGATTTCACTCTGCATTTACCACTTAGGGATGAGGTACCGATTCCTACTGTGACAAGCCTAGGTTTCCTTACAGCTTTTTCCATTTTGGCTCTAGAGATCGGATATAGCACTAATAGCATACCTAGGGAAAAATATGATGATCTATCGCGGAGACTTAGAGCAACTATTTCTAGCCTAATATGTATGGTTGGACACACATATCTGGAAACTCTAGACCATATAGTGGATGAGAACAGAATCGGTGAGCGAGAAGTTATATACTTCATAGGTGGCGGATCAAACTACGTCTCGGCCTTATTCGCTATGGCAAAATTCAGAGAGCTTAGAATATCGCATTCTATAGCATTTGAGCTTGAGGAATTCCTCCACTACGGCTCCATACCACTAAGCAACGACCTCGCGTTTATATTTGTGGATAAAGAAAACCTGGAGCGAGGAAAAGATACTGCGAGCCTATTGGAAATCGTAGGGTCTAGACCTATAATAGTCACAAATTATCTTGGCTCGCTAGATTACACAAACGTTAAGACTATAGACACACCAGATATCTTCTCGCCAATCCCCACACTCATCTTGATTCACATACTCGCACTAAAAACAGCCAAAAGAAAATATGGTGATAAGGTGGTGATTCATCATAGCTCGGAGATTTCAAGGAGAATAAGATACTAGGGATCCACTATGCCATGCCAAACGGTATACATCTCAAAGCAGACTCCCTGGGAACCAAAGGATTGGAGACCATTCGTCATTGTTAGTTGCGCAATTAGCCTCGACGGAAAACTTGCATCTTCATGTGGAGACACAAGGCTATCTAGCTATGATGATAAGGTCGAGGTACACAAACTCAGAAGCAAAGTCGACGCCATACTCGTTGGAATAAACACAATCCTATCGGATGACCCGCACCTAACTGTGAGTGATAAATACTATAAAAGCGAGAAACATCCAATAAGGGTAGTTCTGGATAGTAAGCTGAGAATACCTATGGACGCCGAGGTAATAACAAGACGCCCAGAAGTCAAAACCATAATAGCAACAACAAAGCTAGCACCAAAAGAAAAAATAGGGGAGCTAAGAAGAAGAGGTGTAGATGTCATCATTCTTGGTGAGGAAAAAGTCGATATACGGCAGCTCCTAGGATACTTAAGGGAAAGGCTTAACGTAAGGGTCTTAATGGTCGAAGGGGGTGGCTATGTGTTGGGTTCGTTCTTCAAGGAAAAGCTAGTAGACTACCTCCGGGTATCGGTAACACCAGTACTTTTTGGCGAGGGTAACTCCATATCTATGATCAGGGGTGTTATTTTCTGTAAAATTGAGGATTCCCCAAAATTAGAGTTAGAGAGAATAGATATCTGCGGCCATAATGTTGTCCTCCATTTCGCTGTCTCTTAGTATTGGTGATAGATATGTTTTATCAGGAGGAATTCGAATTGAGAACAAAGGGTGAAAACGATATAGTAGATATTACGGATATCGTAAAAAGAATTGTTGATAGGTCGGGCATACGAAATGGACTCGTCAACGTATTTGTTCCGGGCTCCACGGGAGCTATTACCACTATGGAGTATGAGCCAGGACTCAAGAAAGATCTAGCGAAGGCATTGGAGAGGATAGCTCCATCTGATATCTACTATTTCCACCATGAGAGATGGGGTGATGATAATGGCAGGTCACATGTAAAGGCAAGCATAGTTGGGCCCTCGATAACAATTCCACTCCACAACGGGAAACTTATACTTGGGACATGGCAGCAGGTAGTGTTCCTAGAACTTGATACGAGGCCCCGAACAAGGAGAATCATTGTGACGATTCTTGGGGAGAAATAATTGTTTTATGTACCTCTTTTTTGTTTGCCACCGATTGTCTTTTTGTTGGATACCATACTCTTCCATAGGAAGATCGGTAGGCATAGGCTACTAGCTAATCCTAAAGAGTTTTTTATCAGTCGCACAGTACTGCTGGGAATAATAAGCATTGTTGCTTCTCTAGCTCAACTAATGGTTGTCTCTGTTGCCTTATTAGCTGTTTCTCTTACTCTCACCCTATACTTTTATGTCTCCTACAATACATATAGAGTTCTGGACATCGCTTCGTTTCTCAGGAATATCCTCTGCTCAAAGAAGGGCTGTCGGATCCACCTAGGTTTCTTCTTCGCAACAACCACCATACGCAACTACACCTTATTTTGTTTTCACAGAGGAGACATATATCTAATAATAAAGACGGAGGGAGGAGATACTAATCGCGGAGCGTTTTTCACTAGTTTTTTAAAACGATATCTCCAAGGAAAAATCATTGAGAAGATTGATCTTAATGGCACATCTATCATTGTTACACATGGACGAGCCCTAATATATGATCCAGAGTCGCATAGATGGCAAATAATAAAGGGGAAAATATCGTCTGTAGTTTTCCGTCATAGCGGATTGTTCGAATGAATTTTTCCTCAATCCATAACGTACTTTATAAACGTATTTTTGCCTTTGATTCATCAGTACCCATTTGATTCTAGTGGGTGAATCGTTTGGGTAGTGAATTGCTGGATACTCTGCAGGAGATAAAAAGCAAGGTTAGCTCTCTCCTTGAGAAATCCGATAAATTTTCTGAAATTGCAGATGAGACCCTGGAGAAAGCGATCGATCTCATCAACAAGATAATGGATATGCTGGATGATCTTGGGGATCGCCTACTAGGTTTATCGGAAGAAGAGGAAGAGGGGGAAGAAGAGGAATAGCTATCGCTGACAGTAATCGCAGACAAAAGTTCTCCTTCCATTCGGGTCCTGGCGATAAAACCTTATTGGCTTACCGCAGCGAGGACATGGCTTCTTTGATTTATTGTATACCATAAGTAGGGGCCCTATTCTTTTTCCTTCAATCTTCCTTCTGAAGAATTCCCAGGAAAGCTCCCATGCGATCTTAGCTATTGTCTCTAGCTCTGCGTCTGAAAGATCTTTTACCAACCTCTCGGGATGTATCCGTGCCCTGAATAGAATTTCATTTCTGAGAATATTACCTATTCCAGCTATTACTCCTTGATCTAATAACACATCTCCTATTTTGCGGTTTTTATGTCGCCTCATAAGCATAATTGCTTTCTGTATGCTCCAGTCGCTCCTTAGAGGGTCGACACCTAGGCTTCTTTTGAGCCTATCAAGAATCCTCCACCGATAATCTATTTCAACCACGGGTGCATTATATACAACCACCCTCTTAGATTCGAACACAAGCATCAGTCTTATTCTCGACTCTGGCTTTGCTAGGGGCTCATCAAGATCATATATGTGTATTGTCCCATACATCATAAGGTGGATCCTTATAGCAAAATCGCCAAAGACAAACAATATGTTTTTGCCGTAGGCATCCGCCTCATCCATCTGGAGTCCAACAAGCTTATCTTCATCGATATTCCTACGTCCACCACGTAGATCTACACGCGTTAGAACCTCGTTTCCTACTATTTGTTTGACTCTGATTGCTTTCGCCTTAGCAGTTGGCCCCTCCGTCATCCTTTTCCTCACCTTATATTTCGAATAATATCTTTTCTACATAGATACTGATTCGTTTTTCACTAGGTGATTATGTTGCCTAGGAGAAAGAAAAAAGCTGAGAAGAAAATTGAGACTATGATCATCAAGATGGATGGTACTGCTGAGCCCTATAACAGGGAGAAGCTCGTTAAGAGCATTGTGAATGCGGGTGCCTCTAAGAAGACTGCTGAGAAAATCGCTGATGTTGTGGAGAAGAAGATTGCTGATAGAAAAGAAGTTACTACTAGGACCATACGATCAATTGTTCTGAGGGAGCTTGAAAAAAGAGATCCCCAGGCACGAGACAACTGGGTGTTTTACGATAGGGTAGTTAAGAATAGAATAACCTATGAGGGAGGAAAATTTGTTGTCGTTGAAAAGGGGAGCCTCTATCTTGGCCGCGAGGTTAGAGACATAGGAAAACCTGGATTATCTGACCTGGGGGAAGTAGCAGCGATTATTAGGGAGCTCCAAGAAGACTATGACCACGGTGTCCCAAAGAGAACCATTAATGCACGTACATGGGTTCTGTTTATGGCTATCCTCAAATCAAAGAAGATGGATCCAGAGACTAAGAAGAAAGCGATCGCCATGATAAATGATTTCAGAGCTAAATTTGGTTGGAAACCATTCGAACCAAAGAAACCCTTAGAATAAGCATTACCCACAGGCGGATAGCAATATCTTTATTTTTTCGAAGCGGTCTTTTTTCGATAATGATTTTGGTGTGCTTTGATGGGGTGTCTCTCATTTAGGATAGGAGACTGGAACATAGCACTGGCGGAGGACTCAAAGCCGCACGAGCTTATGATAGAGCTAACAACCGAATGTAATCTCAACTGCTTGCACTGCTTTCGGAATTCTATGAGAGAGCCGTTCGGATCGATGACAAAAGAAACCATGGTCAGAATTCTAAGCGAAATTGAAAAGAATGGAGTGAAAGCTGTTTCGCTATCCGGTTGGGGAGAACCTCTTTACCATCCAGATGCTCTCTGGTTCATCGAGGAACTTAAAAAACGAGATGTAAGAGTCCTCCTAAATACCAATGGTATTCTTCTTCTAGATAACATCGAAAAACTAGTTAGGTTGGGTGTCGATGTTATAATCGTAAGTTTGGATGCAACTGAACCTGAAACATATGCGGAAATTAGGAGGGGTGGAAGTTTTGATCTGTGCATAAAAAGTCTTAGGAAACTCTGCGAGGCGAAACGAAAGTACGCATCAAATAGACCTCTGATCGGCATACAGTTTACCATAAACATCATGAATGTTTACAATATACATAAGCTTTCTCTCTTCGCTCGGAAATACGGGATAGGCCTGATATACCTCTCAAATCTCATACCAGTTTCAAAGAAACATGAGGAGCTCGCATGCTATCAGAACGAAGAATGTGTGAGGGAGTTCTCTAGACAAATCGATATCCTAGGGAGAAAAATCATAGATATATGGAATGTTTATGTTTCTAGGTGCTATATGACTCCTCAACAGACATTCCAATGCCCCTTCATTGAGAACAGAGCATTATTCATTCGATGGGATGGAAAGGTAGCTCCATGCATGCAGTACTCACATGATTGGGAATTCTTCTTTGATGGGATAGGTAGAACTATTAAGAGAGTGATTTTTGGTGACATAAACACTGAGAGCCTCATGGACATCTGGAGAAAAGATGAATATGCCCAGTTTAGATTCAGGGTAGCATTTGGGTATAGACCTTCATGCTTTGATTGTACTCTCCGCGACTGGTGCTCATATACTTTCTCAAACGAGTCCGATTGCTATGGAAACACACCTACCTGCGCTCACTGCCCATTCGCACGAGGACTTGTTTCATGTCCATTACTAGCATCTCTCAGGTTATCACGGGCTGAGTCTTGGATATGGGAGAAACCCTAAAGCTTGCTTATCTTGATTATAAGCTGGAGAGAGTTGATGGCACACCTTTAAGACCCCCCTTATGTGATGCTTGACGGTATTAGGTGCCCACTTTATTTTTTGTGACTCCGCTACTTAGAGTTTAATCTCTTTGATCAACAATATACTCTTTCTGGTAAATCTCCTCAGCAAATAGTGAGAGGAATGTTGAGATGAGCCCTAAGACGAATAGTACTGAGAACGCCAATGAGTATGAGTGGTGTGTGACTAAGAACCCAACTAGTATCGGACCAAAGATCATGCCGAATGCACGCGTAGTGTTTGTGAGGCTTAGAATCTCACTTGCCTTGCTTTTAGGCGCGACATCTCGCAGATATGGGTTGGCACCAGCAATCATTGTGGAGTATGCGGTACCAATAACGATGAATGCGAGGATGAAGTCTAGTAGTGTCCTCGCAAACATTAGTGTGATTGGTATGAATGAGGACAGCAGGAATCCTGATACAAAAAGTTTTTTGCGTCCGACCCTATCGGAAAGTCTGCTTAGAGGATGAATAAGTGTTGTTTGGACGAAGCTATTCATTGCTGATACATACCCAACATATACCCTATCTATACCTACCCTCTGCATATACACATATACGACGGAGAAGATCCCCATTATGGCGAGATGCCTAATGGCCAGACTAAGAACAAGGAAATATGCTTTTCCCCTCCTAAGCTCGCCTATAAGCCTTATAGATGCTAATGACGAAAACATCTTGCTTGGGGGCTCCTCTCTTCGAATCCTGGGTTTTGAGGGTAGGAGGATGAGTAGTATGCTTGACATCAGTGAGGCTAACCCAGCGAAGATGATGAGCTCTAATGGATCCACAAGATATAAGCATACACTAGAAAGGATTCCAGAAATAAAAAATCCGAACGCAACAGCCGTATTGTAGACACCTAAAACATAGCCGAATTCCTCTGGTTTCCTATCTAGGGTTAGGTACCCTTGAACACAGGGCAGATAAGCGGAGGAGAAGATGCCTGTGAGGAATCTAAGAATTAGAATCTGATGATAGCTACTAAATACCATGTGAAGATATGTGAGAAACGATACTATGAGTTGAGTAGTAATAACCAATCTTTTTCTCTCACCAGTAACATCTGCTACGTATCCCCATATAGATGTCAGCAAGAAAATGGGGATCCAATACACCGTAGATATGAGCGCAATCTCAAAATCGGATACAACATCGAAGAAGATTATCTGCATAGCTATTATCATTATCCCAACATTCAATATCATAGCGAACGTAGCAACAAAAGCAACAGTAAGTTCACGATCCACACGCAACATTTCGATCAAGAAGTAAAGGGTTTTCCAAATTAATTAACCCAAATACATATCCAAAAAGCTTGGTACCTAAGAATTCTTATTTGGGGATACAAGAAGCTCTCTTCTTTCCTTTAGGAGAAGGCTCAGCTTCCAGACATCAGTACTTATGGTTATGCTTGTCTTGCCCCAGTATAAGGCGGATATAAACCACATCGACACGGCGATTATAAGGGGGATGCGGAAACTGTGGAAGAAATCAACAAGCAAACCCAGTATAGCGATGCTTATGCTTTTAGATAGGAGCTCAATTATGTTTGTACCAGAAATAACGGTTGCTCTGTGCTCAGGAAGATTCACCTCAGAAAGTACAGCAACTTTTATTGAGCCGATGGAAGAATTTACAACCATAGCTATGAAGAAAGACATAATGGCTGTAAGAAGAAGAGGGTTTGTTGTGAGCATCACGAAAAGGGTCTGTACAGCCTTTATGAAGTCATTTGTTTCAAAGTCCAAACGTAGTGGTATCATAAGAAAGAACAGGTAGGCGAATGCTGTTATTGATGAGCATGTAGCGGCGATTATGGGTCGGGCCCGTGGTGTTCTTCGTGAGAGTATATCTGCTATTTTAGCGATTATGAGACCTCCAATACTACCTATGGCTCCCAGACCCATTATTACTGAGGCTACAACTTCGTTTACTCCCGCTTCGGCTATGAGGTATTGTAGCATCCAAACCTCGATAGCCCCACTACCTATGATGCCGAAAACTCCCTGGAGGACTATGTAAATATTGCTTCTATTCCCAGTAATGATCTTTAGATCTTCGGGTCTGAGGGTGAACGGATACCTATACGTTCTTCTTAGCACATCGTGGAGTTCCTCTTCCGAGAATCCCTTCGGAGGCTCCTTAAGCAGCATTGCGAAAGGAAGGCTGATTATCATCATAAGCAACATGATGATAAGTATTGGTAGTTTCCAATCTCCAAACATCGCCACGGTGATTATGCCGAGACCAAATCCGAATGCGTAGCCGAAACCACTAAAAAGCGCGAATGTCATAAGTATTCCTGCTCTCGCCTCTCTTCTTGCGAGATCCAAGATTATTGTTGTTGCGAGTGGTGATATCACACTGATTGACATTCCGGCCAATATGTAGAACAGAGCGAAGAGTATGGGGATATCCGTAGTTATGCTTAGCGCTGTGAACACAATATTTCCTAGGATACCAATGAGTATAAGTAGCCTTCTTGAAAGCCCAGTATAATCAGAGTATATAGCCCAGCCTAGAGCCGCAAGCCCAGCAAGGAACATGTATATGCCTATAAGTAATCCCCCAAACCCAAATGTCGTGTTGAAGCTTCTGATCATGGGTCTCAGTATTGGGATTAGAACACTTCTATGGGCACTTTGTAGCCCAGCAAGTATAACTAGCTGGATAAACAATATTTGTCTCTTAAGCTTCATCACGGGTCTCCTCTAAGTCCCGAAGAGTAAGTTCGTCTAGGAAAGAATCTATGAATGTACGAACGAACTCAGCACGCTTCTTAGCAGCTTTCTTTGCGGTTCCAGTGTGCATCATTTCCGGGAGCCTCAGAATTTTCTCAAAGAAATGAGCTAGAGCGCCTCCCCTAGTTGGATTCTGCGGGTCATAGAGTTCTCTGCCCAGATGAGCGCTGTAAGAAAAAACGCGGGCAACTCCTATTGCTCCTAGGGCGTCGAGTCTGTCGGCATCCCTAAGTATCATGGACTCCAGAGATGAGGGTTCGCCATGAGTACTATAGCTATGCTCTTCGATGATTTTCGCAACATCATCCGCTATGTGTTTGAATTCTGTCTTCTTTAGGAATTCTCTGGCAAACTTGGCTGACTCATAGGCATGATTCTTTTGGTGGCGCATAACATCGTGGAGGAGCGATGCAAGAAGTATCTTTGCGAAATCCCCACCATATTTCCTCTGCAGATATATGGCTATCTCAGCCACACGGATCATATGCTCAACATCATGCCCAGGAACAAACCCAGCATCAATTATTTCAAGTGCGTCTCCCAGAAGCTCGAAACCTCGCTTAATGAGTTTCAACTCTGTGTCTGAGAAATCTATTCCAACATCTCTAAGCTTCCTTATAAAGACTTCCATTCTCCTGCTCAAATCCATGGAGACTCCCAGTATAGAGCATATTGTGGCCTAAAAAATTGAACTAAAAGCTCTAAACACACTCAAACGACCATGACTGTATTGCGACATAAAGCTTATAAAAAAGACTTTTTCAATTATATTAATACGCTAGGGGTATCAATAGGTGGTAGATGTGAAGGCGTACATTCTTATTAGAGTAGAAGCTGGAAAGGAGAATTATGTCTTGGACGAGATTATAAAGGTTGAGGGGGTCCGAAAAGCAAGTTTAGTTTTCGGCCCATTTGACATAATTGCTGAGGTAGAAGCTCTCTCACATGACGAGCTAGATAAGACTGTCAGTGGGTCGATACGGAGAATAGCCGGTGTGAAGGATTCTTTGACACTCGTAGTAGCTGAGGAAAAAACAAAATAATTTTTCGGAGCTCATGAACATATCGGAGTCATTTTGTAATCCCCTTTTTTATTGTTTATTCTACGTCAGCTCCTTCATATATATTATATCTCCCTCAAAATACACCATTCGCCTAAGAAATCTTTTTGTGTTACTGCTTCCAAGAATATGCCTCATCTCCTCTATTGTTACTCTGCGATAACCATTTTTCTCGAAGAATCGCTGTGTTTTGACGTTCTCTGGCCCCGTTATAGCCCAGATTCTCTCAGCTTTTTCTTGTAGTGTGACCTTCTCTGCCTTTCTAAGCAATGCTGTTCCGATTCCTCGCCGTTGGTACTCTGGATGAACAAATATATACCAGATGTGGCCCTCAATGGAACGTGTTAGGCGAAAAGCCTCAAACTCTATGACGCCCACAATTTTACCGTTAACCTCAGCAACATATGTGTGTGGCGCTCTTCGTGCACCTACGACGCTCCAGTATTTATCAACCTCGCTCTCGAAGGCCAACCTTGCGAGGTTCCTTACTTGGCTAAGATCATCAAGTTGAAACCTTCTAATATGTATGATATATGCCCGCTTACCCTCGTTGCTGGTTTCCATATGATCAAACACCTATCAGTAGTTAGTCATTTGGAAAGCTAATAACGAGGTACTTCTTACCGTCGTGCCTTTTAACTATCTTGATTTCCAACCTACTTTTTTCCGTTATGCCCAGCTCCTTGGATATACATTCCCATTCGCGGGGACCGATATATATCGCTTTTCCGCTCCCCAAATTTATTGGTTCCCTCTGATACCTTGCAAGCACCGAGCCAGTTAATATGAAATCGTTAATGAATCCTGGTATCCCTCTGATATCAATTCTACCTCTATCACCAATGCACAGCATCTTGTTTAATCTTCTAAGAGTTGCTCTTATGACCCCAATTTCCTCGATTCTCTCGATCAATAAGAGTTCATCATATAAACTCTGGAGATACTTGTATAGCCTATTTAACGCTTCAAACCCCTCTCTGTTGCCTATGATGTTCTCTAGGAGGTCTATAGCGGATGCCAAGTCCTCCTTGGAGGGTCTGTTAACACCTAAAACCTTGTGCAAAACTTGGAGCAATTTATAGATAGGTTTAGTGTCGTTGAAATAGTCTATAAGTTGCACTATTTCCTTTATAGCTTGTGCCATCAGAGGACTTGATGAGCTCTGGTTTTGATTTGCTGGCAATATCTGGGAGTATAGGTCAGATATCTTGTTCTCTATGAATATGTATCTGAGGCGCATCAAGTTAGTAAGCCTATCTATGATCTTTGGGGGCTCATTTATGTTATCCTCACCATAACCACTGAGATAATATATCCCCTCACTATTCGGTAGAGTCACATACGGATACTTCAGAATCTCATTAAGAGTGTTGAGCGTCTGAGAGAGCTCGCGGCTATATGGTGCGAGAACAACGAAGAATCTATACTCACCCTCAGAGAATGGCATGAGCTTGTACTCCCTAACAGAGTATTCTGGCATGCGGAGACACGTCTTAGAGAAGGTATACTTTGTGAACTCTATGGCAAGCTTCTTATCCATTATGTCTTCTTCCTTGAAGCTGACTATAAACCAGGATGTTTTAGCCTC
>Ga0190311_1000421_pt1 | contig 12960 bp, 10 predicted proteins | sample 48700789_MG_FD_165037 | JGI IMG/M metagenome (GOLD analysis project Ga0190311, IMG submission 165037) | Hydrothermal vent sediment bacterial communities from Southern Trench, Guaymas Basin, Mexico - 4870-07-8-9_MG | ecosystem: Environmental > Aquatic > Marine > Hydrothermal vents > Sediment ...
CATGTGGCCTTCAGGCTCGCCCCGAGACTCAATGCCGGAGGAAGGATGCAGAAGGAGGAAATACCCTTGAAACTCCTTCTGAGTGAAGATGAGGGAGAAGCCCAAAAACTCGCCCAGGAACTTGAGGAGGCCAATCGCCAGCGCCAATTGGCCCAGGAGAGGATCTATGCCGAAGCCCGTCAAAGGGCCCATAGACTCCAGGAGAAACCAGCTATAGTCCTCGCATCCGAACAATGGCATCCAGGAGTGATCGGCATTGTGGCATCCAAAATCGCCGAGGAGTTTTACAGACCGACCGTCTTGATCGCCCTGGATGGATCCGAAGGAAGGGGTTCCGGACGGGGCATCCCAGAGGTCCACATGAAGGAGTTGCTTGAACGTTGCAGGGCCCTTTTGGTGAGCTTCGGGGGACACAAGTCAGCGGCAGGGCTGAAGATAAAAAGGGAATGCCTCAAAGCTTTCGAAGAATCCTTCCTCAAAGCCGTCGAGGAGGCCCTCGGTGGCCAAACACCCATGCCCTACCTCCTCATAGACCTGGCCCTCCCCCTCAGGGAAATCACCCTCCATCTGGTCGATAGCCTGGAACTCCTCGCCCCCTTCGGGCCCGGAAATCCCAATCCCGTGTTTTGCTCAAACGAACCGGTGAACATAGGGGGACTGAGACGCTTCGAAAAGGATGTGACGAGGTTTTCAGTAGCAGGAGGGGGAAGGCGCTACGAAGCGGTGGCCTTCGGCCCTTTCCCAGACCCACCTCCAAAGGCCATGATAGCCTTCGTGCCAAAAAAGGAATTTTGCGAAGGTTACCTCCGCCTGACCCTTGAAATAAAGGGCTTAAAGGAATCGAAAAGTTAGTTCATCTGCTGACCTTGACATCTACTATTTTTGCAAAAAATTTTTTACAAAAAGACGGCAAAATTGTATCAAAGTTTTACAAATTACATGATGACGCTCCTTGAAGGGGGCTCCCTCTATTTTCCTCTGTTAATAAATGCCGCCCTCCTGGTGGCTTTGGCTTCGCTGCACCATATGGTTGTTCCTCTGAAGTTAAGAAATGAGCCTCTTTATAACATCATCTCCGGTATCCTGTTTGGCCTAATAAGTATAATTTGCATGCTATTCCCCCTCTTTTTCTCACCCGGGATCTTTGTCGATTTGAGGGAAGTGGTTATAGCGCTGGGAAGCCTCTGCTGCGGGGTCACGGTAGCGGCGATAGCCTCCTCGATGTCATGCCTCTACAGGATAGGGATGGGAGGAGCGGGAACCATCGGGGACATCACGGCTATTTTGGCATGCGCTGCCCTGGGTCTCATGTATCGCAAAACCGTTGCCCCCAATCTTGCGACCCTGAATCCCCTTTGGTTTTGCGGATTTGGCGTAATAATAACCGCCATCAAACTGGCCACCCTGCTGCTAATACCCCCTTGGCCGACGGGTTTCTACCTCGTTTTGACCCTCTGGAAATCCCTCACCTGGCTTGTACCCCTCGCCACCCTGGCAACGGGACTCTTGATGAAAGTGGAGGAACAGCGCCTCAATGTGCAAAGGGAACTCAAACAGCGCGAATCCAACATCCGCATCCTTACCGACAACCTCTCAAACGGCATCATGGTCATAGACCAGATGGGCAACTTGATCTTCTGTAACCCAGCAGCTCGAAATTTACTGGGTCCTCCATCAGAAATTACCATCAAAAAACTCCTTAATGCCACCAGAAAAACTCGCATTGCTGAACTTCCTATTGGAGAGAAAATTCTGGAGGTTCAAACTTCAAAAACTATGTGGGATAACAAAGATTGCTTTGTTTTTACCATTGTCGACATCACTGAACGCAAAAAAGCTGAGCAGCTTTTTCTGTCTCTGGTAGAGAGCTCCCCAAGTGCAATTTACATTGTAAAAGGGGGTAAACTGTTTTTTGTGAATAAAATGATGGAAAATCTTACAGGTTATTCGAGAGCTGAGTTGATAGGCACAGATCCTCAGTTTATGGTTATTCCAGAAGAACGTGAATTTGTGAGACAAGAAGTGATAAAGATGCTAAAGGGATTACGATCTGCTCCTATAGAACTCAGGGCCAAGCGCAAAAATGGTGATGTTCGCTGGTGTGCATTAATGGCCAGTTCCACCGTTTTAGAGAAAGAAAGAGTTGTTGTGATCAATTTTATGGATATCACTGATAAGAAAGAACTGGAAGTTGCGTTAAATGAATCTCGCGATCGTCTGGCGAAGCTGAATGAGCTCATATATCACCTGGCGACCCTTGAGGACGAAAGTGAAGTCATTGAAGGGATGTGTCAGGGGTTGATGGCCGTATTGGATCTGAGTTCGTGTGATTTCTCTCCCTCTGAGGAAGCACCGGCTTTTGTGAGGTTCAAGAAGGAGGATCCCTTCAATGTCCTTGTTCCGCTTCAGGGGGTTGGTATTTTGCGCATCCGAAGCCAGCGACCTTTGATCGAAGAGAAGTTGCGGATTCTGGAGGTGGTTGCCAACTATGCTTCCATGATGGTTCACAGGATGAGGTTGAAGAAGGAGCTTGAACAGATGGCCCTTCATGATCCCCTAACTGGCCTTTACAATCGTCATTATTTGTTTGCGTTGCTTGAACAGGAAGAGAAAAGGGCACGCCGCTATGGCCATCTCATTGGCCTCCTCATGGTCGATGTGGATGATATGAAGGCCATAAACGATGAGAAGGGGCATGTGGTAGGGGATCGGGTGTTGAAGGAAGTGGCTGAGCTTTTGAAAAACTCGGTGCGCGAAAGCGACATCGTGGTTCGCTATGGAGGGGACGAATTTCTGATCGTGCTCCTTGAACCCTATGACGATGGCGTGGGCAGGGCAAAGCAAAGGATAAAAAAGAAGGTGGAGGAATACAATGCTGCCAATCCCGAAGTGCCCCTGAGCCTCTCCATAGGGGGTGCTTACTGGAATCCCCGGGGTGAGATCACGTTGGATCAGGCCTTAAGCGAAGCCGACAGGAATATGTACCTCGAAAAGACCTCTCGCCAAAGAAAATCCTCCCACAATTGACTTTTACTTTGGTTGTGCGCTAATGAAAAGGGAGAAATGAAACGCCCGACGATAATGGTAGTCGATGACGATCGCGGAAGTCTTCGGGTGCTCTCTGAGATCCTGAAGGCCGCAGGTTATGACGTAATAGCTTTCGATTCCGGAATCAATGCCCTCAAGGCGATTTTTAAGTCTCCTCCAGATCTTATCATCCTGGATATAGTGATGCCAGGAATTGACGGGTTAGAACTGTGCCGGATGTTGAAAGAGAACCCCGAATTCAGTGATATACCGGTGCTCTTCATCAGCGGGGTTGATGATGTTGATAACAAACTGAGGGCCTTTTCAGTGGGTGGAGCTGATTACATCACCAAGCCTTTTCATCTCCGCGAAGTACAGGCTAGAGTAAAGACCCATTTACAGTTACGAGCTGCTCATTTAGAACTGAAACAATACAATCGCGAATTGGAAAGGATGGTTGAGGAGAAGGTAAGGGAAATTTTGCAATCGCAACTTTCTACTATTGTGGCTATCTCGAAGCTCGTAGAATATCGCGATATAGAAACCGGGCAACACATTGAAAGGGTCCAGATGTTTTGTAAAGTCCTCGCGTTATCCCTCAAAGATTTCTCCTCCCGTGGTTTGTCAGTAGATGACGAATTTGCCGACACTATTTATTGGGCTGCTGCCCTACATGACATAGGGAAGGTGGGGATCCCTGATAACATCTTGCTCAAGCCCAATTGCCTTACCCCTTCAGAGAGAGAAATAATGAAGAGTCACACCATCATTGGTGCACGTGCCCTTGAGGAGGTTCGGCAAAAGTATCCGAGGAACAAATTTTTGAACATGGGAATCGAGATTGCCAGATGGCATCACGAAAGATGGGATGGGAAAGGATATCCTGATGGCCTTTCGGGCGAGGAGATTCCCCTTTCGGCGCGCATAATGGCTTTGGCCGACATGTACGACGCCTTGCGGTCAAAACGCCCCTATAAGCCCGCCTTCGGTCACGTCGAAACCGTAGAGACCATAAAGGCCGAAAAAGGCAAGGCCCTCGATCCCACAATAGTTGAGGCCTTTCTCAAGGTGGAGGAAAGCTTTTCCCAGATTTGGGAAAATTTGACCTATTCCTTTACCAAGTGATTTTCTCTCGTTCCGTTCCGCCAAGACAATCCCCCTCCCAAAAAACGGTATGTTTTCTGCTAAACCAAATGATGGCGAAAAACTCTGGAGTTCAGGGGGGTAACGATGAAAAGGTTAGATTTGCGTTGTGATGTAAGGATTCCTGTTACTTTAATACCCACTACTAACCCGACACCGCAAGAAACTTTCACACGAGATGTAGGACTTAGTGGAGCATTTGTGTATACCTCTGAACCGATACCAGAAGGAATATGGACAAAGATCATAATGAAGCTCCCAGAGGGTCCAATAGAAGCTAAAGGTAGAGTACTTCGCCAAAGCTATGATGGTGTAGCTTTAAAATTTCGGCAGATAGATGAGGATGGCAAAGTAAAGTTATGGAAAACAATTGTGCGCTATATAGAACCAACGGTTTGCCCATTTTGTGGTTCATCAATTTCTTCTTTCTCTGATTATTGCTCTTCTTGCGGGTTGTTCATAAATTTAAGATCCGACCGCTTTTGGGAGGTATATGATTCTTTCCTTTTTGACGAAAAGAAGAAACAATTAGAAAAGGCTATCACTCGTTTTAAACTTTCAATGGAGGAATTGGAAGAGGCAATTAATTCTGACGAAGTTGATTATGATGAATTATATAAGAAATTTAATACGCATGTAGAAGATCTTATTTCAACTTGTCGAGATGTAGAGGAAACAATAGGGCACAGAAAAAATCTTTTAAAAAATTTGAAGTCTTATTTCAAAGAAGCAACTGAGGAAATATTTTCCAAAGGGACACTTGTAAAGCATGCAAGAATTTGGCCTCGAGGATATCCAGGTGATTATCGAATGTTGGAATATATCTATCTAAATACTCCACTTTCCACTGGATTAGGCCGGCTATTAGATATGGGATTCCTTCGAACTACATTGGCCATTGCAGTGAGGGAAAGATTAAAAACATTGGTTAGACTTCTCCGAGAATGTTTGAAAAATCGAGTATCCCCTAGTCTTCTCAATATAGGATGCGGTTCTTGTAGAGAATTGGTAGAACTCCTTCCAGAAATAAAGCAAAGCAAAGCTCGAATCGTTTGTACAGATTTTGACGAAGAAGCTCTTGACTTTTCCGCAAAAAGAATGTCATATACAGAAATAGCAGAACAGGTGCATTTCAGGAAATACAACGCCCTCCGTATGATTGACAAGAGAAGAAATTTGAGAGAATTTGGCTTGCAGGATATAATTTACAGTACGGGTCTTTTTGATTATCTCACAGATGATATATTGGTTAAGCTTTTTTCTTCTCTGTATGACTTATTGAAACCTAACGGCAAACTTATTGTTTCATTCAAAGATGCAAATCGTTACACGACTGAAGTTTACCATTGGATCGCTAATTGGGATGCATTTTTCCAACGAACGACATATGATATTGAGAAAATTTTAGAAGAAGCAACGATGCCAAATGCTTTAATAGAATCGTTACGAGAACCATCAGGGGTAATAATATTTTACGTGATTACTAAGCCTTCTTAATATATGCTGGATAGAGAGCGTTTTGTAGAAAAGGAGCTCCTTTCTGCCTATACCAATAGAGCTTTATTCTTGTTATTGTGTGGAGTAGTTGCGTTTCTTGCCATTGCGATCATTGATTATTTGGTTTATCCTAACTTGTTCTTCTCCTTTTTGCTTTTGCGAATTTCGATTTCGTTGATTCTTATTGTCCATTATATCTTATTGAAACATTACAGACATTCCGCTAAGACTTGTTTACTAATTATTAGCTCAGCTATAGTTTTTAGTGCCTTTTTTATCCAAGTAATGGTTTTGCAAACTGGAGGTTCTTCTTCTCCTTATTATGTGGGACATATTCTTTTAGCACTCTTTTTCATGGTAATGCTACCATTAAATGAATTCGCCACAATTGTTTTGGCCTCTGTAGTTTTTTTGATATATTTGATTCCAATATTGACGTTAGATACACATATCGTAAAGAAATCGATAATTGCCCATTCTTTGTTTTTAGGAGCAGCGTTATTGCTTCTAGCAATATGGAGATTTTTTGACCAAAAGCGCTTTATTCGAGAATTAAATCTTTTGTATGACCTTGGGGAAGAAAGAGCAAAAATAAAGTATTATTCACAAGAACTAGAAAAGTTACTTGAGCAGAGAAACAAGGAACTGTCCATGTCTGAAATTTTGCTGGAAGCCCTTTTTGAAAATGCTAGTGATGGCATTTTAATCACGAACATAAAAGGAGGAATTATTCGGGCAAATCAGAAGGCATGCGAACTTCATGGTTTTGATAAGCTTGAAGGTATGAACATACGCCTCCTTGAAGCACCTTCATCAATACCCTCATGGGAAGAGAGAATAAAGCAACTCTTAGAAGGTCAACCCCTTGTCTACGAAATAGAACATTATCACAAAGATGGGCATAAAATCCCCCTCGAAGTAAGTTGCTCTATCATGGAAGTCAATGAGCAGAAATTTGTGCAGTTATTTTGTCGTGATATTTCAGAAAGGAAAAAGCTTCAAGCCGAACTTATATATTCACAGAAAATGGAATCTATAGGAATTATGGCGGGGGGAATTGCGCATGATTTTAATAATCTCCTTGCTGCTATCCTAGGGAATGTTGAGCTTCTTTCCATGCATGAAGAAATCCCTGATTTCTGTCTCCAAAAGCTAAAGGATATAGAACAAGCAGCACGATCAGCTTCGCAGATTGTTTCAAAACTGTTAGATTTTGCCCGTAGAAAACCTTCTCAAATGGTTACAGTAAACCTTAATGATGTAATTCATGATAGTATAAGGTTGATTTCCCATCTAAAGCCAGAAAATGTAAAAATTGAGCTGAATCTCACCGGTTCTTCCGTTATCATAAAAGGAGATCCCATCAGGCTCGAACAGGTACTAGTCAATGTCATCCTCAATGCCTTTGATGCCATGCCCCACGGAGGGACAGTGACAATAGAAACCGCTGTGGAAGAGAGGGGAGGTGAACGAAGCGTGAGATTATCCATATCGGATACGGGAACGGGGATCCGTCCGGAGCACCTTCCTCACATATTTGATCCCTTTTTTACCACCAAGAAAAAAGGCCGAGGAACAGGCCTTGGTCTTGCTGTAGTTTACGGCATTGTTAAGGAACATCAAGGGAAAATCGACGTGGAGACGACCTTAGGACAGGGGACCACCTTTCATATGCATTTTCCTCTGATAGAGGAAATACCGAAAGAGACACAGCCTCCTCGTCATATCGAGCAGTCAAAGCGTCTAAATACTGTTCTGGTTGTGGATGATGAGGAAAGGATATTGTCCTTTGTGAAAGACGTTCTTGAGCGCGAAGGGTTCAACGTTATCACGACGACGAGTCCAACGGAAGCTCTTGAGATATTCAAGGTACTGCGCAGGAGCCTCCATCTCGTGATAACCGATCTTGTAATGCCCGAAATGGAGGGCAAATTCCTGATAGAGAACCTGAAAAAACTTTCGCCCAAAACGAAGATCATCGTCATAACGGGCTATCCTTCCCTTGCTCAAGAAGTTTCAGCGGAGGCCATCCTCCCCAAACCCTTTGACGCCTCCAAGTTGATCTCCACGGTAAAATCCTTCCTTAAGAATTAAAGTTACCTCAAGGAAGCTTCCGTAAAGATGGGTCTCGGGAGATACTGCCTTGCGTAGGTCTCAAGTCCCCGAAGGATCCCATCGGAAATGGCATCGAGGTAGCGGGGATCCCTCAATCTGCGTTCCTCATATCTGTTGCTTATGAAACTGACCTCAGCAAGGATCGACGGCATCTTGGCCCCTACGAGAACTACAAAGGGGGCGCGTTTCACACCAAGATCCCGTACCCTCCAGCGCTTTTTAAGCCTGGAAACCAGATTCCTCTGAACCGAGTATGCCAACCTCTCCGAATCCTCCACCTTTGCCCTGAGCATGAGATCGTAAAGTATCAACTGCAGGGCGTCTATCTTCGATGGAGGCACACCGTTTTCCCTTGCAGCAAGCCGCAATGCCTCTCTATCGGTGGTGAAACTGAGAAAATATGTCTCCACACCACGTTGTCTTCTGTTACGGGAAGCGTTACAGTGGATGGAAACAAATAAATCTCCCTTTTTTGCATTGGCAATGGCGGTGCGCTCTTCAAGGGGAAGATATCTGTCATCTTGTCGAGTCATTACAACTCGCCAACCTAAACGCTTTTGCGCCTTCTGACGCAAAAGTTTACCAATCTTCAGCACAACATCCTTCTCCCTGAGACCGGTTGGCCCAATGGCACCGGGATCCCTTCCGCCATGACCTGGATCTATAACCAGGGTGATGCCCCTTTTGGACGAAATCCTGTCCCCGTAGAGATCTATAACGAGCCGGAAGGGAGAGTGCAACAAGAAGACCTCATAATCCTTGAATTCCCTAACTTCCAGAACCACTCTCACCGTTCGGCGATCAAACTGTCCGACTCGCACCCTCCTGCATATTTCCCCCTTTATGTAAAAAACTCGGGGAATCTTCGGCAGAAGCCTGGCTGGTCTGAGATCTACGTAAAACCTGGCTGGACGACCTGTGACGGGATCTTTCTTCAAGAACCCAACTTTATAGGAAACCTCTCTGTCCAAATCGACAACTACTCGAGTATACCCCTCATTGGCCCACCACCTGATTCCTTTAACTATGACGCTGGAGGCAACTGCACATTTTGTCTCCAAAAGAGAGGAAAAAACGACAAAAAGCCCCAAGATAAAGGGGTTCCTCGCGAAGGAAAGGGCCATCTCAACGTTGGGCCATAGAGGTAACGATCTTGGGGGTTATAAAGATCATAAGTTCCCGGCGATCTTCCGTTTTGGTCCTGCTCTTGAAAAGCCATCCGATGAGAGGGAGATCCTTCAGGCCGGGAAGTCCTGCCGTGCTGTTCGATTTAGTGTATTCATAAATCCCACCAATCACCACCACTTCTCCGTCCTTCACCATTACTTGGGTCTTGGCGTTGCTGGTCTTAATGGTCGGATTTCCTTGGACGGTCCTCGTCCAATCGGGGGTCTCCTTGGCACACTCAATATCGAGCTTTATATGACCATCGGCAGTGACATGGGGGGTGACAGTGAGCCTCAAAGTGGCATCGATCCAGTCTATCTCGAGCTCCTCATCCTCGATCTTCTGAAAGGGAATCCTCACCCCCTGTTCGATCTTGGCTTGGGTATGGTCGAGGGTGAGAATCCTGGGGCTCGATATGATCTCACCGAGTCCCTTTTCCTCCATGGCCGAGAGCTTCGCCTCAAAGAAGCGGCTGCCAAGGGCGCCGATATAGAAGTCCAAGGCTCCTCCTGACCCCACTCCCACGCTAGCCGGAAGGTTCAGCAGATAATCCGCTGTCCCTGACTCTTTAAGCGTTCCCTCAGAAGCCCCTGAAACACCGATGCTGTCTCCCCTATAGGTGGTAGCGTATTTCCCACCCCAACTTATCCCCAATTCTCTCCGAAAATCAGTAGAAGCCTCAACGATCTTGGCATCTATAAGGACCTGAGGAGTTTGAGAATCAAGCTTCGCCACCAATTCCTTAACCTTCGCTATCCTCTCTTCGGTGTCCTTCACAATCAAGGTGTTGGTCCTCGCATCCACAGCTACACTTCCCCTCGGACTCAGCAAATCCTTCACCTTTGGGACAAGATCCGAAGCCCTACTGTAACTGATAGGTATAAGCTCCGTGAAGATGGGTTGAACGGCCTCTTTGGCCTTCTGAGTCTTCGCCTTGGCCTCCCTTTCCTTCTGAAGCCTTTCAAGGGTAGAAATCCTTATCACATTGCCCACCCATTCCATACCAAGATTGTTGGTGGTCAGAATGATATCCAGAGCCTGATCCCAAGGCACATCTACAAGCCTTAAAGTAATGCGCCCCTTCACATCATCGGTAACCAGCATATTAACCCCGGCTACATCCGCAAAAAGCCTGAGGACGTTTGGCAAATCAGCGTCTTTCAAATCCAAAGTCACCCGGCTTCCCCTATATTCCTTCTTACCCTGTATAAGATTATCGAAAATTGTCGAGAGTTTTGAATCTTTAGCTACAGCCAAATTAGCAACAAACAGAAGGACAGACGCTAAAAATAACCCCTGCAATCCTACCCTTTTCCAAATCCTTACCATCGCAATTACTCCTTCTTCTCTTCTGGATGTAAAAAGAGTATTACTTGCCTCCTCTTAAGGCGCCCAAGAACATCTTTATACCTTTCCTCAATTATCACGCGATCTGCAAGGATCTCCTTCACCCTTCCAAACTTGTTGCCTATGTAATCACCTACACGGATGATATACCCTTTCCCTTCAGAATCCTCGACCATCGCCCTGTTATGGTCACTCCCCACTATAATTGCCACAAGCTTGAGCTGGCTCAATTCATATTGCTGCAGGGGAGACACGATCACCCCTTTGGGCCTCACGGGTTCTTCCTTTCTCAGGAAGGGCTTAAACGGGTCCCTCAGACCTTCCGGATTGTAAATGAAGACCTTCTGCTGAGCAGTAACCCCCGAGGAAAAGAGGACTGCCACCATTAAGGCCATCGATGCGAACACCCTCTTCATCTTCGGCTCTTCTTTTTGACCTTTTTGCTTCCCTTCTGGACCTTCGGTTTGGTCTTGGGTTGTGGCAGAAAATAATACGTAGCCCCTATACAGTGAGCCTTGAGGACAACGCCTTCCCCCGGTTTCTCCTCCAAGGGTCTGAAGGAAAAATCCTTGATGGTTACGATCCTGGGCAGACGCCCTACCTGGTAAAAGAACATCCCTATCTGATGATAACCCCCTGCAAGGTCCATCTCGAAGGGAACCTCGGCGAAGAACTCACCCTGTTTCTCCTCCTTCGGTCTGAAGGACTCGATCTGAAGACCCACCCCCTTTCCCACAAAGGAGATGGTCTTCAACAACACCGGTATCTCCTTCTCCTCCGGAAGCCTGGAGGTTATCAGGGCCAACTTCCTCTCGATCTCCTTCAGTTCAGCCCTGTACTTTTCAAGCTGAGAAGCAAGCTTCCTCTTGCGGTCCCTTTCCCGCTTGAGTTTTTCAAGCTGTCGCTCCTTCTGGGCGATTCTATCCCTCTGGGGCCTGTAAGAAAGCTGCCAAAAGGCCACAAAGATCACCGCCAACAATATCCCCAAAACGAGAAATCGCTTTCCTTCACCCCGTCCCAAATCCATGGATCATTCCACCTCAAGTTCGTAAGTCAGGGAAAACTCCCTTAGGCTAACCCCTCCCACCTCCCGCCTTTTGATGGATCCAAGCTCCACCCTCTTCACATAGGGAGAACCCTTCAAGGAGATCATGAAATCCGCTATTGTCTCCTCATCAAGGGCAATGCCACTCACCCTGACTGTACTCCCTTTCTTTTCGAGCTTCTCGAGCCACAACTTCTCAGGAAGCCTGTGGCTCAAATCGTTCATGAGCATCGCGGAGACAAGCCTGCCCTTCTCAAGTCGTTCGGCCACATCGAGCCGTCTGCGGAGAAGTTCCTTCTTCCTCTTGATCTCCTCGATTTCCTTTATGACCTTGTCAAGCTTTGCAATCTCGGCCTTAACTTCCGATATTCCCCGATCGAGTTCCCTCTCCCTTTGAACGGCACTCCATTTGAGATAAAAAATCAAAAGTAGCACCAATATCACAAGGAGAACGGAAACTGACGTCTGAAATCTCTTTATTTCTTTCCTTTGGACTTCCTTAAGGGGCAAAAGATTAACTTCTATCATCTGCCTCTATACTCTCCTTAAAGCAAGTCCTATTGCAACGGCGCAAAAAGGAGCCATTTCTCGAAGATAATCCGCCGAAAAATCGCTGACGTCAATCGCCAGATTGTTGAACGGATTGAACATCTCCACCTGCACACCAGTACGTTCCTGAATGACATCTTTTAGCCCCGGAACCTTCGTCGTTCCACCGGTCAAGTAAAGCTTCTGAATGCGGCTATCAGGATAGGCAGCGGAAAAGAAATCAAGGGATTTGGCTATCTCCAACGAAATAAGGCGAGAAACCCGATTGATCACCTTCATGACCTTGGAGGACTCCTCTTCTATCGCCCGGAACTTCAGAAGTTCGGCCTCGTCATAACCCAATCCCATCTCCTTTTGCAGTTCTTCGGTGTAAAAATTCCCACCTACTGCCACGTCTCGGGTGAAAAGGCATTCCCCTTTTCTGACCACATTGATACTGGTCACACTTGCCCCTATATCACAAAGGGCTATTACGTTGTCCAATTCCTGAGGGTAATTCACTTCAAAGGCATTCTGAAGGGCAAAGGCATCAACGTCTATGATCGCCGGCTCAAGCCTTGCATTCTCAAGAAGGGCGATATAGCTGTTGATCATCTCCTTGCGGGCCGCAACCAGCAAGATCTCCATCCCCTCGGGACCCTTGGAGATGATGTGAAAATCAAGGGATACCTCTTCCACCTCCGGTATGTACTTCTTGGCCTCTGCAGCCAGGTTTTCCTGAAGTTCCTTTCGGCTCATGTTAGGGAAAAGCAATCTTTTCACTATAACCGCATGCCCAGCCACAGAAGTTGCCACCTTTCTCTTCTTCAATTTCTGGGAACTCACCAATAGACGAAGGGCTTCGCTTATCTTGGGCAAATCCATCACTCCCCTCTGGGACATGGCACCAAAGGGGAGGGGTTGCAAAGCGAGTTTCTCAAGTCGATAACCCCCTTCTTCGGGTCTGAGCTGAACAAGCTTTAAATTTTTGGTTCCTATATCGAGACCGACCGCTAAATTATCTTTCCTTCCCAAGGAAGGTATCCCCCAAATTGGAAATCTTTGCCTTTCTTCTATGCCAAGAATATGAA
>Ga0190311_1000425_pt1 | contig 12901 bp, 20 predicted proteins | sample 48700789_MG_FD_165037 | JGI IMG/M metagenome (GOLD analysis project Ga0190311, IMG submission 165037) | Hydrothermal vent sediment bacterial communities from Southern Trench, Guaymas Basin, Mexico - 4870-07-8-9_MG | ecosystem: Environmental > Aquatic > Marine > Hydrothermal vents > Sediment ...
GGGAGAGAACTCTCTCTACTTAAATATAATCGTGAATATTGGGAGAAATATGGACTTGAAGATGATGGAAGATTTTCATACACGTATTCGGAGAGGATGGTATATCTTCCACTTTTAATCGACGAATTGAAGAGAAATCCGAGATCAAGACAAGTAGTACTGACTATCTTTGAGACTTCTAGAGACTTGACAAATATCGGAAAAAGAAGAATTCCGTGTTCTCTTCTCTATCAACTGATTGTCCGTCCATCATTAGAGGGAGATGAACTCTGGCTAGTCTATGTTCAGAGATCTTGCGACTTCATAAAGTTCTGGCCTATAGACGTCTCTTGTGCCGCACTACTTAAACAGTATGTCGCAAATTTACTCGGAATTAAAGAAGGCCCGCTAGTCCACTTTGTTACTTCACTCCATGCGTTTATAGGAGATATTCCGAAAGAAAGAAGATGGTGATTTCTATAGTATTTTTATATCGTACATGACCAGCCGAGTTCTTTTTCTAGATCCCACATGACTGCTATAGCTCTATCACGATCGTACTCTATCGCATTGTACATGTCTTCCCATTTGATCTTTACTATCTTCACCTCTAGAGGGAGTTCGAAGAAAAGTCTGATTTTATCGATCCTCTCACAGAAAAACCTGGCAATTTGATCACTTTTCCTCTTAGCAGCCCTGAGATACTTTAACTTCTTTCTTGCCTCTTCTCTCTCTTCTGGAGTCATGCGTTTATGAGCCAGAGCATCTTTGATCTCCTCTATTTCGACATCCAGATAATAATCTTCAATTCCTGCTTTCACGATTTCTATACATCGTTCTGGATTATTTTTGAGATATTTGAGTATCTCTTCAGGAGTCGCCTTAATGAGAGCATAAGCTGAAGCGGCAAGAAGTTCCCTCAAGACATCTTCTTTAGGTGTCAATTTAGTCTTTTCCATTCTATCACTCAAGTAAAAGAACTATCTTTTCGCTTATATCTCTAGATAGATATTTCATACGTCCAAGGGAGACATTCCAAAAAGTAGTGAATTTAGATTAGAGGTCTTATTTCCTTCGCCAGTTCTCTGACGAGTTCGGGATAATCCTCTTCAAGTGCCGATTGGAAGACCTGCCACTCATAGTCTTCTGTTGCTAGTTCTACAGCTTTTATGAATTTTTCCAAATTTCTTGTCTTCTTACATATAAATTCAGCTACTGTATCCTTTATATCTTCAGGTTCGTCTTTAAGGGCCTCATATACAAGTCTGATACATGTACTCGGAAATAGTAGAAGATATGATGCCGCAAGTTCTGCCAGATGTTCCGCAAATACTGGAGCGACATGATGAAGTAAATCCTCAGCCTTTTCACGAGCCTGTTTCGATTTAGTTAGTCTCTTTTTTCTAGCCATAATTCTCACTCACTTAAAGTTGATCTCTATCATTAAAAGGTTTTATAGCTTATATTTCTAGAGTAGAATTTTATACGTCCATAGAAGGTATTCCGAAAGAAAAGTGACGAATTACTTTATAATTTCAGATTAGATGCCTTATTTTTCTCGCCAAATTTTCGACGAATTCTGTAGACTCAAGCTCTAGTGCCCACTCAAAGTCTTTATATTCGTAGGAGGATAGTGCTGCAATTTCTATAGCTTCCATGAATTTCTTCAGATTTTTCGTGTTATAGCATATGTACTCGGCTACAGTATCCTTTATCTCTTCAGGCTCACCTTCAAGAGCCTCATATACAAGTTTAATACACCTGCTCGGGAATGCTAAAAGATATGATATCGCAAGCTCTGTTAAATGTTCGGCGAATACTGGAGCGACGTCATGAAGTAAATCTTTTGCCTTAACATAGGCTCGTTTTGAATTAGATAATCTTTCCATTTTCTACACCTATTTTGATTTTACTATATCTACCTTTTAATCCTAAGTACTTAGAGTGACCTCCTAACTTCCTCGACAAGTTCATTAATTTCTTCAGAGATGTCTTTTTCTATAAGTTTCTCCACGGCTGCATCGATTGCATAATCTGCGCAGGCTATTTTGTATATATAAGGCCTGGTGATTCTAGATCCGAAAAGTCTACGTTCTCCTAGACCCATCGTTAGGCATCTCCTATATACATCTTCAAGTAAACCTCTATATTCTTTAATCGCTCGATTAAACCATTCGTCAATTTTTGTTTCCGGTAATAGATTCAAGGCTTTATTATACGCCTCTTCTTTCTCTTTCTTCGTCCTACTTGCTCTTTCAGCAATTACTGCCGCCAGGACCCTCTTCAATCTTGATCTCAATTTCTCTCTTCTCTCTTCTAGAACTGGATCGAAGCCTCTTTCGATAAGACTTTTGAAGGCCATTATCATCCGCCAATTCCTACTTCCTGGTTTCAATCTTGTAGGTCTCTTTCCTTCCACTTCCTCTAGCCATTCTTTACCTACTTCATATGCCAAGCTTTTAAGATATTCCTCTATCTCATCTCTTGCCATTGCCATTCGAGATTCCCCTCATTAATAATAAACTGACTAAGTAGACTTAAATATTGACAGTCTAAAAATATACTGCTATGTATGAACTTGAACTTTCGAAAGCGGAAAGGAGAAAACTCAGAAAGTTATTCAAGGAGGTATGTAGAAAACTTAAGGGATATCCTGATATACGCCGAAAGAGATACAGTTGTCTCGTCCCAAGAGGGAACGATCATGCTGAGATAATTCTCGAGACGAGATATGGTAAATTAGATCTCAATGTCGAAATCATTAGACGAGAGGGCATTGAAGAGATTTCAAGTTTAAGGGAGACTGTCGCAAATAAATCTAAAGAGCTAAGAGTTCTTGAGCCTGTAGATTTTCTCGGAAGAATATATATCGATGCCGATGAAGTCGGAGAAGAGCTTGGACTCAAAGAAGCTGAATATAAACTCGATCTACATAAATTTGTACTGAGTGCGAGTGGAAGCTATGATTCTGTAGAGAAAGTTAAGGAAGTCCTTCAAAGACTTTCAGATCGAGACTTATTATTCAAGTACGTCTACGACAAGTCAAAGTTGAAAGAGGCACTGATTAGACACTTGAAAGATCTCCGCGGAAGACTAGATCGAGATAGAGAGATTCTAACTGAGATCATTAGAGAGATTTCTTGAAGTTCAAAAAATCTTTTTAATCATGTAGAGAACTCATCGGCTCGATCTACGGCAGTTAAGATCAATCTTTTCAAGTCTTCTCTAGAACATCCTTTTGCGTCGAATACAAGGTCTACAAAGCCGTATAGATCATATGCCTGGTTTATACAGTAATCTACAACGTCGTCTTCATCAAATATCTCGTCTATTATAGAGTAGAGATCTTCAAGCTCTTTTCTAGTTTCTGCGAGATTTCTAGCCTCCTTTCTCAGTAATCGCTTTAATGATGACAGACACCTACTAGAGATAGGCATATTCTCCCTCTATTTAAGTGATGTAAAAATCTTATATAGATTCTCCGTAATAGATAGTCGATTCTATATAATCAATCAAATCGTATATCAATTCTCTCATCAATGAGGTGTCTTTTATATACTCGTACATCAATCCCTCGGATTCTGAGATCGCTCCTCTTATGATCTCAGCTAAGAGAGATCTTCCCCTTTTACTACAGATAATATCAGCCACTTTACTCGGATCTAACATCTTGATGACTTCAGCCTCATCGCCTTTCTTGATCTCTTTCATCTCCTTCAGATAGTCGTTGATAAATGGACGGACAAAAAAGAGGCATCTATCACGATCTTTCTCTATCTCTTCGATAATATCATCGGTCAAAGTAAGAACCTGCTCAAGAACACTTCTTGCTGTGTCTATTCCTATCTTTCTTGAAAGCTCATACGCTATTTCATATGCCATATACTTCAGGTCACGTCTTACCATAATATTACCTCTCTACGTAGGCCATTCACTTTCTCTTAAGTAAGCTTCTCCGAGTAAGAGTCTCAAATCGCTCTTTGAGCAGTATTTCTTGAGCTTGCGAATTACTTGACGGTGAAATGCTGGAAGATCCCACTCTAGATCGTCTATAAAGATATCTATAATACTCTTTACATGTTTTGCCTTTTCAATCCTTTCAAGAGTTTCTTCCCATATTTCTCTTTCTTCGGGCCACTCTTCTATCTCTTTTTCGACGACTTCACGCATCATTCTCTTCAATGCACCTAGGCATCTAGGTGAAAGACTCATATTCTCACTCAAAAATTAGAAACTCCTTGAAATTATAAAGATTTCAATAGTGTTTAGTCGAATTCAAGATGTAAAATCATATTTTCTCGAACTTTTATGAGATCTCCTCTAAGATCTCTACTGAGTTCGTCTAGATCTATCTCCTCTCCTTTCCTGAGCTTTTCGAGGTATCGATTGAGATTTTCTTTAATTTCATCGTAGAGAGACTTCTCAATGCATGTGTTTATATATAAATTCGTGAGTTCTCTACTCGCATCTCTAATTGCCATCCGTACTACAAGAGTTTTCGACGGTGCAATTCCAAGTGTAGTCTCAGCTCTAGAGATATTCTCACTGAATCTCGAAAAGTAACGGATACACCTTGCTACCTTTCCCATTCTCTCACTCATATAAGAGTATTTAGAAGACAATAAAAATCATTTCATTATTCTTTTACCATCGAAGTTCTCTTTCAATATCTCTCATTATCTCTCTAGCTTTCTCATACATATCCATATCTATAGCATAGAGTATCTCACGCCACTCTATATCAGTAGCGGCCTCCATAAAAGGTCTAAGTTCACCTATCTTCCGACAGAGAAATCTAGCGATCCTATCTATCTTCGCCTCGGCGTCTCTGAGAAACTTCAACTTCTCCTCATCAGCTTCTCTCTCTTCGGGAGTCATATAACGTTCGGTAGTCTCTATCTCAAATTTTAAATCTTCTTTAATTCCTCTTTTTACGATCTCTATACATCGCTCCGGATTGTTCTTTAAATACTCTAATGCGATCTTGAGAGCCTCCTCACTAAGAGAGAGAACTGACGAAAAGAGAAGTTCTCTCAAGACATACTCCTTCGCCGACCGTCTAATCTCTTCAGCTTTCATGTTCTTCACTCTATAACTTCTCTGATGATCTCTTCTAATCTTGCGTGGAAGTCTCTCCTATCAAGTCTCTCCCACAAGTTATCCCAGAATTCCTCAACGTCTGGAACTCCTACATCTTTTAGACTTTCTCTGATTTGATCGATAAGATTTGACCAGAAAGATTCTGTACAGACCCTTGTTACAATCATCTTTCTATTTTTGTAGAGTTTCCAGTAGTCTGGATCACCCGATCCTTTCCAGAGTCTCTCGATCACCGAAGTTACAAGTCTCCGGCATTTTTCCAGATTAAATTCCATTTTAGAGAGTCTTTCGTCCATGACTTTTTCAAGTTCTCTCAGAACGTCCTCTACAAGTTCTGTCATCACGGCATCTTCGATATCACTGATAACATATTCCATTTCTTCCTCAGTCCTTTCCATTTTATCACCTCATATACAAAGAGAGAACTCTTCATTTATGTCTTTAGATAGTAAACTGTCCGCAAAAAATTAAAAGAGATATTCTTCAAGATCTTCGATCAATTCGGGATGCTTACATATAAAGTCTAACACGGCATCGTATGTATAGTCTGAAATAGCGACGATTGTCCTCCTCATCCTCTCCCTGAATTCATCATCTTCTCTTAGTTGTCTCTCTAGTTCTCTTCTATGGAATTTTCCATATACTCTTTCGACGTGATCTAGACAGCTCTCAAAAGCTTCTCCTATATCTCCGGACATCATATATTCTAATGCTCCAGCGGCAAGACACTTTTCAATGATAACACTCGAGAACTTTTTTCGAGCCCTCATTCTCGATCACCTGTAGTAAGCTTCTCTTAATATCTCTTGAAGTAATTTGTCAAGACCTCTTTCCTCAATTGGATCATAGAAATCTTCGTCTATATAATCCCAGAATTCCTCGAGGGAAGGAAGTGCCTCTTCCTTGAAAGTGTCTCGAATTACGTCGAGAAGTCGCGGCCAGACTTTTGTACAGACAGTTCTTGCAATTTCATGTCTCTTTGGATAAATTTTCTCATAGAACAATCTCTCATAGTGTTTCTCTACTTCACTTTTGCGGTATTTCCCTCTTATTTCATACCGTTCTTCTATCTTCCTAACAACGACCCTAATACATCTATCTATATTACGCCTAGCCTCGGAAATTTCATCCTTAATACTTCTTTCTATTTTCTTCCACATCCCGCCTAAGACATCCCACAACAGTGCTCCTGTTATCGCATTTTCGAGCTTCCCTACCTGATATTCTATCTCTCTTTCTTCCACTGTCTTTTCCATTTTATCACCTTATAATAAAAAGTAGTCTCTTCAATTTATTCTTATTTATAGAAAAAACTACGCCAAATTATCTGTATTCTCTTCTTAGATAACTCCTTACAATCGACCTAATCTCGGACTGAATATCGGAAAGTCGGCCAAATAAGACAGTTTTACTCATATCAAGACTGATAGCCTCATTCAGAGCGTCTCTCAATGCTTCTCCTATATTCTCACGGCATATAGTTCTAATTATTTCATCTCCCTTTGACCTCAGGACATCTAATTCGATTCTTGAAGACAAGCCTCCCTTCTTTTCAAGCTCTCTCTCATAGTCTCTTAAAGCCCTTCTTGCGATTGTAATACATCGACTGACCGGCATCTCTCTTGCTCTCTCTATAATATCTTTGACAAGCTCGTCAATAATTTCACGAAATGCATCGATTGTGACAATCTTAGTATAGGCTTCAATTTCCTCGAGTTCAAGTTCTCTCATTTTATCACCTCATATAAAGAAGCACATTTTTACTATTATAGTTTTATATCAGAAAAATCGAACTATCTACTTTTGAGTTTTCTCTCAAGTTCTACTATTCTGAGTTCTCGAGAAAGGTTCCTGAGAACAGCTTTGCCGACATCTTGGATAACTTCTCTGATCCTCTCAGTCGGCTTTAGTTCAAGTGAGAACTCTACTATAGAGGCAAATCTATCACGCGTATGACTATCGTCACAAATAGCTCTCTTGAATGCATTCCTTACGTCTTCAGGCCATAGATAGCCGACATTATCTATAAGTTCATAGCATCTTTCAGTACTCGACAAGTACTCATAAGTAATTAATCCTAGTCTATCTTTAAGAGCTTCGACTAATTCTACTATCTTATCCATAGTTTCCTCTTCTGTTAGAACTTCCCTCATTTTATCACCTCAGATAGAGAATTTTGTGATCTTTAAAAATATCTTAAGAAAAAATCATGTCGATTTTCTCTTCAATTTGTAGTATGTCGTAGATATTCCTATTGCCAGTGCGATTGTAGTAATCAAGCCCAGCAAGATCAAGAACCTCACTCTATTATTCAATTCATTATTCAATACTACGATTTCCTCTTTCAACCTAGTATTCTCCTCTTTCAATGACCTGATCTCTTTATTAGTCTCGTTCAGTGCTTTACCTAGTTCACTTATAGCAACGCCCAAGACCTTCAGATCATCTTCTATCTTCTTGAACGTCGAATTAGTCTTAACTACGAAGTCTCTTAGTTGCGTCCTGGTCTTATTCAATGACCTAGCCAACAATCTCGAGACGTTATAGAGGACGACGAGTTTTCGGATTGTCTTTCTAATCGCATCTGCATGGTTTCTCAGTATTATATAAGTTTCATTAAGACTTTTTGAATGATTCGAGAGTATAGAATAGACATTATCAAATGCCGCTTTATGATTCTCTAAGACCTCATATATTTCTTCTATCTGCTTACTATTCTCTTCGATAGCATGCGATAAATCATTCAATGCTCTATTTATACTCCCCAGTTTACTGTTTATACTGTTCAGTTCTCCCGCCACATCTACACCATTTACTTTTACGACAATATCTTTTGTCGGAGAGGTCACATTTACCCACACTTCTATGACATCTCCGTCTCCGGTCACTATCTTTAAGTATAGTACTGTATTATTGGCGGTATTAGGCTCTCCAAGAACGGAGCTTATTCCAGCTAGTGCTAGTAGTACTATTAGCACTCCTGTACTTTTTCTCATTTTTCTCACAGTTAAAAAATTATCAAGACCCCTATAAGTTCATAACTATAGGTAACGAATTGAAAATGCGAAGTTTTAAATATTGTACAGTGAGATACTCTAGTGATGAAAAATCCTAAATCCCCACACATCCCTGAGAGAGATAAAAGAAGTCTCTCTGGGGAGTGGAATGGGGATGACGGGGAGAGGGGTCGCCACTTCCCTGTGAAACCCCTAGACCCTAAAAGGTGGTCGGGAGTGGAGGTGGGAGTATGAAGAAATCGTTAGTACTACTATCAGTACTGCTATTGATAGTGATAATTCCACTGGCCAGAGCATCGCCGACAGATCTCTGGGTACATGTAACTGCACTGAATGGATATGATGTATATATTGGCGCCTATGCAGATCCTTATGAATATGAAGATGGAGATGGAGGTAAAGATGGATACACAGTTACTTATTATACAAAGTCTCTCTGGTCAGGAGTCGAGTCAGAAAAAGGAAGGCTGTTCGTGTATCTCACGATGGATCAGCCAGATTCTCCAGCAATAACATATCTTGATCAAGTAGATTCGGAGGGCCTCTTCTGGGAATATCTTTTCGTAGAAACAATCGATCCTGAGACAGGCAGTTATGAAGTTACAGGTTGCTATATTGAGGGAAGCTATGGTAAAGTCATTAAGGATGTCAGGACTACAAATCCTGGAAAGTATTCGACATTGGACATAAATATAGATTATATAGCTGAGCCTTACATAGTTAGCGGACATGTAGAGTGGATAGAAGATGAGATTTGGCATACTACAACATGGTATTTCGTTGAATTCGGTGCAAGTGAGTATATTAGAGATAGTTATATTACTCTGACTGGATACGATGAGAACGTTAGACATGTTGAATTCGACGTAATCGGAAGTTACTACGTATCTGAAGATGTCGATGTCTGGACTGAGGGATCTGCATACGTAGAACTTGAAATTCTTGATCTAGATGACGAAACTGAGCTGATAGGAATGATAGAAGTGATCACCGATAACTAGACAATTAAATTAAAATTTAAAGTCAATCACATTTTTTCAGTTCTATTCTTTCTCTTGAGTAATTCGTCACACTCTTTACAAATCGGAAAGAATACGATCCTCCTCTTAACATGGTCGTATATTGAGACGAATTGAGAAGAATCTAGAACTCTTCCACACACGAGACATTTCAACTTCATTACATAAATTCTAGTAATGACCTATCTAAAATTCTTATCTCCCTCGGATCAATTCCAATCACTTTTATGAACGGCTCGATCTTAGAGAGGACAGTCAGCTCAAACATCTTCTCATAGTCGGGAACAAACCCTTCGGGAACTTCATAATCGTGGACAAAACTTAGTACGTCAGTTCTAGGATATCCCTTCGGAACTTCTCTGATGTATATATACTTGACTTTCTCTCCCACGGGATATGGAAGTTTCAGTACTTTGACGGCATATTCAAATCCCCTGACGTGAGCTGGAAGTCTCTCATACTTCTCGACATCTTTACTTATTCCCTTCGGGATAGCTATCTCCTCCAACGGCAACTTTCTGAACTCTCTTGCGAGATTTTGAAGGTATGAGAGTACTTTCTTTCTCATTTCTTTCTTAAAACTCGGAGTATATAGTGCGTGTGAGAATATTATCTCGACAAGATCTCTCTGTACTTTCTTCGTTATCCTTGCGGAGTCTGATCTTCTGAATTCAAATCCCCTCCACATTATAGACGGAGGCTCTATTATCTTATTATCTTCGAATACAAGTCTTCCGACATATCTCTTCTTAGTCTCTCCTATAAGGAATGGACTCCAGATTCTCTCAAATTTCGTATAGATTGTCGGATTTTCTACATTATACTTTTCGATCAAATATTTTGCGAGATTGACATTAATCAACTCCTCTATCTTTCTTCCATCCTCTATTACTTTCTCTAAATTCTCATAATTCGAGAAGTCGACGAATACTCCATCAGTATCTCCGTATATCACACTGACTTGAAATCCCGAGTTCTCAATTATCTCAATGACTTTCTTAAGACAATCTCTACATATTGCCGTTACTGTCTCGGCGACTTTCTTATTGAATAACCTGAAACTACTCCATCCGAGAACTCCATACACTGATAGTGCGACGACTTTTAGTGCGTGTTGAAGTCTATGATATTTCTTGTACTCGAAAGTGTCGGGATGATATTTATCTCTCAATTTCTTCAGAAAAGACCTCCTCTCGACAAGCTTTCTCAACATTCCCGCAACTATACTCTCTTTTTTCTTGAAGAACACTCCTTCGATCGGAGTCTTTATCACGTCCTCTCCTCCGCTAGTGAGTGTATCTATTCCGATGTTGAACGATAGAAAGATATTCACGTATGCTGATGCTAAGTCGAAGAATCCGACATACTTATAGATTCCAGGCTTTGGTTTCAGAGTAAGTGCTCCTTTATACTTCGACTTTTTCTCATCTTCGCGATTTTTAGGTCTAGAGGGGAGGACAATCTTATTCTTCCATGCTTCGAAAAGTAGAAGTCTATCCACGACTCTTCCGGGATATTCGGCGTCTGAAAGCTCACATCCCGAGATTCTCTTGACGTTGAGAAAGAACTCTATCAAAGAAAGTTTCTCATCTAATGCCCTTATTAAGTCGACGTCTCTTATGTTGTAATCTAAAAACCTCCACGGATTTTTCTTCCAGATCTCGATTAATTCAGTGTAGGTCGCATGGATCAACTTTTTCACTCCGAGTTCCTCTTCGGCGACATCATCAAGTCTATACGATTCGAGTTCAAGTCTCCTTACTCTCTTATATGCTCCGATTAGTTCGAGGACAGTCCTCCCTCTTATCATCAACTCTCTACATCTGCCTTTTTCATCGTCGACGATAACAACTCGACCTATAGGAGAGAGTTCGTTGATATCTATTCCCAGCTTCTCCATCCTCCTCAAAATAGTCAATAGATCGAATCTCTTGACGTTCCAACCTGTTATTATGTCGGGATCGAATTTTTTCACAGTCTTGACAAAGAATTCCAACATCATCTTCTCATCGGGAAATAGTGCTATGACGTGCTCTTTCTCTTCGTCCAGAACAGTCTTCACTTTTCTCTTTAAGATCTTAGTCTTTGAGAACGACGGATGATAGTAGAGGGAATAGAATTTATCTTTTATACTGTCGAAGAAAGAGATCAGACAAATCGGTACATTTCCTAACCACGCCTCTAGTCCAGCCGTCTCTATATCTAGATACCAGATGCAGTGCTTCCCCTCGTAGTCGATAGGCTTTATTTTTCCGTTTGATATCTCAACTCCCGATTTTATCCCCTTCGATATTAGATACCTCGTAGGGAATGGAATATCAGCTTCTCCATGCCACTCAAAGAATTTCCTCACTTCGGGAACGTCTTTGGGGACTCTAGTATAGACTCGATAGAGTCGTCTTCCGTCAATCGATCTAAATTTCGTGGACTCTACTTTACTTATCTTCGAAACTATATGATCGGGAAGAGACTTAGTATTGAACTCTTCTCGATCGACGTAGAAGAAAGGCTTGAATCCGTATACTTTAACGTGGTATTTCTCTCCTTTTTTGTCCCTCCCGAATAAGTGAAGTACAGGATCGCCATTTTCAACGGTATATTCTATACAGCTTATCTCAAACTTCATCTCTTCTTAAAGAAAAAGATGCTATATCTTAATCTTATCACTACAGTTCTTCGAAAACGGACAATCTTTTTCATAACTCCACCAGAACATATACTTTCGGCACCACTTTAACCTAGAAGTCAGAGGTCCGCAATCTATTACGACCTCATATTTACACTTGTTCATCATCTAAACTACTACTCTGCTCTATATCTTCTTTTCTTCTTAAGTCCGGCCTTTCTCAACCTCCTGAGAAAGTGGACGTATGTCATAGTCCTCTCTTCACCCTTACTCGTTTTATACTTGAGATGACCGGCACCTATTAGATAAGCATATATCTCCCTATAACTCCATCCTCGATCGATCAACTTCTTAATCAAGTCCATCGGAAGCTCCATTGGAGGCCTGTGACATATCTTTCCTGCCCTCTTGGCCGCTTCAACTCTCATTCTATAGAAGTCTCTTTCCAATTCCGCTGCCATAGAAAGAGTATAAATCATCACTTTTCCGGCGATGTCTTTAAGATCGGCCTTTAAATTGTATCTCGTGAATATTACGGCAAATCCTTTTTGAGTCAACGTCCTGAGTACATTCACAGCTTCGGGAAGAGATCTTCCGAGCCTAGAGAGATCGTAGATAAGAATTGTCTTGATATTATTTTCATTACAGAATTTGAGCATTGTACTAAATCCCTCCCTCTTCATCGGATCGATAGCTCCGGAGATTGTATCTCTAAACACACCGGCAATAGTATATCCGTTATCTTCGGCCCACTTCTTAACGGCGTTAATTTGAACTTCTATATCCTCTTCTCTCAGGCTAATCCGGGCATATATTACTGCTTTCACATTATATACTTAGATCGAAAATTACTTAAACATTTCTTAAATTCAGTGACTGTAATTTAGATAAATCTCAATTTTTCGATGTAATCTTTCGTTAAATATTTATCGACATTATTATTGTTTTATTAATGTAACTTTACTTGTCGACGAAAGAGTCAATCTATTCTAGATTACCGAGAAAACCCGTCTTACAGCAACTCAGAGATTTTCGGGCAACGTTTATATAATTCCGTTCCATAGACAAAATAGAGGGATGGAAATGAGTGTAGTTCTAGAAATAACGGTCATCTCTAAATCAAAAAGAAAGACTTACAAGGTAGTTCACGAAGAGGATTT
>Ga0190311_1000434_pt1 | contig 12782 bp, 11 predicted proteins | sample 48700789_MG_FD_165037 | JGI IMG/M metagenome (GOLD analysis project Ga0190311, IMG submission 165037) | Hydrothermal vent sediment bacterial communities from Southern Trench, Guaymas Basin, Mexico - 4870-07-8-9_MG | ecosystem: Environmental > Aquatic > Marine > Hydrothermal vents > Sediment ...
TTTTAATTGAGTTCGCATAATCATTATGGGAATTTAGTTAAAAGATTAACTATAAAGGATTATCGTTAATTATATTTTACTCTTAGTCTAATAAAATAATGGTGATATAAGTGCCTAAGAAAAGGAGGATTAGAACTATAACTAAGTCTGGAACTGCTATTAGACATGCACAACGAAGTGGCTCTAAGCACAGGAGAGGGCAATTTATAGGAAAATGGAAACCTAACTGGAGGAAGAAAAGGTAAAAGTTATCAACACATACTAAGGGATACAGGAGACTGTCCTCAGTTCCCAGTTATTACCTTCTTAATAGTGTCCATTCTAAGAGTAACTGATTTTAACTCTTAGCAATTGCCATTGTAATTATAACTTTTCCAACTATATCCAATATAGACTTAGTATTTGGGATTAAACATAGAGATAACTCATAATATTCCCACTATGCTAAACCCGATTTAGGTATACTTCGCTTTGATTTGGATGCCTTTTGTTTCCTCTTTCTTTCGTTCTCTACATCAAATAGTGGTGAAGAAAGAGGGATATCGAGAAGTAGTACGTTATTTTTTCTTCTGCTTTTTTCCTTCTAGACATCTTAATGCCAGAGAGAGTTATGTTTACTAAAGATGTCTCAATTATTTAAATATATTATAAGAACTTCATTTAGAGATAGTTAAGTAAATGGTATTCTTCTAGTAAATATATGAAGGCTCTCTTTGTTTTATACTAATCTAAATAACTCTATAAACAATTAAAAAATATTTAATCTAAAATGTGAAATTACCACCATACTCTCTCCAATGGTTTTTTAATGATCAACGGTTTAAGGTATCTGATAGTTTGTTCTACACCATCCTCTGGAGACATTATGGGGTCTTCATGTTCAAATGACATTACGTAATCATAGCCCACTTCTATTAGCGCTGTAATCACTCTACGCCACTCAACATTACCCCATCCAGGCACTCTAAATCTCATACCTCTGCCAAGTCTTCTCCAGGGTCCTGTAGAGAGAACTCCATCTGTAGCTACCGCCTCCTTGACGATCTCTACGTCTTTAGCATGCATATGGTATATTCTATCTCCAAAAGTGTGTATGAATACTACTGGATCTATACCCTGCCATACCAAGTGGCTTGGATCGAAGTTAAAACCGAATTCCTTCCTACCTATGACTTCTATGGCCTTCTTAGCAGTGTAGATGTTATAGGCCATCTCCTGTGGATGGACTTCATGTGCGAACTTTACTCCGTGTTCTGCCAGATGATCTACGATTTCACCCCATCTCTCCTTAAAGATCTCCCAGTACTTATCCCACATCTTTTCGTATGCTGGTGGGAATATATACCACGCACCCCAGTTAGGATGACCTGTAAAGCCACATACTACTGGCACGTCTAATTGAGCTGCAGCCTCTCCTGTCTTCTTAACTCTCTCCATCCCATATTTGACCTTTTCTTCAGGAGTTCCTTTATACCAATCATCTGTAGACTCGTCTAAGGGTCCTAAAACAAGTTGTCCCTCTAAGTGATTACTGAGCGCAGAGATTATTAGTCCATATTTCTCAACTACTCTCTTAACTTCCCCCGCTCCTCCTGATAGTACTCTATCTATATCTATATGTTTACTTCCTCTCCATGCAGCTAACTCTACAGCTTCATAGCCTAACTTTGATATATGTTCTAACACTTTCTCAAAGGGCCAGTCATTGAACGCTATCGTGAAGAAACCTATCTTTATGGGCATAGTCTGACCCGTATATGAATACTCTCAAAAGATATTAACTTTAGCACTTTAGAAGCTATGCGTTTACCTCTTATGGTGTATTGGGAAAGGAGTAAAAGATCTGGAGAGTTGTAAAGGCATCAAACTATGTTATAGATATAGCATTTGGATTTCTCGTTACATACATAGATTCTTGTCGAGACCATATGTAAAAAGAATTTATTGAGAAATTAAATTGTATGTAAAGAAAACATTATAAAATCCTCTCTTCCTAGAAAAATTCTGGTGTATTAAACTTATTAACTAGATAAAAGTGGATGAGAATGAACTTAGTACGCTCAAGAGATCTCATAAGGTCTCTTAAAAGTACATTTCTCAACCGTACGCTAGCTACTTTCATGGACATACTAATATAGGTAGGCACTCCTATAGTAGTGGTAAGCCATGCTACCTAGAAAACCAGCCCTATCTATAGTATGGGGACTTGATGAAATGAGACTTCTAACCTATGTAGTAATAGACCATAGTGGAAGAATAGTAGAGGATGGTCATCTACCAATAGATGTTAAACTTAGTGATCTTATACAGGAACTTAACTCTATTTTTGAAAAATATGAAATCCGTCATGTAGTTCTAGAAAACCCCAATAAATTAAATCAACTTAAAAAGGAAGTAGATGGAGTAAGGAGCATTAAAAACCATGGATGGAAGAAAAAGATAAAACTAGTTAATGAGGCATTTCCACTAGTAAGAGCACTTTTATCTAGAAAAGCTCCATTAGAACTCATAGAATCCAGTGTAGATGACTATACAAAATGTCCAATATGTGGAAGTAAGTTAGAGGAAGGAATTTCAGAAGAAATAGGATTGAATGTAGAGCTAGGAGAGTTCAAGAGGATAAGGAAGAGAGGGAATGTATACAGAGTATACTTCGAGAGAGGATATATAGATGTCCCCAGGGAGCTAGTAGCCCTAGCAGCTGAACTCTATGACTTCCTCGTAGAGAATTCTATAGTAATAGGTCCTATGAGAACAGAAGATCTGAATGAAAGTCCGATAATCCCTATAATAGAGGGGGATAATATTAAGCTTAGACTAGAGTTACTCGAAGAAGATGAACCCATAGAGATATACATAGGTAGACATTCATATGTGGCTCAAGAATTAAAGAAATTACTGAATAGCTCACTTATGGTCGTATTTAGGTTACAGATAAGAGGAGAAAGATTAAGCTTTAGCTATTTTTGGGGAAAAAGTGAAAGGAGTGCATATGAACACTATGAAAATATGATAATTAGAAAGTTCATAAGGTGGATAAATAATACAGGAGACATAGGTTTTCTCTTTGAAGTAATGTCGAGCATTGTCGAAGAGAGAGAAGAGTAAAAACTACTTAAACTAAGGAAAATTTTCAGCAACTACAAAGAATTTAGAATGACATTGCAACATGTCCGAGATAGTATTAGACAGAGTGTAGAGGGCGCTGTTTAAACTATCACGAGTTTAAGAGATAATTTTCCTAATATCATTCCATAATTTATCTACGTACTCTTCGAGAATTCTTATCTCCTCCTCTGATATGTGGGAGAACCTACCCTGGATTTTAATGTATTCGACTATGGGAGTTCTCTTACTCTTATTTAATAACGACCTACTAACTCCAGTTAATTTAAACTCTCCTCTTTCAACTTCGTAAAGTGGCCACATTCCAGTGAGTACTGCTAGTCTGCCTACCTCTATTGTCTTACTTGGGGGGAATCTCCAGCCGACTGGACAGGGAGCTAGGAGGTGTATGTACTTGAATCCCTTGTACCTTGTAGCTTTCCTTATTTTCTCTATAAAATCTAATGGATAGCCTATTGAAGCTGTAGCAACATAGGGTACGTCATGAACTACCATCATCATAGGTAAGTTCTTCTTGTGTCTTCTCTTACCTAGTACCGTAGTCGTGGTCCAAGCTCCATAGGGAGTAGAACCACTACGTTGAATTCCAGTATTCATATAAGCCTCATTATCATAACATATGTACAGTATATTGTCTCCTCGCTCAGCTGCTCCACTAAGGGCTTGTAGCCCTATATCTACAGTTCCTCCATCCCCACTCCAACATACTACATGCACTTCTTTTTTACCAAGGATTTCGAGAGCTGTAGCGATCCCAGAGGCAGTAGCCGCTGATGAGGCAAATACTACATTGATTAGAGGGAGTTTTATTGATGTCTTAGGGTAGGGTCCTTGAATTATCGAAGTACATGAGGCTGGTACAACCAGTATCATGTTCTTTCCTAGGGCCTTACCTAGTAATCTAAGTCCTAAAGATGCTGGACACCCTGGACAGGAGGCATTTCCCGGTAATAGATACTCTTCTTTAGGTAAAGACTTTATAGTGACTGTCATTATATTACCTCCTTAACTCCGTACCACTCAACTCTACTTCTCTTCTCTCCTACTTCTAAATCTGCATAGACTTGTCTAACCATTTGAGTGAAGTCTTTAGCTGTTACATCTCTACCGCCTAAACCAGCTATAAATCCCCTCACAGTCACATTATTCTGTTGAAGAATTGATGATACTTCAGTAAATAGTATTCCAGCTCCTCCAAACGAAATATCTCTGTCTACAACTATAACAGCTTTCCTTCCCAATGAAACTCTCTTAATTTCCTCTATAGGAAGAGGTCTAATAAAACGTATTCTCAATACTCCTACCCTAAGACCTTCCTCTCTTAGCTTGTCAGCACACACCTTAGCATCTCCAGACCAGGCACCCATCAATATTAGAATTATATCTGCATCATTACATCTATATTCTTCGACTAGTCCTCCGTATTTTCTAGAAGAGATTTCATAGAATTCTTCTTCAACTTCTCGTATAACCTGTTTTGCTCTCTCCATAGCTCTCTGTATGAGATATCTGAATTCCATATAGTGATCAGGAAAGGCTACGTTTCCCATGGTTATTGGATTCTCTACATCTAATAAGAAGGAGAATGCTCTACGAGGAGGTAAGAATTTATCAACTTTATCTTGATCTAATAAACTAACAGGAGCCGCTGTATGGCTTAGGGAAAATGCATCTAGCCCTATCATCACTGGGAGTAGTACTCTTTCATCTTCAGCTATACGATAGGCTTGGATAGTCATATCGAAGACTTCTTGATTACTTTCTGCCATAGCTATGATCCAACCAGTATCTCTCTGAGCTAGAAGGTCTGAATGATCTGTCCAGATGCTCCATGGGGGGAATATAGCTCTAGTCACTACTGCCATTACTATTGGAAGTCTAGCACCAGCTGCAGACCAGATAGCTTCATGCATGTATAATAACCCTTGACTTGAAGTTGCAGTAAAGACTCTAGCTCCAGTAGCCGAGGCTCCAATAAGTGCAGCCATAGCTGAGTGCTCACTCTCTACTCTAATGTACTTAGCCTTAAGCTCTCCCCTTTCAACGAATTCTGCTAACTTCTCAACGATCTGGGTCTGAGGGGTAATAGGATAGGCGGCTATGACATGAGGTCTACATAACTTCACTGCATATGCAACTGCATGATTTCCACTTAATACAGCTACTCGTTCCAAGATTTCACCTCTCTAGGACCATTTTTATAGCTTTTCTAGGGCACTCATTGGCACATATTCCACAGCCTTTACAGTAATCGTAGTCTATGGTAATATCGTCATCTGTTCTGAGTATAGCACCCTCTGGACAATAGAGCCAGCATAACAGACACTTAATGCACTTCTCCCTATCTATGATAGGTTTAAACGTTCTCCAAAACCCCGTTTTTCCCATAACCCCCTCTGCTGGAGTTGATATAGGAACTATTCTCTCTCTCAATTCTATTCCCTCTCTCTGACATTTTCGTACGCTAAACGAGCGGCTAGCGAGTTCTTCTCTCCTATTTCTCCTCTCCACTTCCTCCTGATACACTCCTCTATAGATTCTATAGAAATAATATTGAGTGCTCTCACAATAGCTCCGAGCATAGCTGTATTGACGACAGGCCATCCAGCTACTACTAAACCTAGCTTCAAAGCTATTGAAGTCGCATTAACTGTGAAGATCCTCTGAGAGGAAATCTTTGGTAACTTTAATTTTCCGCTCGAATTAACCACGATTATTCCATTACTCTTAAGCCCTTGAAGAATGGATTTAAGTTGTAATAGCTTTTCATCCAACACCACTATCGCATCTGGATTGTAAACCCGGCTATAGATTCTAATAGGTTTATCAGAGATTCTTGTAAAGGCGACAACAGGAGCACCTCTTCTCTCAGCTCCGAAAAACGGTATAGCTTGAGACCATAGACCCTCAAAAACTGCAGCTTCAGCAAGGAGAATTGCAGCTGTGATTACTCCCTGTCCTCCGCGTCCATGAAAACGTATTTCATATATCACACACTCACCTCTTCATAATATATAGGCTAAGCTACGGCTTTAGTAAAGAGGTGCTTATCTATTACTTCTCGAAAGAGTTCTCCTAGTATTTTAATACCTTTCTCTATTTCATGGGTTTTAGGATAACTGAAGTTTAATCTCATAGTGTTTCTCCCACTCCTATCTATAAAGAAGCTATCCCCAGGTATGTAACAGACACCTCTATTTAGAGCCTCTATGAGTAACTCTCTAGTATCTACTACATCGGGTAAGCTGACGAAAATGTACATACCCCCTATTGGTTTGATCCAGTGAGTCCTCTCGGGCATATATTCCTCTAGAGCACATAGCATTATATCCCTTTTTCTCTTGTAAAATTTCGGTAGAATTTTCAACTGCTTATCGATTAAACCCCTTCTAAATGCCTCATAAGCTATGTACTGAGAGAGAGTCGAACTACAGATATCTGTAGACTGTTTAGCTAACACTATTTTCCTAGTAATCTCCTCTTCAGCTATAACCCAACCAATCCTGAGACCTGGTACTAGTACTTTACTTAGTGTGCTTAAATGTATAACTCTTCCTGTCTTATCCAGGGATTTAAGGTGTTCGTACTTAGCGGGTTCAAAAAGCATGTAGCTATATGGATTATCTTCAACTATTAGAAAATCATATTCTTCGGCTAGTTCTATTAATCTACGTCTACGCTCGTTACTCATAGTTAACCCTGTGGGATTTTGTGCTGTTGGAATGGTATAAATAAACTTCACTCTTTCATTTCTCCTTTTGATCTCCTTCAACAGAGACTCAAGAGCATCAATTTTCATGCCTTCTCGATCCATTGGAACTCCATAGTATTTTGGAGAACTAAGATTAAATGCATTGATAGCTGCTAAATATGTTGGTTTTTCAACTATTACTACATCTCCAGGATCTATAAGTATTCTACTTAAAATGTCTATAGCTTGCTGACTACCACTAGTGATTATTATGTTATTTAATCCTCCTACCTTAATCCCAAATCTTTTCATGAATTTGAGAATTTCCTCTCTTAGCTCATCTAGTCCTTCTGTAGTTCCATACTTAAGCGCTTCATCTCTATACGACAGTATTACATCACGAGCTATATCCGCTAGTTCATCTACTGGGTATAATTCTGGGTCTGGAAATCCTCCACCAAAGCTTATGATCCTCTTCTTTTCTTGCCACTTTAGGAGTTCTCTTACCTCTGATGCCCTAATTTTATGAGCTAACTGAGAGAAGAATACATTTGATTTCAACCTTATACCTCAATTAATACATTAATCTAGTCCTTATAAATGTTTCTAAAAATTATTAATACCCTAATAATAGGACACTTATAGAGTCTACCAGAGTTCCTCTTAAAGTGCGTTTTTGGTACTACACTCTAGGCTTCATTACTCCTGCTCTTCTCCTATGCCAGCTACTCATCCTATCGTAATTAGCCTATATTTAACAACGATGAGTAAAGTAAAAGTAGCATTAACTAAAAGCGACATAGAAAGGACCTTTTTCATCTTTTGAACTTTAATTTTTTAAGAGTCGAAAAGTAACGTTTATATCCCATTAAATAGATCTCTCTTATGTATTGCAAGGGCCCGTAGCTCAGCCTGGAAGAGCAACGGGCTTTTAACCCGGAGGTCGCGGGTTCAAATCCCGCCGGGCCCGCCACTTTAAATGGCACTCCTTGGGAAGTAAGAAGTAAAATGTAGGAGAGCAAGAGCCATTATTCGACCTCACTTAGAAGGCTTATAAGGGGGAAGTCTAAGGGAATTAGTGTTAAAGCTCTAGTGTAGGGTATAATGCGGGTACTAGAAGGCATCCTAACAGGCTTACTTATACCATGGTAGAAGTCACCATCGTGATGCTAAGCCGACTGGGAGCGGTTAAAATCGATAACCTCAATGTTCATCCACTATATTAGAGGTAACCTGACAGATTTGTCATAATTGAAGCCTACTGAAGAAGTCTCTAAGTTTAATGTGAGTGATCTTAGTTTCACTAGGTCATTAAAAGGAATAGAAAGGCTAGCGTATTCACAGATGCCCTTGTAGTACATAAGAGATTCCTAAGATAGACTGAGATGTCTCCGGGATTTCTACATAGCTGCGCGTGAACTCGATAGACATTACATACCCTCACGTTATCCAAACGCTTTCGAGTCTGGTTATCCAGGCATGTACTATGACAAACCCACAGCAGAGAGAGCGATTAAAGCTACGGAAAAAATCATTGAGTGGATGAGAACATGGTTAAAAACACTTGGCGTAAGAATGTAGAGGAGGTCATTAGTAGGTTTAGCAGATTATTTAACATAGAAGCAGTAATTGTATTCGGCTCATGGACACGTAGTGGAGGTGGAGAGTGGAGTGATGTAAATGTACTGATCATAGGAAGTGTTAGTCATTTAAGTCCATTAGAGAGATTTAAATTAGTTGTTGAGTATAAACCCCCACGCACTGACATATTTCTCTACACCTATGAAGAGTTGAAGAATATGTTTAGGAGAGGCAATTCACTAGCAATATCAGCATTAGCTGAAGGGATACCAATTAAAATTAGTAAAAGAGTTAAAGAGCTAATAAATCAAGCTAAACATTATTACGTACGACGAGGAAGCATATGGATAGATAAGCGTTATAAAACCTATTAGTATGGCTACTATGAGGAGGTTAATAAGCTTGGTACAAAGTTATACAATCCAGTATGCTTTGAGTGTTTGATTACCATATTACTACTTAAGGAATATTACCCCTCTTCCTGTACTCGTCTATAGTGTCTAATCTTATAAGCCGCAATTTACTATAGCCGCATTACCTGTTAAGAAAGACTGTCTTAACGTTAAGATTAAATCTCAACTCCATGACTCCAGCTCATCTATTCCTAGTAATATAGAACTTGAGCTGATTAATGTGAACAACTTTAATGGCCCATAGCTAGAGGCAATTTTCTAGAGGTAACAGTCTCCCACTCCTTCTCCTTAAGAGATGTAGTAATTCCCATTTACTTTCAATTAAAGATACTGGGTGATAATATACATCATAAATGTCGAGCATCCCACCTATGTATTTCTCATATCCTCTTAAGCCTCTAACTCTCATTCCAAGTATCGGTAAGAGATATGTAGTATCGAAGAGAATTCTTTCAGTCATGCTCTCCACATCTTCTTTGCATTTTCTCACTCAATTTTTCGACCTTGTCCCAATCAACTTTGGTATAAAAATTATTAAGCAATTCGTCGAGATCTGGAATTTTTCTAATAATTAGTTTATCCTTAACAACACTAGCTAGTACATAAGTATTGGGTTTTAATCCTAACACCTCCCTAATCTTCTTAGTGGTAAATATCTCACCTTTCCTGCCAACCTTTAATTTCTCCTCCATCATAAAAATCTTCCAATAAATACCTATAATCTGAAATATAAATGTCTTTCCGAAATTTAAGCGTATAGTGGATTATTTTTATTTTTCCACTTACTCAGAGATCTTCTATGTTAGTTCTAGTGAGAGTATGTTAACTATAATACTTATAACAGTACTTTGAAACTCCTACACAGCTATCACCTCATCTACAAATCGTTTAAGGAGGCCTACGAAAAGTACAATGTGACTGTAATTGGTAGAGGGGTACGCTGATAGTATTATACTCAAAAAGATAATATGTATTCACTTTATTTTAATTCTATAGGAAAGCCGAAACTTCTTGAAGATTAACCGTAAGTGGATACCTCAGCCTCCTTCTATCCCTTTTGAATTCTTTTAATTTCTATGTCTGTTTAAAAGGTTTAACAGAAAGTATAGTGACTAGTTTAGTACAACACTCAAATACTCCTTAATTTTAACTTCATAAGCGCCCTCTCATTAATTGTACAATTCTAAAGCTTAAGAACGTATTAGTATCACTCACTTCACGAAACTATTATAATTGTGATCTAGACACTACTAACTAATGAGGAATATGAAATTGAAAATAGACACTGATACACTCTTGAATTCTTGGGAACCCCCACGACATTTAGAACATCCTTATCTTTTCTTCTCAAAAAGAGATATACTAAGACTTAGACATAAAGTCGAATTGATACTTGGAGATCTTAATGGACTAGTAAAGAAGAACAGGTCTAAAATTAAGAAGCTAAAGAGAGCTAACCTTAATGAAGTTAAAGAGGTAACGCTTTTATCTCAAATGGCTACAGAATCTGCCTTCACCTATGCGCTAACGGGCGATGAAGAGTTCGCTAAGTTCACTTTAGACCTCATAGAGATAATAAAGGTGAAGGATTGGGTAATGCCTCCTCACAGACCGTTAAAGGTGGATTTAGGAGTTGCTAATGTAGCTAGCGTGTTAGGACTTGTATATGATTGGTTGTGGGACTATTTAGATGATAGTCTTAAAGAAGAAATCAAAGAACTATTAATAAAAAGAGCCTTGGAACCGTTTAGAATAATCTCTTCTAAAAAACTTGAATGGTGGACTGTAGTAACACATAATTGGAGGAGTGTTATTTGTGGGTGCATGGGTCTAGCTGCACTATCTATACTCGGCGAATATGATAAGTTCATAGAGTGCCTTAGAGAGGCTATAAAGGGCGTCACGGTAGTGTTTGATAGAATAGGAGTAGATGGAGGTTATGATGAGGGCGTAGGGTATTGGAGCCTCGGCATAGGTGAGGGCGTAAAGTTCGTAGAGGCTCTTAAGAGGGTGAGTAAAGGGAAAGTAAACCTTTACGAGCACCCGAAGTTAAAGATAACAGGGTATTTCGCTCTCTACCTCTATACACCGGATAATAACTGCTTCAACTTTTCGGATTGTGACTATAGACCACCATCAAGCTGGCTGATCGCAAAGCTTGCCTCAGAGTACCGTGATCCCTACCTGCAGTGGCTCGCTTGGAAGCTTAGGTCTGAGAACCCCTATTACTTGATATTCTATGATGAGTCCCTAAAATATAAGGAACCAGATCTACCACCTCACAGACTTTTTAGGGACATAGGCGTAGTAGTTTCGAGGAGTGATTGGAGTGATGAGGCTAGCTTTCTAGGCTTTAAGACAGGAAGAACTGTTGCTAATCATTCACACTTAGACATAAACTCCTTTGTATTTTATGCATTTGGAAAGAGACTTATAAAGGACTTAGGTTACTGGCCTTATACTCCTAATAAGGGCTTAGGCTTCTTCGATGTCAAGGAACGTAGATGGTATTATGAAGCTAACTCAACGCTAGGACATAATACGCTTCTAGTGGATGGTGTGGGTCAAGTATATGGATCTGAGAACTATGGCTCTATACTTAAAGCTAAATTTACAGGTGCAATAGATCTCCTCATAGGTGATGGAAGGAGAGCTTACGCTGGTATGTTAAAGAAGTTCAACAGATGGATTATATTCATTAAGCCCAGAACCCTTATACTTGTCGATGAAGTAGAGTCTAATAAACCTAGGAAGTTCGAATTACTATTCCATCCAGATGGAAAATTGCAAGAGGATGACCAGGGTTTAACTATAGTGAATGAGCCAGTAGCTCTCAAAGTTCTATTCCTAAGGCCTAGCCAAGATGAGCCTAGAGTTATAAGTTACCGTTTGAGTAGGAGCTTCTATGAATCGAGAAGAGGACCTACAGTACAGGAGAATGAATATGTGTCAATTTCGCCCCTACTTAAGACTAGAAGATATATCTTCGTAACGATCCTACATGCATACAAAGTTAGAGAGTTACCTAAAATCGAGACCTCAATTATTGAGGAGACTCATGATGAGATTGCTCTACGAGTTAAAACAGAGGAGAAGCGTGTAGAGGCTAAAATAAGATTAAAAGACCTGACGTGCAATTTCAAGATAACTCGGTGAAAATATAACTAAAAGAGGGCCTGCAATTTTAGCTTCCTATTATTAGTTTGTAAACTTATAACAATCTCATCAACTTCTCACTAATGATTTCAGCTCTCAGAACAAGGATTTCATTATGGACAAGCTACATAATTACTCATAGGGATTTCAGCGGGACGCCCTCAATGCAAAGCTAATATTCCATCTTAAGCCTCCATAGCGAAGGCAGTTTTCCTAAAATTTCTGTTCTAGGTTTCTATTCTATAAGAAAGTTCATCCTCTGGTCCATTAAGACCATTTAATGTAAGCGCTTGAAGGGAGATACTTCCAAATCTAAAGGTAGAACTATACTGAGAAGCCTCTATAGAGCTTCTGAAACAGATCGGAGAAGAATTATCCAAGGGAGATCTAGGATAAGCTAATAATAAAATATGAAGTTCAAATGTATCACATAAGAACGATTATTTTATATGTTCAAGTAAAGTTGTTATATCTGATGTACTCGAATAAATATTCCATAAGAGTTAGATAAGAGAATAGAGCTTTTGATTGCAGTGAAACTTTTCACTAGTTGGGGAAATAAAGGCATACAGATTGCTACTGAGTGATAGCCCTTATCAAGTATGACAAAACGTACCTCAATGCCCATGCCCTCTAAAGAGAATTGTGACAATGTCCTCTAGATAGATTGGAGTATGGAATAGTTTCACTGTACTTAGACAAGGTATAAGTACAGTGAATGAGGGGCGGTCAGAAACCCCAGGCCACTGATCAAATCAATGATGACTATGACAATGAAGCTCCTCCAAGATAGGTAAAATATATAAGTGTAAAAG
>Ga0190311_1000435_pt1 | contig 12761 bp, 15 predicted proteins | sample 48700789_MG_FD_165037 | JGI IMG/M metagenome (GOLD analysis project Ga0190311, IMG submission 165037) | Hydrothermal vent sediment bacterial communities from Southern Trench, Guaymas Basin, Mexico - 4870-07-8-9_MG | ecosystem: Environmental > Aquatic > Marine > Hydrothermal vents > Sediment ...
TGAGGAAATAACTGACTTTTGGATGGAAATTCTCTCTTACTGAGATTATTCGGACATCAGCACCATAGCTGAGTAGCATTTCCAGTGCGTCGGGCTCGGTAATGAAATAATCTGTGCATGTCAGTACTCTTAGTGGTATGTCTTCTATATAGGGAGTGAGTAGTTTTACGCCGCTACACGTAACATAGGCCACTGCGAAGAAGGCGTCGGATGCTTCGCTAAGAAAGCTTCTTAGGTCCTCTAGGATGCTTCGTCGAAAGCATACTTTTATCATTGTTTCCCCCTAATATATAAGGAAACATAGATAAAAGGCTATCCCCATAGATCCTAGTTGGTGCTTTTCTGATTGAATTGTTCTTGCAACGACTATGTTCTCGTGAAACAGAAATTCCCACCAAGAGGATCATCGTCGAAGGAAGTATTACACAAAAACAGTATAAATAAAGATCCATGGAAAAAGTCGGGCAAAAATATCTATTTTATGTTTTTTCTTTAGCTTGGGTATGTGGGGTGTTTGCTGTGTCTTCTCGTGTTAGGGTTCGTGTCTCTGGTCTTAGATATATTGTTGATTCTTCTGGGGATAAGGTTGCGGTTGTTGTGCCTATTGACGAGTTTAATGGGCTTCTAGAGGATCTTCATGACCTCGCGGTTATCGCTGAGAGGAGGGATGAGCCTACTGTTTCCTTCGAGGAGGTTAAGAAGAGGCTAAAGAAGCGTGGAATCATACAGAATTGAATTGAAGAAGTCTGCTGAGGAAGATCTCGACGAGATTGCTCAAAAGTTCGTATACTGGATATTGGAGGCTATGGGGCCCCTTGGGAATAGCCCATCCCCTCGCGGAGTACGAATAGGTAATTTTAGGCTTAGTTAGAAGAATCAGAAGGTCTTTATGAGGGACAAAGAGGATTATAAGGTGGCGATGTTTGAGGTTCTTGTGGAAGGGTTCTGGATTAATAACAATTTAACATCTTTACAAGATGAAAAAATTATAGATACTTTCTGAGTAGCCATTCTTTGAATTTTGTGCCTCCGAATTTTTCTAGTGGATACTTTGTTTCGTTTGCTTTTATTTTCCGTTTTACTTGCTCCACGAGGTTTATTCCGAGTATATCTACTAGTGATAGCAAGTATATTAATATGTCGGCGATCTCCTCGGCGACTCTGGAGATGAATTTTTGGCTTCTCTTTAGCTGTTCGATGTCTTCGTCGGATAGCCACTGAAACAACTCTAGTAATTCTGCAGCCTCTATGGCAATGGATATTGCTAGGTCTTTTGGTTTGTGGTAGATTGACCAGTCGCGTTTGTCTCTGAAACTGCGGACGATTTCTAATAAGCGGAGTATGGAGTCATCATGGGACAAATCTAACACCGATTCCCTCTATGGATATTAAATGATAATTTTCGTCAAAAAAGTAGGAAAGCTCTAATGTAGGCTATACATGTTTATGGTCATGAGGCTCTCCTATTATATCCCGTCGATACTTCTAAGGTTGCCAGTGGATCTTTTAAGGGTGAGACAGATGTTTTCGTTGGGGTCTTAATTCATAATGCTTTAAAATTATGACTTATTTATAATATCATTGGTTAGTTTCGGTGGTAGGTCTGGCACGTAAGATAGTTATTAGTATTCCAGATGATGTCCCAAAAGAGTGGCTTCTAGGGCAGATAGAGACAATAATACTTCGCTGGAAGATATCTAGGGTGCTCCTTAGAGAGATCGTTGAGAAATCTGAGCTCACAGAGAAAAACGCTGAGGAGATTGGGGAGAGGGTAAAGGCTCTTGCATGGGAGAAGCTCAAAAAGAGGCTTGGCGTTCGTGATTAATACAAACATAATTATCTCAGCCCTGGTGAAGAGAAAATATACGTATGAACTGATAATAAGTGGAAAGCTTAGGCTTTACACACCAAAAGTGATGATGAATGAGGTTTTGGAACATGTCGATGAGATTGCTGAGCGGGCGGGACTCTCAAGAAGCGAAGTACTATTCTTTCTGAATGCATTGTTGGAACATATAATGGTTATTGACGAGGACATGTATATAGACAAGATTGCAGAGGCCTACGAGGCATGCAAGAAGTTTGATGAGAAAGACACACCATTCATAGCGCTGGCACTGAAGCTGGGTATACCCATATGGAGCAATGATAAAGATCTGAGGGAAAAACAGAACATAGTGAGTGTCCTCACCACAAAAGAAATCAGCAGTCTGCTAAAGGAGAGATATAAAACACAACAATAACATGGTACCAGTCAAGACATAGCCCCATAGAAAAGACGGTTCATCGCAATGCACAATAGAGTTAATCACTAGTTCCTTTCGGAATGAGTTACGGCAACATCGCTAATAGATATCGAGTACTAGGAGTGATTTTGCAATGGTAGGCATACATAGGATCTACAGTTGAAATTTATTATATCCACTTTACCTTCGAGGTTCTACATCAATGGCTAAATTTAGCAGTATTTTTGCAGCCTCTATGCTATGGGTTGAAACAACGACAATACTATTATTATTCTCAGCGACATCGACAATCCATTTTGCCAGGAATGATAGCATGGCTGGGTTCATGTGTGATTCGACATCATCTATAAGCAAAAACCTTGGCTTGGTAATCTCATACAACAGCATTAACGTGGCTACCTGCTTTACACCATCTCCTACATCTCCAAGCCTTATTCGTCTTCCTTCCTGCGTATATAGTACAATGATGATTTACCACCACTAAATGGCTTTAAGAGAATATCAGCATAATCTTCATTGATAACTTTTCCGATATTTTTAGCGACTCTCATGATAATCTCTGGACCAGTAACTGTGTCCTATATGGGATAGGCATAAAACAATCAGCATCATCAGTTATGTTGCATGTAGCTAGTGTGCCTATAAGTGGTGGTGTCGAAAGATAACGCTGTGTCCCAAGGATGTCCTACGACTTTTCATGTTTTATCTTGTAGGGGCACCAACATTGGGTTTTTGGGTTTTCAGCCCACATGCACGTTTTCTTTGCTCATCGTTTGTGATGAAAGTTTATTTGCTTTATATTCTGTTCTATGTATATTGTTTTATTAGTTAGTGTTGTTTTTTGATGATTGCAAAAATGTACCATTCTGTGCTTCCAAGAAGGCATAGAAACTTTAAACTACTCCTATTGCCCTAAGGATCTAATAATACTTATGTGTGTAATGAGTCAAAACAAAAATTGCACACTTTTGTGCTAATGCAAAATAATAACATGAAATACAGATATAATAAATAGTGTCAAAGCCTAGAAAGGACAGGGACAGCCTCTACAAAAAATCAAATTTTCCATTTGACTGCTTACATTGGCTGGTAGCAACGATGTTAGAAAAACCTCGCAGATCGAACGGAGACACCTACAAAAACTATTTTCATTCGATGAGAATCCCCTTAGGCCTCCAACAAGGGTATTGGTTCGTCTCAAGTCTCTTGTTCTCCTTCTCTCTGATGTTAATCGTTGATATGATCCCTCTGGTGCTGATCACCGTATGGAGGTCCTCAAAGTCAGCAGTAGAACTAACTTCGCGACTAGGGATATTCATCTATTCGATGGAATTCTACTTTAGTACCTGTAACTATTGCTAATTGGCGGCCCTTAAGGTGCTTGAGGGCTTTAAGAATATTTGGCACCAACACATCAATATTATCCTTTCTGATGGGCTCACCAATATATATAATGCCATACTAGGATTTCCTCCTCAAGCCTACATCTAAAAAATCCCTATCACGAGTGACCAGAACGAGATCCTGCCTATTAGCAAGTTCTAGGAGCTCACTATTACTCATACCTCTAAACTGCGTTTCTGGAATCCAAAAAACATATACGCCATGCCTCCGTAATGCCCTCACTAAGGGATATGGAACATTTTCATCAGCCAATACCCCCCACCTTAGCCCCTTAATTCATTTAGGACTTCCAGTGCGTATCTCAAAGCCTCTCTTACTGCCTCAATGGGTATTCTGAAGTTTTCAGCGACCTCTGTGATACTCCAGCCATTGGCTAGGGCCTCCAATATATCCTTGACTGTTATTCGTGTATTCTTTATGGTTGGTATGTCTCTCCTATGGCGAGGAGCGATTTCAAGCCACTTATATTTTCGTAGCAACACCGTGAACACCCTAGCAAAAATAGATGAAACCACTCAGAAGATAATAGTAGAATAACAACATAAAAAATCATATTTTGAAAACAAAATCTAGCATCGCGTGGCTTTGAGTTTGGGTCTTTTCTTAGCATTGATTATATGCAATATTACACAGATTACGCAATGTAAAGCAAACAGATTTTCATATCAGACAATGAGCAAAGAAAGCATGTATGCGAGCTGAAAACCCAAACACCTAATGCTGATGTCCCTACGAAATGAAACATGAAAAGTCATGGGACATCCTTGGGACACAGCGTTGTCTTTCGACACCACCACTTATAGGCACACTAGCTACATGCAACATAACTGATGATGCTGATTGTTTTATGCTTGTCCCATATAGGACATCCACACGAAACGCCAGGTGGAAAGCGTTTCGGATATATGACACAATTTTTGTTGTTTGGGGTTAGGTTGGATAGGGACACTATCTTCGATACGTCTGCTTTTAATCATAGCTATGTTTAGTATGTGTTATTATTGTTCGCCCGGTTGTTTGGCATTTCGTTGAATGGGACAGGTGGATAGTCATGAGACAGACAGAACAGAGAACATCAAAGCCTAGATTTAACAGGGACAGCCTCCATGGAGAATCAAATTTCCTATCTGACGGAATCAATATAAAAAGAGAGCTCGGCCGTGGCTATATCTCAAAGTTGCTTCACAAAACCATTGAGCACAATCTGTATTCCGATATATGAGAAGAATCTAGGATCTGTGCTTAGATTACGTAGATTAGAGTTCGATGTTGACGCGATCAGCGATGGGTTCTATGTAGAATTTTGTGTGTTTGAGCACTTTCTCTACTCCTATCCACGTTATATGTGGTGAGAGCTATGCTGAAGAATTTTAGGGCTCCTATCTGGTCTACTTGGTGGTAATATATGGCAGTTGTGGATAAATACCTAATCGACGACATTGAGATAATTCTGATGTGCAAGAATGTAGATGACGTCTGCGAGTATGAGGGCGAGCTAGCAACAGTACTCATATTAGACGATAAGATGTGTATGGAGGATGTGCTCAAAAAATATGTGCCGGGGATCTTGGGCGAGGTTATAAGATATTTTAGGTGGGGGATCGTTGAGATATATTTCTCAAAAACAAAGAAAGAACTGCCACACTACTATATAGTGGTTAGGAAAGGAAATATTGTTAGAAGCATAGGAATAAACATATGTATATTTGATAACAAAGTAAAACTTATCCGCATGACAAACCAACCAGGTTATCCACCAGATGATATCATAAGATATTACCAAAAACTAATAATCCCTGAAGACCCAGGACTATAGCTTAGCTTCAGGGCACATCGATCGAGTTGATAGCTATTTTTATAGTTAGAGAGATAACAGACGTTCGATTTTTGTGTTTATTCGCTTTTTCTCCAATTTAAATTCTCAAACAAATTAAAAAGGCTTGAAGCACTAGGGATTAGAAAGAAGACAAGGCGTTGTGCGAAGGTTAGATATAAGCTCATTTAACATCGAATCATAGCATGTTACGACTCAACCCGTAAGAGAGGCTTTAGAGAATTACAAAAACACGCTATAAAGAATCTTTAAATTTCGTTACTATTATGGTAACTAAATCTTTAAGAAGTATTTAAAGAATTCAATATTTATTTTCCTTGGGAGAACAGAAATGCGTAAAAACATGGTGAAAGTTTTAGTATTGGTTTCCAAGCGGAGGCGGATTCGTACACGTGAGCTGAGTGAGGTTCTAGGGCTTTCCTATGCTACTGTGCTTAGTATATTGAGGGATCTCGATCGTATGGGGTTGGTTAAGCTGAGTCGGGGATTTGCGGAGGCTCCTCCTTTCTTGGCAGATTTGATTGTACAGGTGGATTCTAGGTATCCTTTGGAGGAGATTCTTCGAGGAAGCGTGCCACTGATATTATCTCGGCTATTCGAGCCGAGGAAGGTGAAGGATATCTCTATGGAGCTAGGTATCACCGAGAAGTATGTTAGGAATGTACTTAACGCCCTATCTATGAGGGGTGTTGTTGAGAAGATTAATGGTATGTATGTCCTGGCTATGGATCCTCAGCTGAGAGTCCTAATTATGCAGATTGTCCGTGTTTTGGAGGGTGTTGAGCCTGAGGCCAATGTGATATACCGGGACAACTACTGTATTGTTAAGGAGGTACCCCGAGGATTCAGGGCGAATGGTATTCCAACAGCATTCAGTGTCTATGATAAGTATGGGATTCCCATAGAGCCCAACAGAGACATATATCTGTATCCACCAAAGAAGATAAGTATTGAAGAGGTAATAGTTCACTCCCTATTAGCTGCGAAATCAAAGCAGGAATACACCTTAATAGCACTTCTGTATGCGAAGCACTACTACACAATTGACCATCCAAAACTTATGTTCTACGCTCGGTGGTTCAGACAGGAAGAGAAGCTCTTCCAGCTAGAACGCTATGTCTGGGGAAGTGAGGAGCCTCTATTTCTACCTTGGAGCGAACTAGAAGATCTAGCAAGACTATATGGCATAGACCTATCACCTTATAAGAGAAAACAGTTTAGCGAGGATGCGCTCAGAGAGATAGGAGCAAAGCTCAGTAGGGAAATAAAAGCTGTTCTATTTGGAGGTGCGGAGATGGTTATGAGGGGATATAAGACGAGTACAAAAGACATAGACATAGCATTTCTCAGCGAACCAGAAATGAAGGTATTTATCGAGACATTAGAGATCCTCGGATACGAACAGAAGTCGAGGAACGATATCATTGTTTATGAACATAGGGATAAAACCCGCGTAGATATCTACCCAAACAAGATAGGCAAAATCCCAATAATCCCACGGATTATAGACAGGGCAATAGAGAGGAAGTATGGGAAACTAAGGCTTCTTCTCCTCTCGGACACAGACCTCCTCCTAGCAAAGCTCATTTCGGCTCGGCCAAGGGATATTGAGGATGTAAAAATAATTATTAGGAAGGGAAATATAGATTGGAAGGAGCTGGTAGACACTCTCCTGGAAGAAGAAAACATCACGAAACATCACTACTGCCTATTAGTCCTGACGATTTTAGAGCAGATAGAAAGAGAACTAAAGACTCATATCCCTCAGAAAAGGAGGCTTCTCAGAATAACCACCGAGCATATGGTCGCACATGCATATAGGGAGTATGGCCTAAGAGACCCACGAGACATAAGAAGGCTAATAAACATCTCAGAGGAAACCATAAGAAGAATCCTAAAGAAAAAAGAAAACACATAGATAGAGGGCCCTAGAGTCTCTGAGACAGCCTCGGAAGCGAATAGATTGTCTCGAGGAGCCCAAAAACAGCATCACAGATTTCTATGCGAAGCTTATTATCGGTGTGAATATTATTTGCATCGAGGCGTATAGGAGGGATAAGGCGGTAGTTACTGCTATCGATTGTTTTCTGTTTAGGATTATCAGTGCAGGGATCTGTATCGATAGGTTCACTAAGATTATTGTTAGTATTAAAGCCCCCAGTATGCTGAGGGTAAAGCTAAGCAGTGCTATGTAGGATACGAAAATTAATAGTGTTATAACAATGCTTTTTGCCGACGAGTAGCGATTTCTTAGCATCTTAAAGGCAAGGAAGTACATTGCACAGCAAACTAGGTATATCGGCAGAAAAATTATTCTGGCTAATATTATCTCCAGAATCTCCATGACGTATGTTCCTATGGTGACTTCCAAAACAAAAACCATGCCAAGCCACAGCAATACGCCGAAAGCAAAATCCATAAGGATATGTGCTCTCCTCTGAACACTAGAGAAAGTTATTTTGGGTTTAAAGGCAAGAAAAACTGAAAAGGCAAAGCCAACCATAGAACCAGTCGTAAGACTCGCTATACCAAGATGCGTCGTTATAAGTAGCAAAGATGCCGACAAAATATATATTACAAAACCAAACACAATATAGATCAACATATTCCTTCTCGGCCCTTTCGACATGGACATTAACACAACATCTATTCTTCCAACATGGATAGTACCGATTATTAGGAGAACTCCGAGAAATCCCATAAGCCCTGAGATTTTGGCTATGTCCTTCAAAGCACTACCACATACCTCTGGCCTCACAGCATCCCCATAAACAAGTTTGGAGATAAACTCGGAAACATACCTATGCGTTTTCTCGCCATAAATAACATTGATATGATTAGCCCCGTAATCAACAAATAGGGCCTTCAGACCACCGTCGACATGATAATATCTATTCTCAGAACCGACAAAGCCTAATGAACGATAAAAGGCTTCATAAACACTACTCCTGTTAACGAAGTTATCGTGGCCTGCAAGCACAAACAAAACGTTCCTAGGATTATCAACACTAAAATTTCTGGGAGCAATATCAGCAAACCTACCAATACTCGCCGCTATGCTCACAACACCTAAAACAAAATCATATTTGATACCTAGATAGCTGACTATGGAGCCACCCATACTATGACCCACCATGATAACACTTTCATTATTGAGTCCCATAGAACCCAAATATCTCAGAGTCGAAAGAATATCAGCCTCGAAGAATCCTACTCTGAGAGGATCAGTAACTATCATAGACCCACCGCTGGAGCCATGGCCTCTTAGATCTATAGTCACGCACACAAACCCTATGCTCGCTAGGGTTATGGCCAGGGGCTTCATAGTCTTCCTATTCCCAGAGTAGCCATGAACCAAGAGGATTGGGGTATCGCTCCTTATTTCCTTAGGCCTTATTACTGATATCGATATAGGAATATCAGCATTCACAACATATTTCTCTTCACAATAGTACCCCTGGTAGCTACCTAACAACAGAACACCATAAACCCAACACAACACCATAAAAATAGCGATAATAGCAGCTATTCTTATCCTCATGGACCCCACTCTCATTAACAACGTAGAAATCATATAATTTTTCTGATGCTTCTTCCGGCAATAAGACTAGGAGTTCTAATATTCCGTTTTATCACACTTGATTTTTTTAGCACATAATAATAATTAAATACTAGTAGATCGGTAATACTTATATGAGTAATACCATTATTAGTAATTATGAGGTGTTTACGTGTGAGCCGCCTTGTTGTTGTTACTGGAAAGGTTCCTAAAGAGTTAAAAGAGAGAGCAAAAAAGCTTGGTATAAACATCAATAAGGTTATAAGGAATGCCTTAGAGGAGGCAGTAAGAATGCGGGAAGAGGAGCTTTTTAAAGAAAGTCTTGATAGATGTTCTGATATCTTAAGTAAAGTCGATATTAATCGTGTAGTAAGGAGTATTAGGGAGGATAGGGAGAGCAGATGAGTTATCTCCTTGATGCCAATGCTCTTCTTGACCTTATTAAGAGGAAGAAGCTCGTTGCTGGCTATAATATATTGGATCTAACATTGTATGAAGTGGGCAATACTATCTGGAAAGAGACAGTTCTCTTTGAAACCTTAACAAAAGACGACGCCATAAAATTCATGGCCAATTTTGCGAATATCGTTAGAAAACTAAATATTATTCGCATTCAGGAGGATATAGATAAAATCATGGAAATAGCTATACAGGAGCGACTAACATTCTATGACGCAGCATATCTCTACTTTGCTACTAAAAACAAGCTCATTCTTGTAACCAACGACAAAAAATTGTATGATGTGGCGAAGACCAAAATAAAGGTTATTCGCAGTAGCGAAATAAAGTAGATCTCTATGTGTTCTTAGCTCTTATTTCTCCTATTATCTCTTTTGAGGCCCGTATCATGGATGATATGTATCTGGATCCAAGTATTATTAGGGCGATAATGGTGAGTATAAGGTCCCCTATAAGCCAGTAGACCGTTATTCCGACATCGTATAAGGCGATGGGTATTGCAGCCCAGTTTCCAATTAGTGCTATGAGCATAAGTTTTGGTTGCTTTATTTTATCCTTGACTATTAGAGACTGCATGGCGAATTCTTCGGTGTAGATCTCAAATACTGCTTTCCAAGCCTTAAATTTTCCTCTTTGGAGCAGTATGATTACTGCTGAGAATGCTATCGGTGTGTTGATGATTATGAGTATTCTTATGGGAATAGGTATTGTTGGGAATTGGAAGGGTAGCGTTAGGAGGATTATCAGAACACTGATAGCCGCGGTTGCGGTCTCGATCTTTTCGAGTATTGGGGCTATGCTATCCCTATAGATTCTACTCCTAATGAGAACCCTCCATATGATGCCTCCACCGATAAGCATATATGCTACTGATGAGAAGAGTAGTATTCCTCTCAGAACGGATCTGCGCCTTGCCATGTTTATTATCTCCCTTATACTGTAATTCGAGAAGTATCTGAAGCTGAGTATTATTAATACGATCATGAACAGCCCGATAGGCCCTATCTTTCCCCATAATATGGCTAGATCACTGAAATATAGGTAGTCTATGAATAGGGCCGCCCCAAGACCCGCTAATGCGAATACAGAGAAGATTATACCCCATAGTACGAGGGTTATTATTTCTGGGACCCATATCAGCAGAAATATTATTATCGACAAGCTTATACTTAAGTCGAATCCGAATAGGCTTAGCTGTACTACTGGAAATAGTTCTGTTTTTGCGAGCAGTAGAAACGATGCTACGAACCTAGCAGAGAATACCGCTAAGGATAATCTCAGCTGCCCATAGCTATACATGCTCCTCAGTATGGAGTTCTCGTCAGCTATTAGTCCCCTGAAAGCCAAATAATTCATTACTATCCATGTAGCTGCGACTGTTAAGATTATCAGTTCGAGAGGGGTGAAAAGATCTTCCAGGAAGAACAATTATGAGCACCGAGTATTAAAAACATTACTTTATTTTTATATGTCTGAGGCAAAGATCTTTTTATCTCTATGAACAATAGTTTGTCTTATCATGGAGTTTTCTCACGTCATTATTATTTTGTAATCCTATACCAAACGGTTTTTTCTTCTTTTTTCTTAGAATCACAACCATAATGATAATCATCAGTATGACTACTATCGCTACAGTGATATGATATTTGTATTTTATCAAGAATGGGTAACTCCGAGGATCTGTTGGGTCAGTACCATATTTAACCTCATCGCTATCAGAGACGCCATCGTTATCTGAGTCAGCGTTATGAGGGTCTGTACCCAACAGATACTCTCGTATGTTTGTGAGCGTATCATTATCGAGGTCTAAATACGCATCGTTTTCTAGAGGGTTAAGATTGTTGTCTACCTCCCAACCGTCAGGCATACCATCGCCATCCGTATCATTGCTCCATGGATCCGTCCTAGCCTCATACTCCTCCAAATTGGTGAGTGTATCGCCATCAAAATCTAAATGTGCATCGTTTTCTAGAGGATTAAGATCGTTATTTACCTCCCATCCATCCGGTATTCCGTCGTTATCCGTGTCGCCGTCATGGGGGTCAGTTCCAACTTCGTATTCCTGTATGTTCTGTAGACCGTCTCTATCAGGATCTAAACGTGCGTCGTTTTTTAGTGGATTAAGATTATTGTTTACTTCCCATCCATCTGGGATTCCATCGCTGTCTGTGTCATTGGAGTGTATATTTGTCAGTACATTTATCTCTTGGATGTTTGCTAGTTTATCGCCGTCCTCATCGGAGTATGCATCTGAACCATTCAATGGGTCTAGCTGGAAGAGGATTTCCATGCCGTCAGATATCCCATCGCCATCAGTATCATTTGAGTATGGATCTGTGCCATACCAATACTCCACACTATCAAAAACATTGTCGTTGTCTGTATCTATAGGCGGTATTGTGGTTATGTTGAAGGATATAAGCGGGTTTCCTATCATTGTCATTCCAAGCCACCAGGGCGGGTCATAATATGGGTCGTAGCCAAGGAGGTAGTTGGTTATTATGTTTCTATACCAGTTTCTGAAACTTTCCCCAAATGTTAGATTTTGTGAGATGCTATCTGTTAGGGTCTGGCCATACCAGAATCCGCCTACCTTTGTTGATGATATAACCAATAGTGTTGTTTTTCCTCTTAGAAATGCCTCAGCGAGGTAGTGATCCACTTCGTAGTTTGCAGCTGAGCAACTAAATAGTATTGAGAGTTGGCCTCCACAGAATTCGGATGTGGCGATGGTATCGCTACTAACAGTGAGATAACTATTAGTAGGTGTCGCAATATACAGAGTTGTTTCCGATGAGTGGATAGCCTGAAAGTAGAGGCCGGAAGCTGGTTTTAGCATCTCATAGAATTCTAGAACGTTTGTCTGTTCTGGATCTGAAATTATTTTTATTGGGTTATAGAAATCTGAGAACCAACCCTCAATGTAGTCTGCGAAGTATGCCCAGTCATTGTCTATGAATATCGATGCGTTTTTTAATAGAGGCATTTCACCTGTTAGGATAGCTAGGGACTTATTCAACACATGTTCCACTGTGTCCAAACCAAATGTTGTGGTTATCCTAGCAACGAAGATCTCGGGAAGCATTGTGCTGTCCTCATCCACATAGTCTATTGCCCCATCTCTGTCCCTATCCCTATACTCACCGTCTAAATCCATTATCCAGAGATCCATCGGGTATTCATGCTCTGTTATCGATGGGTCATCAAAAAATATTTCAGCTTTCTTATAGAGATCGTTGGAGCAAATAAATAGAACACC
>Ga0190311_1000436_pt1 | contig 12761 bp, 22 predicted proteins | sample 48700789_MG_FD_165037 | JGI IMG/M metagenome (GOLD analysis project Ga0190311, IMG submission 165037) | Hydrothermal vent sediment bacterial communities from Southern Trench, Guaymas Basin, Mexico - 4870-07-8-9_MG | ecosystem: Environmental > Aquatic > Marine > Hydrothermal vents > Sediment ...
CTTATAAGCGGTGGCAAACTATACTGGGTGCCAAGAAGAGGAGAAGGAGCAGCCTGCCCATACCTACCAGGCAAGTACCCGCCTGGAACAAAAACAGTAACCGGCAGAATAAAGTTTGAAGCCGAGGGAGAATACGACCTACTAGTAGCAGCCGGCTACCTAACATACGAGGGTAAAAGGCCGGTATTCCATATAACGGATGAGACGGAAATAACGGTTACAGTGCCAAGCGGGGCCGCACCACCAGAGGAGGTGCCGGTTGAAAAACCAGCAATAGAATGGTGGATGATAGCAATACCAGCGGCAATAATAGGTGGAGCCGGTGCAGTACTGGCAGTAAAGAGGCTGAGGAAATGAGCATAGCAGAGCAAATAGCTACAGTGATAAGCAGTATAGACGTAAAATGGCCAGGCCATACACTCACATGCATAAAGCGCGGATTCGAAATAACAGTCAAGTATAAAGAGAAGGTGGAGAGTCCATCCATAATAATACTACCGGTCAAGTACCCAGATAAAACAGAGGTAACCGTTGAGGTTGGTACGAAAAAGTATACTCTCAGGCCAGAGCCGGGTATAATACAATATATATATTTATATATAGACGGGAGCGAGGAAATACTAAGAGTAACTGGTAAAATAGGGTTTAAGAAGGAGGGACTATACAGGTTCAACATAATACCATCATATGCAATGTACAAGCCACTAGCCATACACGACATAGTAAAAACAGTTGAAACAAAGGTATATGGTAAAACACTACCAGTAATAGCCGCACTAGCAGTTGCAACCGGGGCGATAGCATGGAGGCTCACACCTATAAAGTTTACAGAAAAGTAAAGAACCAGCTAATAAAAATACCGGGAGTAGTAGGGGTAGCCTATACCAGGGACGAAATAATAGTATACGCCACAACGCCAAGGGTAAGATACATGATACAGCCATACATAGAAGGCGTACCAGTCAAGATACACATAGTAGGGGGGTTCATAGCCCATGGTACTAAGGCTGCCTGAGAAAAAGAAGCGGGAGCTAATGAAGCTACCAGGAATAGCAGGGGTAGGCGAGTCAGACGATATAATAGTATATGTGGAGTCACCAGAGGCAATGGCATACATACCAGAAGAAGTAGATGGGCTACCGGTAAAGAAGATACCTGCAAAATTCATAGCACTACAGCTACCACTAGTAGGCCTAGTAATGGGCTCGTCAAAGATCTGTGAAACAGTAACATCAATGTTTAAGTATGCATCACTATCAAGAACCTCAAGAATAAGGCCTGTAGTTCCAGGTATAAGCATAGGCCACTACAAGGTAACCGCCGGTACATTAACAGGCTATGCAAAATACGGTTCAAAAATAGTTGGACTAAGCTGTAATCATGTAATAGGACTAAACTATCTAGGTATAAGAATTGGTAGGCAAGGCGATCCAATACTACAGCCAGGCCCATACGATGGCGGGAAAGTAGATAAGGACACCATAGGCTACCTTGAGAAATGGGACGAGCTAAGAAGGGAAGCATACACCGACTCGGCAATATTCAGGCTAGCCGAGGATGTTGAGCACAGGTTCGACGAGGTATTCGGTGTAGGGAGGCCGCGTGAGACAGCATCACCAGCAACCGGTATGGAGGTGGTTAAGAGCGGCAGGACAACCGGGGTAACATATGGAGTAATAGAGTCGGTAGGTGCAACAATAAAGGTATACTATGCAAAGACCGAGTATTCAATACTACATAACCAGGTAATAGCCTATTCGCCAAAGATAATGTCGAAGCCGGGTGACTCTGGAAGCTGGGTTGGCGACTCAACATTCAATAGAACAATAGGTATGCTCATAGGTGGATCAGCCGACTATAGGAGGTCAGTAATAACCCCGATGACCGAGATAGAGAAGAGGCTTGGCATAAAATTCATAGCATCACCAATAACACTAGCCGAGCTACTAGGCGGATCTATCTCATATATTTTATCCATAACCCTTACACTACTCGGAACAGTTAAAATGGGTGGTAGATATGAGCATCCAGTCCCAAGCCACTAAAACCAAGACATGGACACTATTCAGTGGACATGTATGCACCGGCTTCTTCGGCGGTACAGCCGAGAAAACAGTATACTTTAACCTAGACGTGCTCGGCGACGTAGAAATAGTCAGTGCAGACCTACAGATATATGCAAGGCCAACAGTTGGCTGTGCAGAACAACACGTCGACATCAGATTCGGTGAGGAGCAGGCTGGAAGTATATCATGGAGCTGGTTTGACACCGGTGCAAGGCGGACAGGGATAGACATATCAAGATATATTAGGAGCGGGGAAAACAGCTTCAAAATACTATATAGTGCAACCGGGCCACTACTACAGACACCATGTGTAGAGCTAGAGGTAAAGCTTACAATAGTATATAGGGGAACCGGTACAGTTACAATACCAATAGCCGGGCCAAGAATAATAACCTATCTATACTATATACTCCTCATACTCCTACTTATAGGAGGTGGTGCATTTGCCACATGGGCTGTTCTACGTCTATGGCGTAAGGAGAAAGGGTAAAAAACTACCCGTAGACCCATACACGCATGAGACGGTACCGGGCTGGATATATGAGACACACTGGAGAGTACATAGTGGACAGGAAAAGCTAAGGAATATGGCCTCAATAGTAGAGTTTATAAAGAGGAAGCTATCCGAGAAGCCGGAGCTAATAGATGCAGACATAGTGTATGCCGAGTATGATGGTGGCACGAATACACTTATAATACAGTTTAAGGGATCACCATTCGCCCTATCCACGCTAATAGTTGCATTACCAGCAATACTATCGCTTACAGGGATAATCGTAACCCTTGTGGGAGTCTACTCCGTAGTATCAGCCGTGCCAGGCTGGGCCTGGGCACTACTGCTTGTAGGACTACTACTATCAGGCCTACTACCAACAGTTATTGATATGATCAGGTCTGCCATTGGCGGAGCCGCCGAGCATGAAAAAAGTGAGTAGTTTTAAACCAAATATTTTTTTACACCAGTGTTAGCCTGTGGTCAACCCTCTTAGCTTTTTCAAGCAGGTTCTTTAGAGCCACTGCATTATTCCTAAAGTTCCTTGCATACTTCCTAAACTCGCTACAGACATCCTCGTAGCCCGTGCACCTTATAACAATTGTCTTGCCCTCTCTTGCCATGGCCTGCCCGCACCCATGCTATATCTATGGCTAGGGTTTATATATCTCTTTCCCAGAATATATCCATGAGGTGGAAGGATGGACATAACCGAGTATAAGAAGCTATCTGAATCAGGCATGGCACACCTAGAGTGGCTTGACGCCCAAGAGATCAGCCCAGGCAGCGGCATATCAGCCAGGGAATATGTTAGGTCATTGCTCGAGTCAATGTCAGTAATAAAGCTTGCCGAGAGAGAAGTAAGACTACCAGGGCTTGGAAGCCCAGACTACCAGGCAGCTATAATGGCTGTAATTAACGAGTTCTGTAAGAGAGTAGAGCATCCAGTCAGGCCAATATATGATGCCGACGTAGACGACGTAGTTATTGTAGCGGCCCATGACTTTCCAAAAGGCTTCGGCGTTAACAGCTATATAAGGACGGGTTTATCAACCGGCTCTATACAGATACTTCCAACAACCTCTGATTCAACAGTAAGCTTTGACGACAAGGAGATCATATTTGTAATGACCGACTTCGTAGACCTCGACCCAACCAGGGGACTCAGAGAAGTCTATATCCAGGTCGACGGTAAGAGAAAGTATGCAATACCAGTCAGAAACATGAGGCTAAACGAGATACCAGCAGTAAGGCTCCCGCTAGAGAAAGTAACCAACAGCCTCGACATCGACGGATACCTTGAAACCGGCAGCTCAATAGAGGCATTCCCTGATGGAGTATTTATAATGAAGTACAGCAAGTACGGTACCTTGCTAGGACTAATGTAATAGCGGGGTGACCAGTAAATGAAGTGGTTCATAGCGCCATGGAGGCGTAAGCTAGTAATACAGATAACATATACCAAGGGCTCTGCAACAAGCTATGTGCCAGATGACAGTACACTAGATGGATTATCACTAGCCAGTAGTGGAACACTAACGGTAAATGTAAGACCTAAGACTACATAAGTTTTTTAACAGGCATAATCCACACACAAGGTGATACATATGCCTACACACTCCCTAGACTATGACGCACCCATACTAAAGCACTTGCTACACTCATACGAAAACCTTGCACTCGTAATGTACAGCACATCTGGATACGACATATACATGTTCAAGGTAATGAGGCACCAGCTAGTAGATATAAAGGTGGTAGAGGAGTTCTCTGGCAATGAACTAGCATCTGGTGAAAGCACGGACTTCATAAGGCTTACAAAGGACAGTGTAGGAGGCGACGAAGAAGACGACTACTTCTATGGACTCCTCAAGAACAGCAACTACTACATACTACACGCAGCCATAGGAGTCGGGCCAGAGGACATGCTTGACACAAGGGTAGTATATAGATACGCTAACAAGGAGAACAAGATATTCTGGCCAGAATACGGCTTCAACCTAGGCATAAAACCAGACTACATAGATCCAAGGATAAGCCCATTCAGCGAGCCAAAGGTGGCGGCCGAGTTCTTCATGTGGAACAAGATAAACATACTGTTCAAGATATACAACTACAACACCGAGACAATAAGGCCGGCTATAAGGATACTAGGCGCGGTATACGAGGTAGTACCAATAACCAGTAGGGAGACGGTAATGAAGGCACTAAGCGGCAGGATACCATGCAGGTTCGAGCCAGTATTCGGAGTAATATCAACAAAGCCAACCCCAGTACCAACCGAGTGGGGAGTACCAGTCACGCTTTCAAGGGAGGAGATAGCGGGGGTGATATAAGGTGGCCAATGTAACCACAACCGAGACCACAATATATACGACTCCATCAAACATACAGTATGCGGAAATAAAGCTATTGATAAACGAGAAAAGCGGCTCAACAAACACCCTGACACTAAATATATACAAGTCAGGGGCTGCATCCGCCGAGAAGACCATTGAGATAAAGATCGGTGCATACGATACATTCGATACAACACTAAAAATACTACCAGGCAGGATACTAAAGGGTACAGCCGCAGCCGACAGCATACAGGTAGAGCCGGTAGAGGTGACGTACCATTGACGGTAAAGCACGGGCCGGTACAGGCCGAGGAACTGGTACAGAACACAATATATATCAGGGCCACGGCGGCCGAAATAGGTGAGAAAACGGGACTGGCCGCAGACTCGGCAGGTGTAAAAGCGGCTAGTCCAAGGTTTAAGTTCAGCTCAAGACATGTTAAACAATTAATACTGAGGAGCAAGATAGACAGTATACCAGGCGATGCAACTGTAAGAGTAGGAGTATACAATGTAACGCAGTCCGCATATGTAGTGTATAGGGACTATGAGGGTGCAGCTGGTGAAAACGAGGACACCTACACCGATACAATGCCAAGCGACGGAGACATACTAGAGATAAGGGTTGAGGTTACAGCTGCAAGTGGAACAGGTGGAGCTACATTCGACCTTGGATACGCAATACTAATGATAGACTATGGAGTAAGCTAGGGGTAATAAGTTGCCAGAAAAATACAGTCCAAAGTATCTCAGGATACCAGAGGGCAAGTGGTATGAGATAAAGGACATATTTACAAGAATAGATGAGGAACTAGTCGAGGTAATAAAAGGACTAGACATGATAATAGATATACTATCAAAGGGTAGGCCAGTATATACGCCGCCAACACCACCGCCACCAGCGCCAGCACCACCGCCTCCACCGACAGTGAAAATACCAACCATTATGGCAGTAGTTGACGCCCCGCTTGAGAAAATAAACTCTACAATGTATACTGTGGAGAGTACAAAGGATACAAAGCATAACTTAAGCCCATACACTGATATAATAACAATAACCGCATACGGGGACAAAATATATATTGACTTTACCCCAATAGTTAGAGAGACAACACAGCTATACCCATCAGACCTATTCCTACAGCTGAGGAGAAGCAGGAAATACGACAAGCTATACCTCAGGTCATATAGCTCAACGGCAACCGTATATATAACTGAGTGGAGGATTGTCGGCGAATGAGGCTAGCCACATCATATAGTACACCATCAGATGGGGATACAAAGCAGGTAACGGTAGGGACATCAGCCGTACGGTTGGCCAATACCGAGACACCATGCAGGATAGTAGTTATAAAGGCTGATGATGATAACAGTGGCAATATCTATATAGGCTTTAGCAGTAGTGTGTCAACAAGCAATGGTTTTAGGTTAGCGGCTGGCCAGGCGGTAACGATAGAGATAAACGACCTGTCAAAGCTATGGGTTATAGCCGACTCAGCCGATCAGAAGGTATGCGTTATATGGCTGAAATAGCATGTAATATGAAAAAATATTTTTTAGCTAGCTCTATAAAAAACACGCCAGTGCACTACGGTTCTATACTGGCAATATATGGTGGAGTGTGAATGATGCGTGGTATATTTAGTAGGAGAATGAGAAGCTATAGGCTATGTGCCAGGAGAACCGGTATGTTAGACATAGTTATGCCATGCGTATATGACGGGGTTTTCTATGGTATCCAGGCATGTATGGCCTCTCCCCTTAAATATATAGGAAAGTATAGTGGCAACCATGTACTAGTATCAGAGCAGTATAATACTAGTAAAGGCTTTGAAGCATATTCTATCCTGCTACTAGACGGGGAGTTATCTGTTAAAAGGTGCATACTTTTCAACAATGTATCGCAACAGTATTACTATTATACAAGGAATGCCACTATACTTGACAATAAACTATATTATACCTTTGGATATAAAAAAGCCGATTCGTACAAGCATGTTATAATAGGATATACAGACCTATCGAATATGAGCCATACACTCAGGGAAATAAGCATTGCAGACTTTGCTGGAGTATTGTTTAACCATACCGTAATTACCGATGGAATATACATATACTATATAGTGTCTGGAACCTATGGTATGTGGATTATTAAAGCCGATAAAGACTTTAACATACTTAAGGTTAGGTATATACGTTCGCAAACAACCGGCTCAATTTGGCTTGGCTCCATATTCTACTATAATGGGTACATAGTTTTTACTTTTCCCAAGAAACTAGATAGTACCTATGGCTCACAAGTGGTTGTGCTCGATACGGATCTCGACCTGGTATCATCGTATATTGTATATATTAATGCGCCGCATGCAGGCGAAGTATATAGGCATACGGACTCATACGCGGTATATGGTGACCTGATATATGTAAATTCTGGAACCAAGTTTACATATGGAGAAACTATATATGAACCAATACTCACGATAAACCGTGATACATTCGCTCCAGAGCACATAGTTAAAATATACTCAAGCTCAAGGGATTTCACCAGAACTTTTATTGCTGGCATTGACAATAAAATATTCTATGCACCAGTGAATGGATATGAATCGGGTGGATATGAATTTGTACAGGGAGGAATATGCTTTTTAGATCCAACTAAACCCAGTATAAACATAAAATATTTTCCTCCATTAATATTTGCCAGCGACATAGTCAAAGATGGTGTAAAATATATAATACCCGGGTTTGCATTCAACTATATGGCAGTATATACCGCGTCCAAGAGTCTAGACATCGGCAATAACTGTATAGCAGAATATGACACCGGCGTGGTTGAGAAAGCCACCGTATCATATAGTGATGCATTCAGCGATATTATTGTAAGCGATAAAGGCTACTCATTATCGGTTCCACCAATACAGATACTTGATGTTACCGATGAAGTCCTTACAATAAGGGGATGCACCGAGTTCTACGAGTATATCGGCGGCCCATAGCATTTATTATCCTATCCCTATATAAATTTAAAAGACACGGACAATATAATATAATATGATATATGGGGGTTATATGTCATGGATGAGGAGTACCATGGCGGTGGGCTGCTGGGATTCGTGCTCGGCTTTATACTTGGTTCACTGCTGGTATTGCTAATACTATCGCTTACCAGAAGGCACAGGTCTATAATACTTGAGCGCGATATGGAGGGGCGGGTGGTAGGTATACACTATGTGTGAGCTTGACAGCCTTGTCGCTAATATAGTGGCTGCCGAGGAGCTTGCCAGGGAGCTTAGGCAGCGGGAGCAGGTAAAGTATATTGTACAGTCTAAACCGGTTAGGGAGAAGAAGTATAGGACTGAGAAGATTGAGCTGCCGAGCCAGACGGTATCTGGTAGATTAACAATAGCTAGTGTAAAGGGAACCGGCAGGATAAGGGAGATACTCATAGAATCCGATAGCCAGAACATGGTCATAGTCCTTATGGTTGACGGCATGAATATGGTGCCGGGACACTCCAGCCTGTCCGACCTTGAGAATATATCTCCTTATCTGGTCTATCTAGACTGCTTCAGCACTAATGGATCGTATGTTGTCAAGGTCTCTAATATTAGTTTCATAGATGGGTTCAACCTATATATTAAGGCGACCAACACAATCACTATCCAGAAAGCGATGGTTATATACGATATATTTTTATAAACCCCCTTATCAAAATAATCTATTAGGAATCTATTGAGACGAGATGTGATGTGACGCGATGAGTGAGTCAGAGATACTAGTGTATATTAAGAAGCTACTGGGCAAGTATAGGCGTGTTGAGGGAATATATGTTTTTCCAAAACCAATCGTTGTTTTCACGAATGAGTACAGCCTATCAGTTAATCCCCTTGAGACAGAGGTAATAGACTTGGGCGACTTGTCAAGAAAAATGTTTTTTCTCATAAACAAGCACGATGTAAAGGCATATATTGACATAATGGCTGGATACAGTATATCCGGCGAGTTCAAAAGCGTTAGAGGCATACCAATAGAGGTTGACAGCGATAGTATAAGGCTTGCGGTATCAGTTGAAGACCCACTAGTATATGTGAAGGCCAGGATGTGGACAGCCGAAAACCCTTCAAAAGGATACTTTACAATAATAATAGTTGGATACAGCCTCTAAGCCCCGTAGTCTAAAGCGGACACGGGGGGAGGCGTATGGTTCCCAAGCCCAGGCAAAGACACCCCATATATAATATAGTATTAAGTGATGTAAGATATGAGGGAGACAATGTAGTACTAGCAATAGAGGTAAGAGATAGAAAGGGAACAGCTATATATAGCCTAAACAAGGTTATGTCTGCCAGTAAGTTCAGTAGAATGAGTGATGAAGATGTAAGAAGTATGTTAAAGAAGATATACAAGAATATAAAGCCAATTATAAGTAAAATAGGTATGGAGGTGACTGTTGAAGGATGAGCACAGAAACAATAGGCCTAGACTATAAGATACAGCTTCTTGAAAATATACTAAGCAAACTAGACATAACACTAACACAGCTAAGAAACGATATAAGAGGTACAGATAACAGAACACTAACAAACATATACGATAGACTGGCAAATATTGGAAAGCTAACATTTGACACAAGCAACTACCTATACATACGCATAGGAGCAAGTGACGTATCACTAGGAGGAGGCCCAGCACAGCTACAGGTCAAAGACTCTGGCGGTACATGGACTGACGTGGGATATGCAACCGGTAACTTGGATGTACCAATAAGTATACAGACCGATAATGTCGGGTTAGCCAAGGAAACAACAGTATCTGGTATAAAGTCTCAGACCGACAAGCTAACATTTGATGCAAGCAATTACTTATTCATAAATATTGGTACAGACTCAGCCGGCATTGCAAAGGATAGTACGTTGTCAGGCATAAAGTCTCAAACAGATAAGCTGAATTTTGATACAAGCAACTACTTATATATTAACATAGGGGCCGATTCCGTTGGTATTGCAAAAGATAGTACATTAAGTGGGTTCAGCGGCAAATTCCCAAGCGCTGCCTCCCTAAGCGACTCACTATCTAATCCCACTACAACTATTGTAGGCTCCGCAATACTTGGATGGGATGGATCATACTGGAGGAGAGTTGCAGTAGACTCCTCGTCAAGGCTAAGGGCTGCCGTTGAAACACTACCCAGTCTACCAAGTGGTACAAACATTATAGGTGGGGTATTTGCCGACCATGGAACTGGTACATCCATTAACCAGCAGGTTGGCACAACAGAGGTAACCGGTAGCGTTGTAGATGTAACCAGGCGCGGCAGAAAAATAATATATATGAAGAATACTCAGGACGTTGACGTAACCATAACAATTGAGGGAAGCTATGATGGAAGCGACTGGTATACAATCCGCAGCGGAATATCACTATCCGCTAATGGTGGTAAGAAGATTGGTATACTAACAGATCCCTATGGGTATATTAGGGCCAAGGCAGTGGCCAGTGCATCACCGTCAACCGGCTCAGTGCTTGTGGTGGTGGAGAGCCTAACATGAGCATGGGAGATGCAGTTAGAACCATGACCAAGGACTTTGAGAATGAGATAATAGTTAGGATGCAGAGGATCAGGAACCAGCTACAGATCATACAGTCCTCACTTACAGAGTTAGCTTTCCAGCTAACAGAGCTAGCAAACAGTCTATCAACACTATCAATGGAGCTAAAGACATTAAGAACCGAGGCTAAAAGATATGATAACCTGAAGAAGGAATATGAAGAGCTTAAAAAGAAATATGAGAAGCTTAGCAAGAAGCCTAGGAACAAGAAGTAGGTGTGAATTGTATGGCCACTGAGCTGGACAACTGGGAGGCAGTAACACTAGAACAATTAGCGTTGAAAATGTTAGCAGAGGCATTGGAAAATATAGCAAAAAATAGACTAAGGGTGTCACTATATGGATACGATGGTAGTAACTGGCAACCGTTAAAGGTAACATCGGACGGGAAAGTGGTGGCATGGCTCGGATAAAATAGATGAAGAGCCATCCACCGCCCCGATACTAGTACTAGACCCATCATTCCTGCAATCAGTAAACACAAGCATAATACCACGTAGCGATAACACCTATGACTTAGGTAGTAGTAGCTATAAGTGGAGGAATGGATATTTTAGTAACTTATTATATTCAACCTACCAATATATATATGCTGGTGGGCATAGTTTCCTATATATAGGTGATACAATAGATCTACTACTGGCACTACCACAGAGGCATAACATATTAAGATATAAGCTTCCATCCAGTATCGAGTACTATGACTATAATACTGGTACATGGACTACATGGGATATATCTGGCGAACAATTAGTGGATGGATTCTATGATAGATATATAACTATTGACTATGAGCATAGAACCTTTAGGATAACATGGTATGGTGTAAGCTGGTGTCATCCAATTGCATTAGTATATCATATACATCATTCAGGAACTGGATATAGTAGACCAGTAACTATCAAGGTTGAGACAAGTTCAGACGGGTCATCATGGACATTAAGGAAAGAATATACACTATCGGGTGGAAAATACCAGTATATTATACCACTGTCGGACTGGGGAGGTGATAACTATGTTAGAATAACATTTGATATTCAATTAGAGTCCGGTGAAACATGGAGACTTAATGAAGTGGAGATATTATCCATGAGGACAAACTGGGCTGGAGATAAGGACTATCCCATACCAGTAGATGGATATAGAAGAATTAGAAAGTCTATAGAGCCATCATCAAATAATGCCTATGACCTTGGTAGTGGTTCCTACAAGTGGAAGAATATTTATGGTGTGAACATCTATGGTGATACCATATACGAGGGTGGTACTGCACTGCCGGACAAATATGCACCAAAAAGCCATACTCATGATGCATCTGATATAGTATCTGGTACTCTGTCCCTCGATAGGATACCATTGATTCCATATACAAAACTAGATACAGTAAATACTCCCAGTGATGGACAGGTACTAAGCTATAGTGCAACCGATGATAAGCTTAAGTGGGTTGATTGTGGTGCCTCAGCAGAGGAAGTATGGACTTATGTTGGTAGATACTTGGATAAAAGGGTGAATGTATTAAGCGAGGCTGTCACTAATGCAAAGGTATTGTATATGGGAACAAGGGTAGCACCAATAAATACGAAGTATGTCTATAAAATACGTGGAACTGGGAATGTAATGCTCATGGGTAGGAGACCGGGGATAACATATAATGCAACCCCAGTATACGGAACAGAAACTATTAATGAAACAGGCTTTGATGTATCAAAGGTTAAAGATATTAATGATAATACTTATGCAAACCCGGCTACAGATACTATTACAAAAAATACATCGGTAGTACACGTTACATGGGATCTTGGAAGTAGTGAATTAACATTTATAAGAGTAAAAATGTACACAAGTAATGCCTATGCATATGCATATTTAGATGGTAGCGATGATGGATCAACCTGGGATGACATAATATATGCTAAAAACTCAACCGTAAATACATGGGTAGTAAGCTCATATAGATATTACAGAATAAGGTCAAAAGCCGTAACATACGATAGATCCTACTACAATTACAGGTATTATACTGTAGAGTTTTATAGATCGCCAGATATAAAATCATTATCCACTGGTACCAATACGGATGAATTCACTGTTGACGATGGTGATTATAATATAGAAGTAAGTTTAGTATATGATGGCTCAAGCAATATATATTATATATTAATAGAATACCTTGGTGAGAACATATGAAGGTGAAAATAGTTAATGATAAGAAAATTGTAGTTGTAGAGAACTGGAACGATATAATAAATATT
>Ga0190311_1000440_pt1 | contig 12679 bp, 25 predicted proteins | sample 48700789_MG_FD_165037 | JGI IMG/M metagenome (GOLD analysis project Ga0190311, IMG submission 165037) | Hydrothermal vent sediment bacterial communities from Southern Trench, Guaymas Basin, Mexico - 4870-07-8-9_MG | ecosystem: Environmental > Aquatic > Marine > Hydrothermal vents > Sediment ...
AAATAATGGATAAGCCTACCCTATTAATAATATATATGCTACTAAGAAATAGTGATACAAATGATGTAAACTTAAAGCTTTTTAAGAAGTGCAAAAACACGAAAAGAAAAAAACAAGGTCAAAAGGGTAGAGTAAAATTTAAATCTCAACACAAGTACAAGCAAATGTATGATAGAAGGTAAAACACTAGGAAAAGGTGAACTTGTAAAGGAAATGGCATTCAAGACAGAGGAAGGTAGAAAACATATAGATGTTGTCAAAAAGTACTTTGCTGGAGTGAAAGGAGAGAAAATAGATGACAAAAAAGCAATAAAATTTATACAAAAAGAATTTCCAAAAGATGCAAAAGTAGTAACACTGAGTAATGTATTGGTATGCTGTCCAGACTTTGATGCAGTAACATATTGGTCTCAGTGGTGGATCGAAAGATGCAGTGCTGATATCAGTGAAATGTGGTTCTTTAAGTGCACAAGACTATATGGTAATGACTTTACAAAAAAGAACTTCTTTGAAATACTAGAAAAGGATAAGGAAATAACGTTTATCTCAATAGTTGGACATGGAAACGATGATACATTAACATGCCAGAACAAAGAAATATTGATCAAAGTTAATGAGGATGAATTAGCAGAGTACTTTAAAGGAAAAATTGCTAACTTCTTAAGCTGTAGCATAGGCAAAAGATTAGTACCATACTTGATAAGTCATGGATTAGTAAGTGCTATGGCTTATAATGACATTTACTATGCAGTCATAGATCCAGCATCATATCCAAATAAGTACTTTCAATACTTTGCTAGATCACACTTTACATTTGACCAGAAATTATATCAAGGACTGACAACTTATGAAGCTTACAAAAGTGTAATAGCAAAATACCAAAACTACATAGAGGATAAGGATGTACCAGAGGGTATAAAACCATACCTTTACCATGACATGACAGCATGTAACCTATATGGTGATTTAACAGCTAGAATATCAGAGATAGCTATGTGTGAAATAGTATTAATTGATGAAAAAGGAAATGAAAATATTGTAAAGAAAATAAAAGTACCAGTAAATATAGAAATAAGTGAACTAATTACAATAGATACAAATCCAGGAAAAGGAAAGTTCTGCATAAGAGCAACACTAGATGACCTAAAAGCTGAGAACTGTGTAAATGTAGTATACAAGAAGAAAGAAAGAGTACTTGAAGTACAGATAATAAAACCAGTTGAAAATGAAGAACTATGGATAGGTGAGGACTATGAGACAAAGTTCAAAATCCTCTATAAGTAGCAGAGAGATAATAGTTATAACACTGTACATAGTGCTCTCAGTATCATACGTTATACTCTCAGTAACTGGACATGAAGAAAATGCAAAAACACTAGGACAATTATTAACAGTGCTGACAGTAGCAGTAGCTTCATACTACTTAGGCTATACAAGACAGAAAAAGACAGAATTAGTGAGCTTTCACCTTGAAAAGAAGTATGTGAAAAAACTAGGTTATGTGCTTTTTGGATTTGGAATTGGATTACTGCTACAACATATCATATGTCATGGCATAGACTTAACACCAGCTACAGAGCTATTAGTAGGACATGAATGGATAGGTCTCTACTCAATAATTGCCAGTATGTTACTAATCTGGTGGTCTAAATGATTGATTATGAGACAAGAAAAGTTTTTTATTATCCAAATCTTGAATATCACGTTTATAATTTCCTATTGAAAAAGTTGAAAAATAGAGAGTTCATTTACTATTATGAATTAAAGGAATGGTTTAGGAAAGAACTGTTAAGGTTAAAAAGTAAGAATAGAAGGAAATTTACTTACAAGTTACAACTTGATTTTTTGTTACTGATAGTTCTAGGTAATTTGGAGAGGAAAAATCTAATTGAGATAAGCATGTAGTATATAGTATACTGTACTCACTGGAAAAATACTTATATTTCTAGTACATTAAAACTCTTATTGGTGATTAAACAAATGAGTAAAGAGGAAAAGGAAAAAATACCAGAGGAAAGAGAAGAAAGAGCTTTAGATGTACTGAAAAAGCTAAGTACATTACGTATGGAACTAGCAAAAATACATGGAGAACTCTCTGGTACTGTGATTACAATACTCGGCTTAATAAGGAGATATGGAGAATATCGTGAAGAGTTTAGAAGGCTTATGTCTGCATATGAAGAAGTTGAAAACTCCATAATCAGTCTAAGAGAAACACTTATAGACATTATAAAATCAATTCGTGAAGAGCTTGAATATGGCATAGAAACGCTAAGTGAAGAAGCTGAAATGGTGTAGCTATTACGTTAAATTTATATTTGTGCTGATACTTATGATAGTGGTGATCCAATTTGGCTAGAAAAAGACAAGAAGGAATTACGACCTATCCTAGATACAAATTGAAGATGTACAGAGTTTTCAAGATAGATGGAGTGCCAGAAGCACTAGCCACAGAGGTAGCTACAGCATTAACTCATGCCAGAGCACTAGGATATGGTGTTTTCAAGACCGCATGGTTTGAAGCTAAAGCAATACTGATGAGACTAGGTGTACCTAGTGCTATGTGGGGACTTTATAAAGCCTTTACTAATGAATTGATCAACAAAGTTCAGAGAAAGAAAGAAGCTACTGTAGAGGATATTATAGCTAAGTGGGAAAGGAATGGCTTAGATCCTACTGTGTTAAGAGAAGTAGCTAATGCAGTGGTTCAAGTTGTAACTGTAGAGGTAACTAAGAGTGCTGAAAAAGGAGGTTAAGATTTAGATAAAATCATTTAAATTTTTTTGCAATTTCTCTTATTCTTTTCAATTCTTCATCTGTGAGTTCTCTAGTCTCTATTTCCTCACTAACTTCACTCTCCTTTTCTTTCTGCATCTGTAGTGCTATCCTTATGAAGTCATCAAGAGAATGTGGCATAGTCATTCTTGATGTTGGTGATCCAGTACCAGCTAGTCTAGTAATTCTACTAAGCAGTAATTGTGCTTTTCTTACATTTTTCAAGTATGCTTCAATTATCTTTATTGCTATCTCAACATCTTCTATTGTAATTCTCTTGTCCATACTTTCACCACTAGCCAATTTTCTTCAATATATGCCTTTTTCAAGGGATGTCTTATCTTTTTAAGTATTACGTTTTTCATACTATTAATATCAATAAATATCAGTGCATAATGCTCAAAGGTCTTTGGATCGTAATCTGTTAGTATGTGTACTCTCAATCCCATCTTTGCAAATTCCTTTTTTGCTCTTTCCACTACATGCTTTAACCTGCTAGACATACGTTAAATTTATATTGAACATCTCATATAAAATTGACGGTGATCCAATTGAGTACACCACCTACGTTAGCAGATATCTTGAACCAAGTGCTGAATGCAATACAGACAATACTGTATGAAATAGCTAAAGCTGTAAGTGATAATGCCACTGTAATAGCCAGTGCTATAGTAATTGGCTCTGTAGTCTATGGTATATGGAGACTAGGGAGTAGATACCTAACTGGAATAACCAGATGGCTAAGGTTCTGGTAGATAAGTTAAATTTAAAATAGTTTTTTTTAATTCCACAAACTTTTTAAGCTAGTATCCTATTGACTTATTGGTGTTAAGTATGGCTCAAGCTGTACCTATAATGTTAAGTGATACACTAGCAGAGGAAAGTAGAAGCGTTATAGCTACAGTAATAGCACAGATCATTAATGCTATAAGAACATGCATAGCATATGCACTAGAGTACATGAGGAAATTCCTAGAATGGTCTGGAGAGCATCCACTAGCTTCACTACTCCTATTAAATACAATTATAGTATTCATAAGTTGAAAAGGTGAGATACATGAGTGGCATAATTGGTGATATGTTTAAACAGATGCCATTTGGAAAGTTTGGAGTAGCTCCTAAACTGCTACAGAATGAGATAGTAATTGAAATAACAGAGGATCAGTTTAAAAACATGGTGCTTGAAGGTGCAGATCCTAGAATAAAAAATAATGTGCACATACAGTTATTGAATGGAAAGATCGTAATAAAAATAAAACTATTCTAGAGGGACTGGTAGAAAATGGCTATTTTTCTACCATTCATATGGTCTCAGATTGAAAGTGTTATAGAGTACATCAGAGATTTCATAGAAGGTATAAGTCCAACACTAGGCTATATAACCAACATAGGACAAGGCATTTATCTAGGCTTTACTTCAGCATTCTCACAGTTATGGAATGCAATAATGTACTTTTCTGACTACATAAAGAAGGCTATAGAAGGATTTGCAAAGAGCTTTTACGATGCTTACAAGGTAGTTTCAGAATGGATATGGAGTGGTCTCAACTGGATAGGACAAGGCTTAGCATGGATAGGTTCAACACTATATGGATTTGGAAATTGGCTATATAATGGAATTGTATGGATATTTAACCAAATTGTTACACTTTTTGAAAACCTATATAATGCAATTCAGAACTTCTTTTCATATATTACATCATCAATTCAAGAATACTGGAAAAACTTTACTGATGTGATAAACAACTGGTGGACTGGCATATTTATCGTACTGAGGAATAAGCTGAAACAACTAATACAAGTCAATCTAACTACAATATTCGCATGGAGAGGTGCAGAGAGGTTATTAACAGCGAAAGATGGTAGGGATGCGATCTTTGGACTACTATCCATGATAGGATCACCAATAGTAGGCTATACAGTATCTGAAATAATTGATGCAATAGTACCAAGACCATCAACATCAGTATTCCCAATAATGCCTACTCCACCAGTCTGGACTGTTAAACCACAGACAATTACAATACAGAGAGTACCAGAAAAGCCAGTACCAGAGATACCAGCAATACCACATTATGCACAGCTTAGCAAAGAATACTATCCAGAGATACTAGCAGTAGTTGAATTAACACCACAAGCCATGCTAACAATAGAGAAAGAAGCAAAAATAGACAGTGAATTTTCAACAATTTCAATACCAATACTTGAAAAAACTGCTACAATTAACACAGCACTAGAGACAAGAGCAATAGAAAGAATGAGAAAAGAGCTTGAAGCAAATATAACGACAACACTAGAGACAAGAGTAACATCAAGAGAATACATATCATTAGTACCAACAATCAGTACAGCAATTTCAACAGTAACACCAACACCACAATTGATAATGGTAGAAGCTCTAGTAGATGCAATAATGACAGTGAGGAAAGGACTTAGAGCATTACTGACCGCCACAATAGAAGCAACACCAACACAAGTACAAGTACTAGAGATAAAGAAGGTAGCAGAGATAGAAGCATACATGACTGGAGAGGGAATGAGTAAAGTTTATGTTGAACATTTCGATGCATAACATATGAGTAAAATTTCATTAGCATTAGCAGACTGGTGGACAGAGCCAGAAGCGAATAATGTAATTGATACAAGTGTTAAGTATGAAGGTACTGGATCACTAAAACAAACATCACCAGAGGATACATGGACACATGCAGTATGTCTACATCCAGATGCTGTAGGTGTTGTTGATGGTAAAATGGAGATTTACTTAAGGAGAAGTATAGAAAAGGCATGGTTTCACATCACCTTTAGAAATGTGTTTGATCCTGGATCTCCTACACCAGTAACCAACTGTTATAGATTATTGCTTAGATGCTTTCCATCTGTATCATCACCTAACTTTTACTTATACCTTTTCAGAGATGATACACAAGTTGATTATACCAGTTATGGAGACTACATGGCATGGCAAACTGGACAGTGGTGTAAATTGATTATTGAGTGGAAAACAACACCAGATGGAAAGTTAAGGGTTGATTGGTATCAGGAAAATCCAGGTGCAGATTACTATGGAACCCTTATTGATCCAGAGAACTGGTATACAGATCCAACAAATCTAAGAATAGGATTGCATTCATATAATGTGGTAGCAGACAACACCATACACTGGGATTACCTAGTGTTATATAAGTACTTCAAGATCTGAGTAAACTTAAAATATATAAAGAGCATAATATGGATGGTGAAGTATATGTCCAAAAAGGGTAAAGTAAGTGTTGAACTACACTTAGAAGTCAGAGACAAATATGGTAGATTAATAAAAAAGAGGAAAGTAAAGAGTAAAAGCCTTGTGGCTAACTTTATGAAATTAATAAACATAAGAATGCACAACAAGACTGAGACTTTAAAGGATACTGGAGGTACAGAGCACTCAGTAGCACCTGGTGATGTAACACTATGTGAAGTTGAAGCACCAGAGGGAAATGATACCTTTGGTATATTAATTGGAATGGACATGACATCACCTACTGCTAATGACTATAAACTGTGGAACCAAATACTTCATGGTACTGGTGCAAACCAAATGACACATAGGGCTACTAGCTGTAGTGGTGTTACTGTAGCAGATCCAGATAGTTATGTAGAGATTTCAAGGCTATTCATAAATGAGAGTGGTGCTGATATAGATGTAAATGAATGTGGCTTTGCTTATCACTTAACTGTAGGTGGAGTAGAAATATTTGTGCTGGTGTGCAGAGATGTAGTATCACCAACTGTAACAGTGCCAGATGGAGGTACTCTAACAGTAAAGTACACAGTAAAGGTATCAGCTTAAGGTATCTAAAAAATACTTTTTCTCTTTTTTCTAAACTCAACTTGTGGCTTTTCAAGTCCAATTCTCATAGTCTCTAGTCTCACTGCTAGATGTGGTGCATATACTGTTAGATCACAATATGCTTGTATACCCATCTTACGAATAGTATATGAAAAGTGCAGATCTACACTTACATGCCACGTATAGTATTTATTGTTAATTAATATCTTGTCTATGAACCATCCTCTAGGTTTCCACTTCTTAAGTACTGATTGCTCAATAGCTGTTAATGACCATCCAACAAAGAACACTGGAATAATGTATATTCCTTTTTGGAGATATGATAATACATCATGCACTCTTAGGAAACGATATTCATGGTAAAATACTGGTCTATTTAACTTTCTATCAAGATCATATATCTCCTTTTCTGTTATGTTGAGGTCTAAACTGCTAGGCTTTATCCTAGAATATCCAGTTATAACCTTAAATCCATGCAGTAGTATATCTTCATAAAGTCTTAGACATGCTTCATATGGAATTATCAGATCATCTGAAGTCAATATCATATATTTATATCCATGATCCAGTGCAAACGATTTTAAACTGTTAATTGCATCAACGATTAGCATATTCTTTGCTAGTACGATGTCAATATAATCAATCCTATTGATGCTTTCAATCACACTTTTTATCCTTCTTGGATGCATTATAGCCAGTATCATATCATCTATACTGAACATACGATTATCCTACTTGAAAAAACAAATTTAAGTTTTTCGTTTATAAATAAAATTACCTTTAAGCCTTTAAGGTTTTTAAGAATTGCAAAAAATCCTAAAGAAAAAAATATAGCTTTAGCTATTTCCTAAGTTGTACTTGTCTTTAAACCTTTAAGAATTTTAAGAATTGCAAAATGCCTAAAAGAAAAAGACTTTTCCTAAACCTTTTCCTTTATTGTATTTTTAAAAGTTTTAAAAACGAACCATAAGACTTATAAGGCTTAAAGTCTTAAAGGTACTTGTGAGAAAATGACAAAAACAAACAAAATAGAACTTGAAGAAGAACTAGTAAAGGAAATAGCAAAAAGAGTAAAAAAGGCTTTAGAAGACAACTTAACAGAATTACATGCCTGGGACATAGAAGAAAATGGTTGTAGAGTTGTAGTAAAGTACGAAGATGCATATCAGTACTTTAAAGTAGAGATAGAACCAAATTGTGCAATAAAAGCCTGGGATATCTATGTTGTAGTTGTAGACAAAAACGATTTAGTACTACCAAATTGTGAATATCTTGGATATGACTGCGAAAATTGTCCATATTACAAAAATGATGAGTGCACTCTAAACGTTAGTGAAATACTAAGAAGTGAAGAAAGAAAAAACGTTTACATAGAAATTGGTAATATGATAAAAAGCATATCCACAGGACTAGTAGATTTACTAACAGGGACATATAGAGGTACTTTAATACACTTTAGAACCATAGATATGGTAAATGCTATTAAGCTATTTGAACAGATAATTGCTACTGAGTTGGTAGATGATATAATAAGGCTATTCCACAAGAATTACAAAATATACAAGTACGATTTTTAGTTTTTTTCACTTTTCTCTTTTTTCGATTTTTGTAAACCACAAGACTTATAAGGCTTAAAGTCTTTAAGATATTGTGAGAAAATGATAGACTTTGACAAGAGAAAGTTAGAAATTGAGATAGACTATCTTAGGGATAAGCTAAGAAGTATCAGAGAAATACATGATATAATAGAGGAAATAAATCGTATAGTTTAGTTTTTTTACTTTAATATTACAATTTTTCTAAGACCATAAAGCTTATAAGTCTTTAAGTCTTAAATTTAAGTTGGTGAGACCATGAAGGAAAAGAAGTGGATACAGAAGGTCTTAAGTTATGACAAAGGTGTAAGACTGCTAAGCATAGGTAGGATAGTACCTAGAGACTGGAAATATGTATTAATAGAAGTAAAGGTTCAGTCTGAGAATGAGATAGAACTTGTATTGAAAAAAGTAGAACTGGAGGGATAGTATGAGTAAGGGATGGTGGTTTAAAATTCCAGCAGAGGAAAGACTAACGAATGTAGTAAGAGCAATTACAAAGTACTTAGTTAATGAGGAAAAGAGTACTAGGCTTTACTTCACTGTACAGTTCTGGATAAACAAAGGTAATAAGGTCATCACTGGTGCAGTGCTCGTATGTCCAGTATGTGGTACTGTATTCTTTTCACTACCATGCCTATTACAGCATCTTCAAAGAGTGCATGAATACAGAGTTCAAAGCTTAACACAGCACCTAATAGTAAAGGCTTTAGAGACTTTCGACAGACCAGTTAGAAAAGGTACTATAATTAACAGACTTAAAAAGATGTTGAATAATGCAATATTCTATAATGAGTTCAGGCATAGAATGGATAACATTATAGCAAATTTGGAAAAGAAAGGTCTGGTAGTAGTAGAAGATGGATATGTGAGACTGGTGCATTACCATGAGAAAGCTAACAGTACCAAAAAGGAGATATAAAGAAGACCTAAACAAAATCCTAGAAGTATACAAAGAAGTTGAAAGCACTCATAAAGGATTAGGAAAGTTAGCAGTATTTGAACTACTTTGTGATAGTGCAAATAAATGCCTTCTAGTCATAGGTAGTGCTGGAACTGGAAAGAGTGCAGTAGCTAAGTCTGTATACAATAATATCAAAAGAGATAAGGTCTACTATGATGCTATTACTATTGTTGGTCTAAAGAAAATACAAGACTTCTTAACTGAGAATAGAGTAAGCATCTTAGTTGATGATCTGAGTAAAGGCTATACTGAGTACTCACAGTTGAGTACAGTTGTGATATTCTCAGAACTGTGCTATACTGGATGGTTCAGAAAGACCACAGCACAATATGACTTGAACATATATGGCTTTAAAGGATCATGCATAATCAACTTACAACCACTATTACTAAAGAGGATAGTTAGTGATCCAACATTTGAGACTGATATTAGGGATAAAGCAATAAGGTACTATCATATGGTGTTTCCTATCAAAGAGAACTTAGATAGACCAAAGATAGACATCAACTATGACTATGTAGAGTATGAGAATGTCCTAATAGACCACAGCATTATACACAATAAGATGTACAAGGATGCATATGAGAACTTTCGATATGAATTCACAAAGTCTAGGGCAAAAGAGCATCTAAATGATCTGATTAAAGCCAGTGCACTACTGAATGATAGGAGAAAGGTAACATCTGGTGATCTATGGCTTGTGAGAGAGCTTTCAAAGAACTTTAGGATAGAACATGAAATATTCACCAAAGATGAACTTGAAGGTTCTAGGTTCATTAATCCAAATGTATTACCTTTACTGAGTGCACTAAACACATATGGAAAGGTCTCTATTAGAGAACTATGCCTTAGGTTTCAGTTGAAGAAAAGGAGAATATACCAGATCATTAATGATTTAACTGAGTATTGTCTGATTGTGAAAAATCATAGCTATATAGTACCAACTGAGTACACTAAGGAATTACTGAGAGAGATAGGAGAAAAGGCTTAAATATTTGTTTTTTTACATAAATGTTGTAAGGTGATGTAAATGGCATATAGATGGTCTTACTGTGTAGAGGATGCAGATACTGGAGAGGAAATAATAGTATTCCTTAGGAGAAAAAAATACTATATCTATCTGAGAGATAAGTATACCAAAAGGTTCATAAAGAAATTAGACTATGTTGAAAAAAGAGTTTTTGCATGTATGGACTACACCTTTTCAAAGAAGCATCCATTATATATTGATATTGTAGTTAAGACTTTGCTTAAAGGTGAACATTTCAGACATATAGATGATATAGAGGATAAGATGATTACAAAGTGTTTCAGTCTATGCCTAGAATTCTTTGGTAGGTATGTAGAGCAATACTTAGAAATTGTTGGTATTGAATTTGGATCTAGGCTTACTACACATACAGTATATCCATTTGCTAAATGGATAGTAGTATGGCATCATGGTGATAGAAGAAGGACTAGGAAAAGAGAAGGTGAACTAAGGCTATGAATGTATTGAAGATAGATGTTGATGTTCAGATGGATAAGGAAATGTTAGAGCTATTCATAAAGACTAGAAAAGTGATACTTGATTTTTTAGGTTATAAACTTATAAAAATAAACTATAAGAAGACTAACAAAGGTTATCATTTTTGGTTTATCATAAATGATGATGTTACACCTAGAGAGAAATGGATTTTGCAATTTCTTTTAGGTGATGACCATGATAGAGTTATGTATAATCAGATTAGGCTTTTTGTTGATGCATTTGATGACTTTAATGCTCTTTTTGTAAGGAAATATAAATTACGATAATTGAGTAAAGTTTATATACTACTTGTACTTTATATAAAGTGATACAGGTGATAACATGAGTGAAGAAATTGAAGAGGAAATGGAAGAGATACCAACAACTTTGATAGAGACATTACCAGAGCCACCAGAAGGTGTAGTACTGGAAATCACTAATGCAGAGATAACACAGACATTAGTGAGAGGATTTAGAGGTGTAAGAGTAGAGTTCAAAGACAAAGAAGGTCATAGATATGCCACTATGCTCTGGACTAGACAAAGGGTAGGTGATAAGTCTAAGCTAGGTGCATTTGTGAAGATACTAGGAAAGAGACCTAAGGAATGGATAGGAAAAAAGATAATAATAGAGGAATGGAGACCAAGAAGCAGAGTTGTAAGACTAGTAAAGGGATAGAAAATGAAAGCTGTAGTTAGACTAACTACTAGGATATACAGAAATAGAGTATACTACAGTATTACATTTCCAAAGAGGATAGCAGAAAAACTAGGATGGATGAAAGGTGATCTACTGCTAGTAGAGACTACTGATAGTGAAGTGGTCATTAAAAAATTAGTATAAAAACATTTTTTTACATGTTATTTATAAATTTTTTGGTGCTACCAATATGGATACCTTACATGGTACTAATAGATACCAATTATGGTACCAAAATGAGGGATTTCTATGTACATAAGAGTAATATGTAAGGAATGTAAGCATACGATTTTAAAGATTAAAGCAAAAAGGTATGATTTGGTAGTTCTTTCACATTATGGTCTTTGGAAAATACTTGAATTAAAATATGGTGTAAGAATTGGAAAGGAAAAGTTCATAAAATGTCCTAAATGCCATAGGTTAATAAGAATTGGTGATGTTAAGGAGATATGCATAAGGTCTAAGAAGTTCTTTGAGAGGATAAGCTTAGTAGACTTTGATTAAGTCTATTTTTTCCTTTTCGTAATTTTGCACTTCTTAAAAACCTTTAATTTGAAGGAAAAAGTTTATATTTCAGTAATTGCTATAAATGATGTAAAAGGTGATAGCATGAAAGGGATAATCGAAAGGTACAAGAGCTATAGGATAAGTCAAGGAGTAAGAGTATGGGACTATGAAGGTACTTTGTTCATAGAGATAGTTGATGGATGCAAAAGACTTGAAACTATTGTAACTGGTATAGACAGTAAGCTACTGCTAACATATGTGATAGCAAATAACTTAACTGAAACACTTGAAAGAGAAATAAAAGCAAGAGAGGAAAAAGCAAAGAGAATGAAAAAGGAATTAGAATATATTGAGAATAGACTGAAAGAGGATATAACAGATCTGGAAAGAGTAAGACTTGAGAAAATGAAAAATAGCTATAAAGATAAGATATGTAAATTAGCAGAACTCCATGAACTACTATGTACAATTAATGAAACTCTATATTTCCTAATAGGTAAAATCAGAGAGCTTGATGAGTTCAAAAAGAAGGTGATAGTCTAATGCCATATACTCCTAAGATATACCTTAGAAAATCACTATGCATAAGCTGTGCACATGCTCTGCTACTGCACGATGGTGGCATCTACTGTAGAGTGAAAGGGATAACTTACTACTCCAGAGTTAAAAAGTGTCCTTACTACATGCCTAAAAATTTGAAATGACCTTGTTTTTTTCTTTTCGTGTTTTTGCACTTCTTAAAAAGCTTTAAGTTTACATCATTTGTATCACTATTTCTTAGTAGTATATATATTATTAAT
>Ga0190311_1000441_pt1 | contig 12678 bp, 7 predicted proteins | sample 48700789_MG_FD_165037 | JGI IMG/M metagenome (GOLD analysis project Ga0190311, IMG submission 165037) | Hydrothermal vent sediment bacterial communities from Southern Trench, Guaymas Basin, Mexico - 4870-07-8-9_MG | ecosystem: Environmental > Aquatic > Marine > Hydrothermal vents > Sediment ...
TTCAATATATTTCTCTCAGCAATTATACTCCTTGAACCTTCGATGTAGATTTCGGGCCTAACAGCATACCACCATCGCTCAACCAAAGTGTTTTCCAGTAACCAGATGTAGGCGGAATCTAATATCTCCAGATGATAGCCTCCTGCAAGGAGGTTGCAACGTACTAGGCCGAGTATTGCTCGGTATAGGGATATTATTCTGAATCCATAAGCTTCGTTGTTTGATATTTCTAGAATACATGCTATTCTTAGGCATATCGCTGAGAACGATCTATAGACCATATTTCTGTCTATTGTGATATTTGCTACTTGGTATAGGCTTATCGCATATACGAGGGAGTCCTTATGAGGAACTATTCTAAGCGTATTGTTCACTATGATTATGTCCCAACATCTCCGCATATCTATAACATAGCTATAACCTACCAAAGTGTTGTTTTTGACGGAAAGATTCTTTGATGATAAGGCTGATATTGTACTCGCAAACTTATTAAAAATATAGCTATTAGTGACTTTAATATTCTCCGATGATAATATTGTGACCGCATCACCTTTAGCGGGGTTTCGTATCGATATATTAACCACTATGTTTTCTATCTCCATATTTCCTGAGTCCTCTATCTTCATGGGCCCCTCAATATAGGAGTTTTCTATCGAAATGTCATGGCTCTTAGCTATGAATATACACCAGGTCGATGTGCTTTTAATAGAAGTGCTTTCTATGAGAATCCTACTGGAGCTATATATTATTAGTGTTTCGGCAGATATGTTCCTAATATTTATTTCTGATGAATCAAATATGAGAAGCCCTCCTACAACTCTGTTCTCTATGTTTATATCTTTGCTTTTGACAACAAACTCTATCGGGTATCCATCAATACTATTGTTATATCCCATCACAAATATTTCTTCGCCATGTTTTTTAAGCAGGAAGACTGTGTGGTTTATTGTTGTGTTGAACATAGACAGATACTTAGTTTCTAATGATATATTTCCGAATCTAAATACTGCTCTCGACAAATTTAGTGTGTCAGCTACAACTCTCACCTTCGCTCCAACACCAAAATGGCTATTCTTAAGACAGACCTCCTTAGCCGAATCTATCAGTATCTGAGAGTAGTTCAGTGATGAATATTCCATCAGAAGACTATCTATATTGCTTATGAGCGCTATTAGGTTTCTAGACCTAATATTGCTGAGTATCAGAGATCCTATATCACTCGCCGATAGATACCTTACTGAGTCTAGACCCGCAATCTTTATCCCAGTAGTATTTGCCAGAACTACTGTTTGGATCTTACTACTATCTATGCTGATATTGTTAGAGTTGAAGACTATTACATGGGTAGCGTTAGCCTCTATTGAGAGGTTCTCCTTATTTCCAACAACTAAAACTTCTTTAGAATCCACTGTTGTATTAGTTATACTGAGCCTCAGAGAATGTTTTGGCGGCGTATCTACCCGGAACACCATGTTGTTAATTATGCATGAATTCAATATGATTTCGGTGGAGTTATGTATCTGGATAATGTCTTCTAATGGGTTCTTCGCAAATCCGTTAAACACCACTTCCTCCAAAGTAATGTTTTTTGATGAGTTGAACAGTATGTGGCTCTTTAGGTTAAATACCGCGCCGTATGTTGAGATGTTAGTTGAATGCTCAACTAGGAGGCTGCCTATTCCTAGAGCTGTGAAGTTTCTTAGCACGATTTCTGAGGATCCTATGATACACATATCAGCTGGGTTCTGAAGTCCAAGCCTGCTATTCTCAATGGTTACTTTGGAAGAGGATTCGACAACAAGACCACCTCCCCAATAACTGAAGATAGACGTGTTTTCTATTTGAATATTATTCGAGTTGAGAATGTATATAGCCGAATACGCATCACCGATTGTTGAATTCGAAATGTGTATGTTCTCTGAGTCGCATATCAGCAGAGCATATGTATTCTTCGCACATACCTCTATGCCGTCTCCAAGTATTATAACCTCACCATAATTATTTGTCTCAACCCTTCTCCCCTCCGTGATTAGTATTACTGGTTTCGATCTCACATAGTTCTCTACGAATATTATTTGTGTGTTTTCGGCATCTATACCCCCGACTATAAATGGTCTGCAAAACAGATTATTAGTGATCGTCAGGCTGGTGGAGATGTTTTTGATGGCAAGTCTACTGCTAATGTTGCATTGTTTCAATATAAGTTCGGCAGAATCCTCTATGAGGAGCTTAGATGATATATTCGCCGTGGATATATCCACGCTTCGACAAATCCGTATTGAGATTCCATAACTGATATCCACACTTGAGTTGAAGAGTTCGAATTCTCTAAGTCCTTCCACATCTAATGCTCCTTCATCTCCGTCAACAAGACAACCATTTATAGAGACATACCCATTACCTCTTAAGCTCAGAACTCCCTCAACGATAACATTTGAATATTTGATAGTTAGATGTGAGTTCCAAGTATTTATTTGTAGTCTAGAGCCAAAAACAACTATTATATAACTCCTAACTATATGAACATTCCCATCTAGGATTGTGAGTAGCGAGTATCCCCTAACAAGGAGAATTGAGTTAAATACGGTGAGATTCGTCTTTCTAACAGTCAGACCCCCCAGTACTATCTGAGCATACGATATGTGAGTTGGCTCATCAAGCTCGCCCTCGAGATAGAAAGTTCTTTCAAACACATTTCTTATCCCCCCAAAATCTGCATTGTTCAGCATATTCATCTCTAAATATGTCTCAGCAAGATATCCTATATACAACATAGATACCATGAAAAGCAGAAACAACATAGCGGCTATTGGAGCCTTATACCTACCAACAGATCTAGGAACTTTCCATACCACCCCAGGTCACCGGTGATCATGAATACTAATAAAATTATTGAGAAAAAACAAGAGTGCGTTTTTCGCTAGGAGCCATAAAAAACATATAAAGGATTGTTATGCATCTAGATAATGCATGTATTCCCACACGGATATATGTCTTTTATAGCCCAGGACTTCTCTTCTCTTTATCTGAATATACCTATCAATAGGTTCCGATCCTAAATAATGTTTCAGTATTTTGTCTGCTGTGAGATAATCAACAGCTTCCTCTAAGAGAGAAGGGTGTTAGCTTAATCGTTATGGTTACGAAGCTTAAGATAACCTACGGATATATGTCTGGGTACTCATCATTGAAGTATAGTGGAAAGGTGACGAAATCTATTGGGCGTAGAATATACGAGATAGATGGGAAGCCAACTGCTCCAGTATACAACACATGGACTGGTGGCATATTTGAAGAACAGATAAAGACAGGAGAATAAATACTTGGTCCAGCATCATTCTTCCCACTCGCTCGGAAGTTTACCGTGGGAAAGGAAACATACTGGGTTTCTGTTCACCCATCAAGATTCGATCCGGGAGACGGATCGCTAGAGGTATTTGCAGAGGTGCCCGAGGGTAGTGATGTTTGGCTTCTTGAGGGGACCCCCGATATACTCATCGAGAGGCCCATAAGGATAACGCAGGCGGCCCTAGGAAAATTTAAGCTTAAACCAAGAGATGTGGAGTTTGGTATACTAATATACTGTGCTGGAACGATGTTGCCAGTAAAGGACAAGATAGGCGATTCAATAAAGAGGGTCTATGAGATATTAAAGGCTCCATTCATTGGAGCATTCACATTCGGCGAGCAAGGACATATCAAGGGCTATGGAAACTTCCACGGTAATTTGATGGCAGATGTAGTGTTGGTGAGCAAGAAGAAAAAGAGATTCCCATTTTTCTAAACCTTAGGGGACACCTAATATGTCTCGCGAATCCGCAGAGGATACACTAAGAATATCCTTTAAATGCCCGGTATGCTCCGAGTTAATTGAAATTAAAGTAAGCAAAGCAAGCATAGATAGCACACCAGCAGGGGTTCTAACCCTACCTATACTCCACGAACATGAATCATTCGGCCCCCACCTCATAGTTATATCGATTGACTCTAATGGATTCGTGAGATCTGGGTATCTGTATAGGCACCTAATAAAGGTCTCTAGGGGCGAGATGCTAGAGCTCCAGAGAAAGCTTGGCGAGCAATTAATGCAATGTACTAGCGATGCTCATCAACTTGTATTTTCCAGCAAGTTTGACCCAGTAAAGGATATTGATAGGATTATTGAGATATTCAAGTTCAAGTATAGGGAGGAGATATTCATGACGATAATAGGTAGAATGGTATCACTACGCATCCTAGAAAGGGAAAGGAAAATGCTCAGCAAGTATAGGGGGCTGAAAAGCCTCATAGATAAAATAATAATACCACTCCTAAAGAAAATAAAAGTGAATGCGAGATGCTATCTAGGGCTAGGAGATACTGTAGAGATATTATCATCGAACTTCTCTCTAGAGTTCATTCTTGGATTTATTGATGGCATTCTGATGAAAATTAAGGAGACAGCTAAGATGGATTATAGGGTAATACCAGAATCATTAAACCCGCCTTTAATCAGAATATGCGAAGTAGGGGCCGCAACCTCCTGACAACCATTAAGAAACTCAGGTTACCTAGTGGGAACCGTTCCGAATGCTAGGGAAATAGTATTTTTCGTGTAGTGGCCACCTACGCATATGTCCATTTCAAGAACACTATTCTTTAACCTAAACACATAATCGTTTGCTCCAAAGAAACATGATATCCCTCGCCTAATATTATGCTGTGAAACTAGTTTTGTTAGCAAGTTTTTGTGGCTCCTAGCACGCGCGATAAGCACTAGGGAAATCAAGCTAACGATCAGCATCGAAAAGTAGGAGAAACAGGAACAAAAAACTAGAAACTCACCGACAAGTACTCAGAACAAGGGAGAGTGAGAAGGATAGTAGGTGCAATGATGAGGTCGCCAGAGGAAGAGAGAAGAAGACGAGGGAGGAGAACCACTAGCCTAAACCCAAAAACAAAAACAGAGAACAACCCTAATGTATGGGGCATGCGGCGATACGAGCAATATGAAGTGTATCTCACGAAAAAACTGGGTAGAACTGAGCGAGAGTGAGCAAGACCGAGCAAAGTGAATAAAAACATGCCGCTTCTGTTGAATGTAACCGATGACATTGAGGCTCCCAGCAGAAAATACTGAGCAAAGGTAAGCAAAATCAGCGTGGTGAGTAATATTTAGTGGTAGGTAAAGTGAGAAAAGTCTCATCTTGCTGGCTTTGCCATTCTGCTTTTTCCTAGTGCTATATGTCGTACAAGCCGATCTCGGCTAGGAGGACTAGATGACACAAAACTGCAATCAAATAGTCCGACAGATCGCAAATTACGACCCGGACATCGATAAGGGATCAGTTATATTCTAGATTTTGCATTCTAATTTTTGAAGAGGTGTCGGTATTGAGTGCGATAAGATTTGTTATACCAAGTCCGGAAGACATATTCATGAAGTGGCTAGATACGCTTAGCGACTCAAAGTTTCGAGATTTTTTTGTGCAGAGAGGAGCGAGAATAAGTAGAAATCAAGTATCTCCAGCAGAAAACATTAAAGATATCCGTAGGCATGCCATAATCCTAGCATTCATTAAAGTTAAAGTTCAGGGAAGGCTTGAAGAACGCAGGGTTAGGGTATCTCAACTCAAGAAAATAGAATTCTATGATTATGAAGTCCTAAAAAGTGTACCTATATTCAAAACGATAGCCAAGGTGTCGTGCGAAGCATGTTCAGGTACCGGAGTGATAAAGTGTGCTAGATGTGACGGGACGGGAAAAAGAAAGTGTTCATATTGTGGTGGAACAGGACATATTAAATGCCCTGAATGCGATGGAAAAGGAACAATAGAAATAAGTATTAAGGTCTGGACGAGCAAAGATAAAAAGGAAAAGAAGAAAATAAACGTGATATGCCCTAAGTGCCATGGAACGGGAAAAATTATATGTAGGGAATGTCATGGTGTGGGGAAGGTACCATGTAGCGATTGTGGAGGAAGCGGAAAAATTTCTTGTAGTAAATGTGAGGGACATGGTCACCTAATACGCTTCAAGGTGGGAGTAATTGGTAGCAGAGAGAAAACAATGCGATATATTGCACCAAAAATGTTATTAAAGAGTAAACTTCTAAAACAGAGTCTTGAGCATCTAAGTAGAGTTGGTTTTCTTAAGCTTACCAACATTCTGGAGATAGATCAAGAGAAAATAAGCAAAATTATAGGATATGAATTAGAGAATCTAAAAGAAGCAAAACGCGAGCTGAGCAGTTTATTAGATAAACTGAGAAAGAATATGAAAGTGGTATCAGTATCGATCAGACTTTATCCAGTTATTGAATTAAAAATAAAGACGATTAAGAATAAGAAAGCGTTGATTGCGGGTATTGGGAGTGCTGATAGTTTTGTTGTAGTTCAGCTTTCTTAATTTTTTATAACCCCGATGTAGGTATTCTAGCTTTTAAGTCATTGGAAGGCTTCATTTTTCTTTGGAAGTATTACTACCATGAAAATAGTTTTGTTAGTCCTAGCAACATTATTTTATCCAATATTTTGCTTTGGGTTATTATTGTTCATCATGTACATAGATGGTATATTCGAGTACACGTTTTAGTCACTATACCAAAAAATATTTTTTCTTGTTCTCTTATTTTTCTGCAATATACAGCATATGCTAGGGCATCTGCATGTAAGACTTTTTCTGTTTTTTCTACATAATACTCTCGCTCCGATGTATAGACCGCATCAAGTTGTCATGAGTATTCTAACTCATAGTGATTATTTCGCCTAGATTCGCCACTTATATGCCTTTTTTCTCGTAATACTATAGAACTACAAATATATACGGATCGCGAGAATGCTAAGAGGCAAGAAGACATCCCCTAGACAAAAAATATAGGATAGTAAGGAGAATCTAGAGAGGAGAGATCGACATCAAAACAGCCACGGAGAAAGCAGGTATCAGAAAAAACGATAAGGAGATGGCTCAAAAGATATAGAGGGGGTGGAAGGAGAAACCTTATTGACAAGAGGAGCGGTTAGGGAGCAAAAGCCTCGTTAAGGTCACGCCAGAGATCGCAGAACAATAGCGTGGATCAGAAGGAAATGACGCAAAACTAGTTTTGTTAGCCAATTTTGGTGGCTTCTAACACACGACGATAAGCACTAGAGAGATCATATAGGCAGACAGCGTCGAGGAAAAAGAGGAACAGAAACAAAAACAACTAAAAACTCAGCGACCAATGCTCAGAACAGGGGAGAAATAGGAAGAATAATAGAGGCAATAACGAGGCCGCCAGGGGGAGAAAGGGAGGAAACCGAGGAGAAAGAATCACAAGCCTAAACCCAAAAGCAAAAACAGAGAACAACTCGAATGCACAGAACGCAAAGTGACACAAAATATATGTGATTTATCGAATGTGCAGAACGCACTGCTGGGCAAGAAGTATCTAACGGCTCCTGTGAGAAACTGCACAGAAACTGCACACCATCATGTCGTTTCTGTTTGATGTTGTTTGTGTCGTTTTCGTTTCTGTCATGAAAAACTGCACAAAAACTGCACGGGTACTGCACATGTTTTTGGTGTTTTGTTGGTTGGAATAAGGATGGGTTCATCTGCTAGTTGTTTTTGTTTCTGTTTCTCTTTTTCCTCGACGCTGTCTGCCTATATGATCTCTCTAGTGCTTATCGTCATGTGTTAGAAGCCACCAAAATTGGCTAACAAAACTGGTTTTGCGTCTCCATGCAGAGATATCACAACAATAAAACTGACAACAAGAGCAAAAATAGATGAGATTAGGGAAGATGAAGAGCTTCTCAGCATAGATGACAACGTATTAAAGCAACTCGTGACGATACTACGATAATAGAATTCTAACTAATATCACTACTATTCACCTAGAAAAATCCAAAAATAGAAAAATTGCAATTCCAAAACTTTATCTATGTTGTTCGTCAGCTAACCTGTTGATTGACCTATCCGATACCGCTTCTTTATCGCTTCAAGATCCACCTTAAAATGCTTTTTGAAGAGCTTGACAATGAGTTCTCCAATCAAATTTGTCTCCTCAGGTATACCCTCCAATTCTTTGCTTATTCGCCGTACAAGGCCGACAGCTGAAAGCAGATACCTTTTATTCTTAAGCTTCGCCATGACAATATATTCGGATTGCTCAGGGATATATGCAACCCACAGACCACTAAAAATAACTCGTTGCCCAGTTTCACGGTACATATTTAGTATTTTTGCAACAAGCTTCATTGACTGAAGAGTCATTGTTTCTGGCCAATCAATGAGGATTTCTGCTTTATTCTCACTGAAAAAAACCGCAGATACTAAGCCACCACCGCTAAAAACAAGTATTCTATCAATATAGGGCTTAACTTCGGAATCACTAGAATTGAGCACCATAAATTTATGCACAGTACTAGTAGCTTCCTGCTTTTTATTATTACCACTAGTTATCTCTATCTTATTCACCCCTACGATTTCCCAACATGTAACACGAAAATCTCATAGACCAAAACTAACAAACACTTGTAATACTAGGGATTTCTTTGGAAGAACACACCTCAAGAAAATTTTCTTGAGGTGTGCCAAAAATATTTAATTATAAATAGTATTATAAACTGAAAACCTATATACCACATTAAATATTTTCTAACTAATTAGGGAAAAACTTATAGCTAATGATACACCTAATATTTGGTAATATTATAAAGTTAAGAATCGCTATGTATTTAACAGATACTTTAATAAGACAGCAAGATACAACATGTGGTTTGGGAACGATAAGTCAGATTTAGATGCTATTTTTCTTGGACAGATAAACCTCTCAGTCCCAGATTCAGATATATAAATGCTATAATTTGGCTTTTTTAGATATTTCATTGAGATTAGAATTCATTACTCTGGTGGTCAAAACGGCTAAGAAAGCAAGTATTGTGATTATTAATGATAATTCTCCTGCTCCAGGGCTAAAAAACACATGGGGGTGGTCTGCATACATAGAGCTTGATAATATAGCCATTCTTTTTGATGCGAATAGCAACCCTGAGATCATAGAGTATAATATGAAAAAACTTAATATTGATACTGACAAGATAGAATTCGGTGTCCTAAGCCATGCGCATGCTGATCATTATGGGGGATTCAGGTATATAGGAAGAATTAAACCTGGGCTTAGAGTCTACATACCCCTACGTAGGGCTGTGTTTCTTCGGGAGTGGGGCCTTGAGCCAATATTGGTTGAGCAGCCACTAAGATTATCGAGTGATGTATGGATAAGCGACCCTATAAAATCCTATCCCATATTTGGGATAGCGGAGATAGCACTTGGTATCAGGGTCGATGGTGTCGGCTTAGTCGTGGTTGTGGGATGTAGCCATCCAGGGGTAGATAGAATATCACAAAGATTAGCCGAGATTACTAACGAAAGAATTTTCATCGTTATAGGTGGGTATCATAATCCTACACAAAAATCCTTAGATAAGCTGGCGGGTATCACCAAATATATTTGCCCCGCGCATTGTAGCGGTGATAGAGCGAAGAGATATGTGAAGAATACATACCCTGAAAAGTACGTTGAAATCAGAACAGGAACAACACTAATAGTTGATGAAACCGGCGAGCTCAGACTACAGAATTATCCGTAGAAATGAGCTCTTAAGAGGAAAAAGAAAGACAAAAATTCTAGTCAGCTGACCTCAAAACATTGTCAAGATTTATTGTTTCTTCTTCAAGTTCTTCTTCAGATTTCAACTTGATCGGCTTCTCGATCTGGATAGCAACGGCCACATTTTTTGTTCTTTCTTCCTCAGACATAAGAAAACACCTCACGTCTAATCTAATAAAACTAATACATTTACCATATTTATAAAGCTCTCTGTTTAAAAATTTTATAGCGGGCCCGAATCTATCGCTTGGACCCATATATTCTGCTTTGCTAGATATTTGTTTGCAAGATTTTTTAGCTAGCTTCAGATTCGTATTTATAGACCGCAGCATGTAATGTATGTCTATGCCTCCCACATGATCTGCAGATTCTAATTGTTCATTGCGATCCCATGTAAATATCCTTAGTTTACCACTTGTTTGTCGAACCGTAACGACGATTATATCAATAGCCCTGTTCCCCGCATGATCTATCGCCATGACCGTTATTGTGTGGTCTGCTGGGGGTACATCTAGGAACTCATATTGCGAGCTTGTACCGACATAGATCCAATTGTCATTGTCGAGTCTCACGTAGTATTTGTATGCATCATTACTTGATGTCCACTTAACAGTTATGTTTGATGCCAATATTGTCGCCCCATCTGATGGTTCGAGTATACTTATTGTTGGTGGCTGGGTATCAACATGCACAACCAGCTTCTTCTCGGCATAGTTATTCGCGGAGTCATACACTCTTATGCGGATTATGTTTGTTCCTTCAGAGAGACCTTTGACTAGGTAACTTGTTCTGAATTCTCCCTTGAATACAAGGGAGTCATTAAGATATATCTCCATGAGTACAACATCGATTGTGTCTGTCGCACTGATAGATACTGTTATTTCATACTTAGCGATAAACGACTCATTGGCTGGGCTCAGTATCTGTAGAGTAGGTGCACTCTTATCTACAATGAGTATTATTGCTTGCTGAGCATAGTTTCCTACTCTATCAAATGCTCTAATTACTACTAGATGCAAACCATCGGTAAAACTGTCCAGGTTTATCGTATAGTTTGTTTGATTGCCTATATATCTCCATGAACCGCTCACCAGAATCTCATAGTGATCTACTCCCGATAACTCATCGGATGCATTCCACGTTAGTGTTATAGAGTTGTTGTTTGCTAGTATCTGTGGATCAGTCTCAATTTTTGGTGGTGTGTAATCTGTCATAACTTTGTATGTTTCCTCTACGGATTCCCCAGATGGGTATACAACTCTGAGTGTTACGTTATGTATGCCTTCTGATAGTCCGTCCAGAAAATAGTATGTTTTCTTACCAACATTTATTGTTGTGGAATCATCAACTATTATTTCAGTATGATCATAGTCGCCCTCGATCTCCCAGGCTAAATATATAATATCTCCAGAAATTATCGCGATATCCGACTCATTGCTAGCATTATTATTGGTACTTGTAAGTTTCGGTTCTGAGGGATTCAGAGAAAACTTTACTAGTGCTGTCTTCGAATTGCCGGCTCTATCCACGGCCTTTACACGTACGGTATGATTATACAATGTTAGGTTCTCTAGTACTATTGATGTGTTTAGATGGACATTGATCCAGGACTCATTATCGACCTTCACCTCGAAATAGTCTAATTCCATGTTATCTGATGATTGCCATTCAACAGTAATAGATGATTTGTATGGACTGCTAGAATTATTCTGAGGAGAGGTTATAGTTATTGATGGTGCTGTCAGATCGATATTAACTATAATTTTAGATGAGTTTGTCCTACCAGCATTGTCGGTGGCAACAACCTTTATAATGTTTCTCCCTTCAGCTAGGTTTAAAGTGGCTATGGTTTGTGATGCCGATAGACTCATTTGAAGTGTATTATTGACATATAGGTCATATGATGATATACCATTCTCATCGTACCCAGACCAGGATATCTGGATCTCGGTGTTGTTCGTATATGTATTGTTCTGCGGGTTCGTAATGAATATTCTTGGGGGCTTTGTATCAACATAGAATTCTCTGTATACCCACCTATAATTACCCCAAATGTCGATGGCTGTGATATTCACTGAGTGTTTCCCATCGTCGAGGTTGACGATAACGTAATTTGCGCCACTCTCCTTTCCTTCATATACGGCGTTTCCATCGACAACTACTTCCACTTTAAACAATGAACTCTCATCGTAGACCGTCCAACTAATATTGACTGATGATGTGAGGACATACTCATCTGAGTTCGGTGACTGAATAGTTATGGAGGGATAATTCCACTCTGGGCCATTCTCATCTAGGTAGGGATTATAGACATAGTTCAGAGAGAACGAGTATGGGATGCTGAGGTGGTCTGTGACTGTGTATGCTGGGTCAAAGAACCAGTCTCCCCTATTCACATTATCATCACCATCATCCATGCCCCATGGTGGATTAGCCTTGTCATCACCATAGGTATCCCCATCAAATGCTCCTCCAATAGCCTCAGTAAAACTGAACCTTACACCAGAGTAAATGAATGGGTCATCGTACGTTCTTCCATCACCTATGTCGTATCTTCGGGGCCATAGACTTCGGATTATCGGAATTAGTGCGTAGGCTACATCGGAGTCGCTTCCACTTTCTGGGTACTCACTTATATTGCCTCTATAGCGATAAATAACACCATCTCCCCCAGGGAAATCTGTCCCATCCCACGCAGTAATTCCATGTCCTTTAGCTTCGGAGAATAAAACTGGTTTTCCATTCTCAAAGATAACGTCGCCGTCCGCGCCGCCTATGTTGGGGTCATTTGTATACTTCTTAAACCATAGATGGTATCTTGTCTCCATGAGTAGAAATGATCCATATTGTGTACCATCTTTAGTTATCACAACCATAGCTCCTTCCATGTCATTTTCGTGTTCGTCGAAGATATTGATTTCATGCCAGTCTCTTGGGTGGTAGAACATGTAGAATATGAAGTAGTGGGTCTCGGTCTCTATGACTGCGTAGTATGCGTAGGCCCATATCAGATCGTAGTTGTCTAGGTTCTCCCAGTTATTATT
>Ga0190311_1000442_pt1 | contig 12668 bp, 13 predicted proteins | sample 48700789_MG_FD_165037 | JGI IMG/M metagenome (GOLD analysis project Ga0190311, IMG submission 165037) | Hydrothermal vent sediment bacterial communities from Southern Trench, Guaymas Basin, Mexico - 4870-07-8-9_MG | ecosystem: Environmental > Aquatic > Marine > Hydrothermal vents > Sediment ...
ATATTCATCCACCTCCTGCAACCAAGGAAGGGGGCAAGCCCCCTTTCCAATCCCCCATAACTCTTTCCTCACCGAAGCGGGGAGTTCTCCCCTGCACCCCTATATTCATCCACCTCCTGCAACCAAGGAAGGGGGCTCCGCCCCCTTTCCAAACCCCCGATTTTTTCATCTCCAATACCCGTAGATGAGGGCAAAGCCTCTTTTCCAAACCCCAAAAAGTTATTATACACCCTGCAACCAAAAATATCTTCTCAGGGTGCAGGGAAGAACTTCCCGCTAAGAAAATCCTGGCGGGGCTATTTATTTTAAAATTTATCCAACTATTATAATGCTGTACTGCGTGAGGGTAATTTCAGGGAGGGAGATGCATGCGATTGAATTAATAAAGCAAAATATTGAGCAGCAGAACTTGGGAATAAAATCTTTATTTTACATCCCGGAACTAAAGGGATATCTATTTTTAGAGGGAGAGATGCCCGATGTTACAAAAGCTATTTACGGAGTTAAATTTGTGAAGAACCTTATAAAGGAGCCGGTAGAGCTTAGTTCTTTGGAAAGATATTTAAAAACCGAGAAGCAGGTGATGGAGATAGATGAAGGAGATATTGTAGAGGTTCTGAGCGGACCTTTTAAGGGTGAGAAGGCAAAGGTAACAAAGGTAGACCCGAACAAAAAAGAGATTGTAATAGAGCTTTTGGAGGCAGCAGTGCCTATACCCATAACCATCTCGATGAACATTGTCAGAATTGTAGAAAAAAAGAAAAAAGAGGAGGAAATAACCTTGTAAACGCCCCTTCAGAAACTTATAAATAATTTTCTGTACTCTAATTATGGTGGTTTCCAGAGCAGGCGCTAAGAAAGAGGAGGATGATGTGTTGAAAAAACTTTTGGAAGAAAGGAAGGCAAATATTAAGGTTGTTGGGGTTGGAGGAGCCGGAAACAATACTATTAACAGATTAATTGAATTGGGAATTGTTGGCGCTGAGACGATTGCTGTAAATACTGATGCCCAGCAGCTTTTGTACAATAATGCTGATAGAAAAATTTTGATAGGAAAAGAGGTTTCCGGAGGATTGGGTGCCGGAAGCGACCCCAAGCTAGGAGAAGAGGCTGCAAAAGAAAGCAAAGGTGAGCTTCAAAAAGTTTTGAGAGGTGCGGATATGGTTTTTATCACCTGCGGACTTGGAGGTGGAACAGGGACGGGAGCCTCTCCGGTATTAGCGGAAATTTCCAAAAAATTGGGAGCTCTTACCGTTGGTGTTGTTACTTTGCCCTTCTCCATGGAAGGAAAGCAGAGAATGGATAATGCAACCTACGGTTTAGAAAAATTGGAGAAAATTGTCGATACCCTGATAGTTATCCCTAACGATAAATTATTGGAAATAGTTCCTGATGTTTCCCTAACAACTGCATTTAAAATTGCGGACGAGATTTTGGTAAATTCTGTTAAGGGTATTACCGAGCTTGTAACCAAACCTGGTTTGATAAACCTTGACTTTGCAGATGTAAAGGCTGTGATGGGAGAAGGAGGAATAGCAATGATAGGAATGGGAGCGAGCGATACGGAAAATAGGGCAATAGAAGCTGTTGAGAGGGCATTGAATAATCCGCTTTTGGATGTCGATATTCAGGGAGCCAAGGGAGCCCTAATAAATATCTCCGGAGGCTCAGATATCACCATAAAAGAATGTCAGGAAGTGGTAGATGCCGTTTCCTCAAAGCTTGACCCTAATGCAAAAATTATTTGGGGTGCCCAAATTGATAAAACTTTGGGAGATACATTAAGATGTTTGATAATAGTTACCGGAGTTCAATCGCCCCAAATCTTCGGAAAGGAAAAGTCATTCAAATTAGAACGAAAGAAAAAGGAGGAAAGCACCTTGGGAATAGAAATCATCGATTAGCTTTTTGTTTTTGCTTCAATCCTTTTCCAAGAAATCCAATCCTTTATTTGTTATTATGTAGCTTTTATCGAATAAAATATCCAGCTCCGCTATAAATTCGAGGTCCTGCAATTTTTTTAATATCCTTGCTCCGTCCGCACTGCTGTTAAAATTTTCCGCTATATATCGGCTTAGCTCTACAGACGATACCAATTTTTTGTCCGCTACAAATTTCAGAAGTTTGGCTTCCTTCTCGCTCAGCACCATAATTTTTTTAAAAAATAAATATTTTCTGCGAAACATTATGATGGAAGAAAAGGCAAGGGAGATATACCTCCGGATGGAACTAATTAGGCAGGAGTTGGAGAAGCTTCAGGAACATAGGGAAACTCTTTCCGCCAAACTTTCCGAGATATCCCAAACAATCGCTCATCTCAAATCTTTAGCGTCAATAAAAACTCCCAAAGAAAGTTTTTCCTATTTGGGTGCCGGAATCTATTTAAAAACAAACATAATTGATGTAACAAAGGTACTTATTCATTCTGGCGCTAGAATATTTGTCGAGGAGGAAAGAGAAAAGTCTGTAGAAAGGTTGGAAAGGAGAAGGGCGGAGCTTGAGGATACTCTAAAAAAGGTAGATGAGGAGATAGAGAATTTAGGGAAGGAATTCTTTAAGCTTTCAAAGCAGCTAGACAATTTGAGCGTCCAAAAATAGCATGGTAAATCGGGCTAGAATGGAACGGTAGGGATAATCCGACACCCGAAAGTTTGATTGAAAAGAGGAAGGGAATTCCTTACCACAATATTTAAATTTTCCGAGGTTTAGGATAGATTATGGAGATGGAAATTATGAAAGAGAAGGAAAATCCTTTTCTGAAAAGGAAGGAAGTTTTGGTCAGGGTTTTCCATCCAGGCTCTCCTACCCCTTCCAAAGAGCGGGCAAAGGAAATGATAGCAGAGAAATTTTCCTGCGATAAGGAAAAAATAGATATTGTGTATATTTTTTCCGATACCGGAAGGGCGTCGACAAAGATTAAATTTTACATACCTTTATAATTATGCTCGGAAAAAAAGAGAAAAAGCTGCATTTCCATTTTGCAACTCTGGATAGGTTAGCAAAGGAGTTCGGAGCTAAAAGGGTTTCAAAAGAGGCAATAGAGGAAATAGATGCCTTACTTTCAAATATTTTAAAAGAATTGATTGAGGTTTCGGAAAAACTTGCAAGACACGCTAAAAGAAAAACAATTTTGAGGGAAGATGTAAAACTTGCCGTTAAATCACTGAAAATTTTGAGAGAAGAAACCGATTAGCCTAAAAATTTGTATTTTAAATTTTTTCCCGGAATTACATTCTTATGGCTTCATTGGAAGAAAGGGTAAAGGACCTGATGAGAAAACCGGAAAGAATAAGGAATATTTGTATAGCCGCCCATATAGATCACGGCAAAACGACGCTGAGTGACTCTTTGTTGGCTGGAGCCGGAATGCTCTCAGAAGAGCTTGCTGGAAGGCAATTGGCTTTGGATTTTGATAAGCAGGAGCAGGAGAGAGGGATAACCATTTACTCTGCAAATGTTTCCATGGTCCATAATTATAAAGGAGAGGATTATCTGATAAACCTTATCGATACTCCCGGACATGTTGATTTCGGAGCTGATGTTACTAGGGCTATGAGAGCTGTTGACGGTGCTATAGTTCTGTGTTGCGCTGTAGAAGGGGTAATGCCGCAAACCGAAACGGTTTTAAGACAGGCTTTGAGGGAGAGGGTAAAGCCGATTTTATTTATAAATAAGGTTGATCGCCTTATTAAGGAGCTAAAGCTTAGCCCTGAAAAAATGCAGGAAAGGTTTGTAGAGATTATCACAGAGGTCAATGAATTGATTCAGAAATATGCCGAGAAGGAGTTCGCTGATAAATGGTTGGTGAATGTTCAGAACGGTACAGTTTCCTTCGGAAGCGCTTACAAGAAATGGGCAATCTCCATTCCTTTTATGAAGGAAACCGGAATTACCTTTAAAGATATTATAGAGCTAACCAACGCTGATAAAGAGGATGAACTATCAAAAAAGGCACCCTTGCATAAGGTTGTTCTGGATATGATAATAAAGCATTTACCTAACCCTTTGGAAGCTCAAAGGTACAGAATTCCGAAGCTCTGGGATGGTGATTTGGAAAGCGAGGTTGGTAAGGATATGCTTTCCTGTAACCCTAAGGGAAAGCTTGTTGCCATAGTTACGAAGGTAATCCCCGACCCTCATGCCGGAATAGTAAGTACTGTGCGAATCTTTTCCGGCACTATAAAACCGGGGCAGGAGGTTCATCTAATAGGTCAGCATAAAAATGAGAGGGTTCAGCAGGTTTCAATTTACAAAGGGCCTGCAAGAGTTTCCATGCCGGAGGTTGTTGCCGGAAATATTTGCGGGATAGTTGGATTATCGAGCGCTTTTTCAGGAGAAACCCTTTGCGACCCAGAACATATAATCCCTCCTTTTGAATCTATAAAGCATATTTTCGAGCCGGTAGTTACAAAGTCGATAGAGCCGAAGAATGTTTCTGACTTGCAAAAGGTTATTAATTTCCTAAAACAGGTTTCAAGGGAAGACCCTTCCCTGATAGTCAACATAAATCAGGAGACTGGTGAGTATTTGGTTTCCGGTTTGGGAGAGCTGCACATAGATGCAAAAATAGAGAGACCCTTAAAGGAAAGGGGCATAGAGATTGTAACCTCCAAACCCATAGTTGTTTATAGAGAGACGATAGAAGGGGTTACTCCCTCTCCGGTTGAGGGAAAATCCCCAAACAAACACAACAAATTTTATATCATAGTGGAGCCTTTGGAGGAGGAGGTTTATAAAGCAATAATTGAAGGTAAAATACCTGAGGGGAAGGTAAGAAATCCCAAGCAGTTAGCAGAGGTTTTCGGGGAAGCTGGTTTGGATAGGGAGGAAGCCAAAAAGATTTTGGATGTATACAGGGGAAACCTGCTTATAAATGCTACCGTCGGCGTTATTTATCTGCACGAAACCTATGATTATCTTAGGGAGGCTTTTAGGCAGGCTATGGACCAAGGTCCTTTAGCTAGAGAACCCTGCTCGAAGGTTAAGGTTAAGATAGTTGATGCTGTTTTGCATGAGGATGCCATTCACAGAGGACCCGCTCAAGTTATCCCTGCTGTAAGGCAAGCTATAAGGGAGGCTATGCTTTCCTCCAAACCCAGAATTTTGGAGCCAGTGCAAATCATAAGGATAGATGTTCCTGAAGAATTAATGAATAACGCGATTTCCGAAGTTACAAACAGGAGGGGGCAGATTTTAAGTATAGAGAGCGAGAGGGGAGCGAGCATTATTAAGGCAAAGCTACCTGTAGCTGAGATGTTCGGTTTTGAAGCGAGTTTGAAAAGCGCTACCGGAGGGAAAGGCTTTTATAGTTTAATAGATGTAATTTTTGAAAAATTGCCGGCTACCTTGCAAGACAAAGTTATTTCCGAAATCAAAAAGAGGAAGGGCATTGACTAAGATTATTTTAAATTTATCGGCATAGATAAAGTATGAGAAAAAGAAAGATCAAAAAATTCTTATTGGAGCCGAAAGTGCTGTTACTATTACTATCCCTTATACTTTCGCTTTGCGCAATTTTTTACACCCCGAACCTTTTCAGTTCGGAAGGGGTCGAAATTACTAGAGTTTCCGGAGAGCCCTGCATATATTCAAAAATCCAGCCCCCCTATTTTTTGGAAAAGGTTTGTTTGAATGAAAGGAATTGCATAGCCATCCGTTCTCTCGATGATTTATTTGCATTCAAAAATAAAACCGGTTGGCTAACCCTTTACACAGACAAAGGAAAGGAAACCTTTTTGTATGAAGGGGAGGGGATGAACTGCTCCTTTGATTATAAAATGCCTAAAAAAACAAATTTAAACTTCGGTTTGGATTTGGTAGGTGGGATTAGGGCAATCATCTTCCTTGAAAACCAATCAAATAATACCCTTCAGAGGGTTGTCAGCATTTTGGAGACGAGGATAAACACCTTCGGATTAAAAGAGGCTAAATTCAGGGTTATAAATACCGGAGAAAAGCCGGGAATTTTAATAACCATAGCAGGAGGTGGTGAAAAGGATTTGTTAACTTTGTTGAATAAAACCGGAGTTTTTGAGGCAGGGATTAAGTTTGAATTGAAGGATGGAGATGAATTTGTACTTTGCAAGCATACCTTAGGAAAAGAAAAAAGGTTTAAGGTATTTATAATAAACAACTCTTGGGTTAGAATAGGAGATAGGCTGGTAGGCATTAACCAAAGGTCCGAATTGTGCAAAGTTCCGTTTGAGGTTAGAAACATAACAGAGAATAAGGCCGAAATAGAATTTTTTGTTTATTCTGGAGAGGATATAAAAGCTATCAATTACGCTCCGGAAGTAACCCAATTTTACTGTACCCAAAAAGGTTGCAGATACCAGTTTGGAGTTATAACAAGCATTGAAGGGGCTAAAAAATTTGCGGATGTTACCGAAAATTTGGAGAGAGTTCAAAGCCCTTCCGGAGAATGTTACCTGAGCAGCAAAATAAATTTCTATTTAGATAGGAAATTGATCGACTCTTTAAATATAGGATGCTCTCTTAAGGGTAAGGAGCTTACAACGCCCGTTATTCAGGGTTATGGAAAGGATAAAGAAGAAGCTCTGAACTCTGAAAGAACATTGCAGGCGGTTTTAAAGTCAGGAGCTTTACCTACAAAGATTTTTATAGAAAGCATTGAAAGGATAGATCCGAAAGTTGGTTTGGGTTATCTTCAGAAGGCTTTCCTTGCAGGACTGCTGGCAATTTTACTGGTGAGTCTTTTGGTCTATATTAGGTACAGGAACCCTTTAATATCTTTGGGAATCATAGGTACCATGCTATCAGAGGTGATAATTATATTGGGATTTGCAGCAATAACGAGATGGACTTTGAGTATTTCTGCTTTAGCGGGAATAATAGCTGCTATAGGCTTTGGAGTTGATGATCAAATTATAATAGTCGATGAATCCCTTTATCAAAAAAGGAAGGAAGAAAAAGTATATTCCCTTTTCCATGCCTTGAAAATAGCATTCTTTATGATATTTGCATCTGCTGCAACAACAATTGCTGCGATGTTTCCTTTGCTATTCTTGGGCTTTAGCGTTTACAAAGAGCTTACAGGCTTTGCTTTAACAACCATTGTCGGAGTTTTGATAGGAGTTTTAATAACAAGGCCGGCCTTTGGGAAATATGTTGAATATGTAGTAAAAGGGTAAAAAATGAATTTACTGATATTTGATGTGGGCGGAGTGCTCAGGGATTCGAAGCATGCTATGTACATAGCTTTTAAAAAAGCTTTTGAAAGGGCGGGGATAGAATTTAAATACAGCCCTTCCGAGGTCTGGCATCTCAGAGGAATAGGAAGCTACAATTCCAGCAAAAATGCTGTGAGGGTTATGCTTTGCCTGAGTAAGGAAAATATAAAGCTTAAAGAAATTTTGTGCATGGAAGATGCGGAAGAAATATTGGAAGAAATCTGCAAAAGACATAAGCTAAGCGAAGAAGTTATTAGTAGAATTAGCACCACCTACAAGGAGATTTTTGGCTCTCAGAATATTAAAGATTTGCGAAATTTTAGGTTATAAACCAAAGGAGGCCGGATATGTTGGAGACTCTCAGGTAGATATTCTGGCAGCAAAAGATGCGGGTTGTCTAGCAATAGCTATTCTTTCCGGGATGGGGTTAAGGATTCATTTGGAAAAGCTAAAGCCCGATTACCTTTTTAAAAATATTTTGGAGATGAGCGAAAAACTTTAATTATTTACTATCTAATAAGGTTTATGGAAAAAGGGCTGGAAAAACATTATCTGCCTACTCAAATTCCTGCCGGCTTTGAAAAAGTATCTGAGATTATGAAAAAGCATCATTATGAAATTCTTTCCGAATTGAAAGGGAGAAATTATTCTATAGAGGACTTTCCCCAGGTTGAAGAGCGTTCAAGTTTAAACGGAGAAGGTGCTGCTAAAGCCTATCCTATTCAGGGCATTCTGAAATATCATGGCATGTCGGATTGGAAGAACAGAATAGCGTTTTTGCCTTCCATTTCTCTTAATAACTCTGCCGCATACACTTTAACCTATGTGGAATTCGATTCAAAATTCGAAAAGGATATGGTAATCATAAACGAAAAAAGGGCTGAAGGTAGGGAGTTGGAAAGGGTTAGGCAAATGCTTGATACCTTAAGGGAAATTACATCCGCAAAAACAAAGGCTTTGGTTGTCTCTAAGAATTATTTTGTTAATGGAAAGGGATTGGGAACTTCTGCTTCCGGCTCTGCAGCGCTTGCGCTAGCCGCTATAGAAGCAGGCTTAGGCGAAAATTACAGCAAAAATCAGAGATTTGTTAGCGTTCTCTCAAGATATGTCGCCGGCTCCGGATGCAGGTCTGCAACCGGAGGAATTTCCCTATGGTTATCCTATCCGGGAATAGAAAGCGTGAATTCATTTTCTCTCAGAATTGATAGGGATAGATTTGACAATCTACGCCTCATAACCATTCCGGTAGAGTCGAGACTAAGGATTAAAACAAAAGAGGGTTACCAAAAATTTCGAACCGAATTTGCACATATGGAAGCTCCCAAATCAGAATTTTTCAAAAAATGGATGCTGATGAGAAAAGCGAAGGTAATTGATGTATTGGATGCGATAGACAAAAGGGATTGGGAAAGGATTGCGGGATATGCGGAGCTTGATACAATTCATCTGCACGCAGTTACCATGAGCGGTAAGAGTTTTGAAGAGCTTGATAAGCCAAAACTCGTTGCTTGGGAGCCGGAGACCTTAAAAATTATGAGAAAGGTGAACGAACTTAGGGAAGAAGGTATTCCTGTCTATTATTCCATCGATACCGGACCCTCCCCGGTTTTGCTCACTGATAAAAAATATGTGACCGAAATTTGCAATGAAATTGAAAAGATGGGGATTGATTTTCTTGTATCTAAAATAGGAGGAAAATCCGAAATCCTCTCTCCAGAAGAAGCTAAAGAGGAGCTGTTTACAAGGACTGTAAAAAATTTGGTTTAGCCTGTCACATAAGGCTTTAAATTTAAGGTTGCAAATATTTTTGCTTCAGTCTCGTCAGTTCTTTTGTTCCTAAAATCTATCTCTATGTTGGCCTTTCTTCCGAATTCGTTAGTTACAGATATCTTTCCTGTGCATCTTGGTTTATCAAGATACTTTATCTCTATATCATACCCGTAACAGCCAGAGGAATAAAAGAAATTTTTTATCTCAGCCCTTATAGCCTCTTCCAATTCATCACAATCCATAAAATCATTTTTGTAGGTGAGGGTATAGTCCCTTATCTTTGCTTTCAGATTTGAAATGCATGAGGATAGCTCGTTCTTTACCTGGATTTTTTTAATAATATATTCCGTTCCGTTACTTTCCGAGATAAGATATAATAAACCATCTATTTTAGGTACCTCCTTAGCGCACAAATCAAATTCATCTATGCCAGAAACATTATATTTCAACCCGTTAAAGATCACCTTTTTAGCATCTCTAACATCAATTTTATAATCTCCTACCCCGCAATTTACATAAAGGAAGGTTTCTTTAATTTCTCCGAAATTTTTCAGGCATCTATACTTACCGTTCACATCTTCCTGGCATACATAGAGATACCCCTCCTTACCGTAAGTATTTACCGGAAATTTAGAGCCTGCAGGAGAGCAAGGGAGATTTTCTAGATATTTGTTGCATTCCGTACAAAAACCGAATGCATCGCAAGAGCTGGAGCACTCATAGCCGGCTAAACATTCAGGATTTGGATTGCTGGTTGAGCATTTAACCCTTAGCCTGAATTCAAACCTGATTTTTCCCTGCCCATTCCACAATTTTACCGAAATTAGCGGATATTGTAATTTGCAATCGCATTCTCCTTTTGAATCCTTAACAAGATCGGCTATTTCAAAATCCTTTTCAAATCCCGTGCAGTTGTTTAGATTGCTTGAGAGTGAAGAAAGAAAGTTATAAAGTTCAGCTTTCAACTCCCCTTCCGGCAACTTTCTAAATGAAAATGCATTATCGCTTTTTTTCACCAACTCCTTCATACAGTAAAAAGCTTTTTCCAAATTGAGATAAGGAATCTTTTTGGATACCCTACCTTCAAACTCAATGTAGTTGGTTAGATTCGCACGCATTGAAACCTTTTTCTCGATTTTCAGGTTGTAGGAAAATGAGACGTTAAGTTTATTGCCTTCATATTCCAACGATAGATTTTTTACTTTGACCTTTTCCGGGATATTTACAAGGTTCAGCACCGGAATTTCTTCCAAATACTCCTTAATTCCGTTCTCAAAGATTTTTCCATTGTCATTTCCAAAATAGGACCGGAAGGAGGAAAAATCCCATGAATCGTTCCAGGGTATCGCTCTTTTTTCCATTGCATAGTCAATTGTTTCTCCAAGCTCAAAATCGAAAGTTCTTTCTATACTGGATTTCAAAGCACGATAGGTGTTTGATAGGGTAATCAGCTCTGCTTCAGATGACTTTTCATAAACGAAATATCTGATATTTTTGGTTATGGTCATGGTTGCAATAATGCCGAAGCCTAAGAATATTATTGCGAGCACCAGTATTGGCCCCAAACTCAAACCCTTCCTTTTCATGCTCAAGGAGAAACGCATTTATTATTCAAAGCATCCCATTTGCAACCTTTTTCAGGGTCAGGAGAGACTAAACAGAAATCCTTAAGGCAAGCATTTTTATCTTTGTCATAATCTTCGCACGACTTTATTTTCTTCTTTGAAATCAGGGTTTGAAAAAATAGGGTTGCATTTTCCTCGCAGTACTCGGGGTTATAACTCTTGCATTTCAAATCCCTTCTGTCCAAAATACAAGGTCCGACATTACAAGGGTCTTTCTCGCATATTAATTCTGGGGAAATGCCCTTGTAATCTTCGCATCTTCTTACCTTCGTACAGCAGAGTGCTACGGTAAGCTTCTTCCCTTCCATGCCGAAGAAAGGATATTCAAATACCTCACAAAAATACGGAGCAAAGTTCGGAAAAACCTTGCTTTCGCAAACCCTTTTCCAATCCATCCCAAAAACCAAATAAAGCCCTTCCTTATCCTTAACCACGGAAACATTTTTATTTTCAATTTCTTTTAGATTTCTGAGATTGCTTATTGCCGAATAGAGGAGAGGGTGCCTTTCAAGGGTCAGAGGATAGCAATATTCCGACCTTTCCTCCGAAATCGCTTTTAACTCCTCAAATAAAGAGGTTGGGTAGGTTATGTACATCCCTACAGCAAAAGGCAAATACTGACCCCATTTATACTCGGTAAAGCTTTCTACCCGAATCGGAGCACCCCAACCCAAAAAGTGCCTTATATACAAAGCGAATATAACTCCGATTATCATTATAAATGAAAATACAAGAACCAAGCTTATTATTGCATCCTCAAGCTGCCCTTTTTTCATAATAAAAAATTCTTCAAATTACATATTTTAAGGAAATTTCTCAGTACCTTTCTCCTTTCCTCCTTCTCTTTTATTTCCTTCAGGTTTTTTCTGAGAACTTTTTTAATTACTTCTTCCAAGTTAGGGCTTGCAATTAATATCTTTACCAAAATCCTTCCAAAGGTCATCCTAAGGTAATAAAAGGAGTTGCAGATTGGGCTTTCTTCAAACTCAAAGGATATTCCCTTCTTTTTGAGTTCCTGCATGTAGCTTTTAATTAAATTTAGCGTGCGGTTTCCTTTCTCATTATCGCACAATATAATTACCTCTTTAGCATCCACATATCTAACCTGCTGCTCCGCTATCAGCTTTCTAATTATCTCCCTTACCTTTTTAATACCTCCTTCTATTTTTACTATTTCTCCTCTCTCAGCCTTTTTTATCCGTTCATAATGCCTGAATACTTTTGTTTGCTCATATTTCCTTTTTTCTTCTTTAGAATGCTGGAAATCCTTGAAAATTAGCCTACCTTTATACAATTCCTCAAGCATAAGAGCTTCGTTGCTCCCTTCGCAAATAAAAAGTTTCCCCATTATACTCCCCTTAAATCCATTTTTAGTTTCTCCTTTTCCCTCACAGCTTCAGAATAGTCAAGGGTAGTAGATAAGATAGTGTCATCAACTTTGTTAAGTCTTAGAATTTTCAACGAGCTTCGAACCTTTTTTTCTGGATATTCTAAAAAGCTTTCAATAAGGTCTATGTCATGGGTAGCAATAAAAATCTGGATTTTTTTAGCCTTTGAAATTTCAATAAGATACTTTACAAAATTTTCTATGTAGCCTGGATGCATGAATGCTGTAGGTTCATCGAGAAGAGCAATTTTTTCTGATTTTTCCAAATAAAACAGGAGAATAAGGAACTGCAGGAATCCATCTCCGAATAACTCGGCAGGAATTACCTTCCCCTCTTTAATCACAATAAATCCGTTCTGAAATCTTTCAAATTTCTCCAGGAGCTTGTACTTCTTTATAAACCTTTCTATTTTAAGGAGGAACTCTATATCTTCCTTTCTCTTAGCTTCTTTGAAGGAAAGAATTTCTTCATCTAAATATTTCGGAGATAGAAGAGGAAAAGTTTTAGATCTCTTTGCAAGCCATCCTGAATGAGGTTCAATGGGAGTGGATAACTCGTCCAACATAAAAAAAATAGTAGGGTGAAAAGAAGAACTAAGGAATAGGTTAAGGTCTAAAATTAATGCCAGTTTTTTATCCACCCTTGCTATTACATAATTTTTAGCTATTATTTTTACCAATTTTTCGGTAGAAAGC
>Ga0190311_1000443_pt1 | contig 12666 bp, 12 predicted proteins | sample 48700789_MG_FD_165037 | JGI IMG/M metagenome (GOLD analysis project Ga0190311, IMG submission 165037) | Hydrothermal vent sediment bacterial communities from Southern Trench, Guaymas Basin, Mexico - 4870-07-8-9_MG | ecosystem: Environmental > Aquatic > Marine > Hydrothermal vents > Sediment ...
TCTTTATCCTCACGATGTGCAGTGTTTCTCCTGATTCCGCATCCACGAAGTATATTGGGTATGTCGCCTTGGCCCAGTCGCAGGGAACCACAACCATGTTCCGCATCCACAGCACCCATAGAAAAAAGTAGAAAGAAAAAATTTAAGCAGTTATAGAGAGTCGCAAAACTAGTTTCGTTTGCCAATTTTGGTGACTTCTAACACACGACGATAAGCACTAGAGAGATCAGACAGGCAGACAACGTCGAGGAAAAAGAGGAACAGAAACAAAACTAAAAACTCACTAACCAGTACTCAGAACGGCAGGAAGAAGTAAGAAGGATAATAGAGGCGATAATGGGGTTGCCAGAGGAAGAGAGAGGAAACCGTGGAGGAAGAGCCACCGGCCTAGACCTAAAAACAAAAAAGAGAGTATCTCGAATACACAGAACGTAGCGCGACACAGAACACATGCGTTTTTTCGAATGTACAGAACGCACTGCGGGGAAAGAAATATTCAGCGGCTCCCACAAAAAACTGCACAAAAACATGTTGTTTCTGTTTGATGTTGCTTGTGTTGTTTTTGTTCTGTCTTAGAAAAACTGCGCAAGAACCGCATATATGTTTTTGGTGTTTTGTTTGTGGGGGTGAGAATGTGTTCATCTTTCAGCTGTTTTTGTTTCTCTTTTTCCTCGAAGCTATCTACTATCTGATCTTCCTAGTGCTGATCGACGCATATTAGAAGCCACCAAAATCAGCTAACGAAAATAGTTTTACGACACATGTCGACTTTAAAAGTGATCTTGGCGAGGAGAGCTAAATGACATGAAACCGCGAGCAGCTGGCCCGACAGTTCGCAAATCGCGACTTCTATCGTACGCACCTGGTGCTCTTTCGGACGGAAGGAACATCTTGTTCACCTATATGTTATGCCTTAGCACCTCAATAAAATTCCAACTACTGATTGTCCGTTTTGTATAATCAACTGATTTAAACCAGAGATAAAATCGATTTTTTGAAATAGACTTACCACAGTCCATTCCGCTATTAGAATGACAAATAAAGCTATTCCAAAATGATGTTTACTCTGTATGGAGCTCAAACCTGTTGAGGAGTGTTGTATGGTGAAGATTGCTGTCTATGTAACGGGGTGCTCACTAAATCAAGCCTTGGGAGAAATGCTGAAAGCACGATTCGGGAATATCCTTGTAGAGGATCTAGATGCCGCTGATATAGTGATCCTTAATCTATGTGCCGTGAAAAAACCGACTGAGGATAGGGGCATAGCCCTCGCACGTAGACTTATTAGAGCTGGAAAAAAAGTCATAATCACTGGATGCTTAGCGGAGTCTGATCCAGCACGCATTGCTAAACTTGTAAGGAGCGCACATCTGATAAGTATTCAACATCTATTTGACGTCCCAATAGACGGATTAATACGGGAAATCGAAACCGCCGAAGAACCTATTATACGAACAGGTTTAAAGCTAAGCATACAATATCCTTCTAAACGCATCATCGAAAATCCTCTTATAGGTATAATTCCTATCGCCTTTGGGTGCACAAACAATTGTACATACTGCATAGATAAACGCATCTGGGGCACGGTTAGAAGTATTCCTCTTGACCTAGTAGTCGAAGAAGTAAAGAGACTTATAAAGCAAGGAGCCAAAGAGATTCGAATTACGGCTCATGATACCGCGGCCTACGGTATCGATATAGGCACAGATCTCGTAGAGCTGTTAGAGAAGATTTTGAAAATCGAGGGCGAGTTTATGATACGTATTGGGATGGCATCTCCAAACACCTTTAGCCGAATTGCCGACAGACTCTTACCATTAATGAAAGAGGAGGAAAGAATTTACAAATTTGTGCACATACCTGTGCAATCAGGTTCGGATAGGATATTAAGACTTATGAATAGACCCTACACAGTGGATGAGTATAGAGAGCTTTTTTTCAGGGTTAGAAGAGTTCTTGGCCCAGACTCGACAATAGCTACTGATATAATAGTCGCTTTCCCAACCGAAAGCGAAGAAGACCATAAAGCAACAATACGTCTTCTTGAGGAGCTAAAACCTGATGTTGTTAATATTTCTAGATATGGAGATAGACCTGGTTGCCCGTCCACAAGACTTAGACCTAAGATTCATAGCAAAATTGCTAAGCAGAGATCCTATGAGATCTCGCAGATTGTTAGGACTATCTCTTTAGAGCAAAATAGAAAATTTGTAGGTCGAGTTCTCAAGGTATTATTTTTGGAAAAAAGAGGTGCTTCTCTTGGAAGAGCACCTAATAATAGAATTGTGTATGTGGACCAAGAAGTAGAGTTGGGAAGATTTTATTACACAAAAATACTGCAAGCGACCTGGAAATCTCTCTACGGCATTATTGAACCGACCTAGTAACACCAACTTTTTCAGCACAACATTATGATAAAACATTTGTGTGCATCCCTCGAAGAATAGGGTTCCACTTAGCGAGAAAATAAGTAGGTACATAATAGGTACATAAGTATTATTGAATAGCTCAGATATTTTTTGTGGTCGGTGTCAATAGATGAAGAGCCCCTTCCACATGAGAGATATAATCTCAATAACAGACTTCAAAAGAAGGGACCTCGAGTTTCTATTTAGGATTACAGACAGGATACTAGAAAACCCCTCAAGATACTTCGGTACACTTCGGGGAAAAATACTTGGCTACGCTTTCTTTGAACCGTCTACGAGAACTAGACTTAGCTTTGAAAGTGCTATTAAGCGTTTAGGAGGACAAGCTATTGGTTTCGTTGAGCCCTCCAAAACATCACTCAAAAAAGGGGAATCTTTCAAAGATACGATTAAGATGTTGGAGGTATACTCGGATATCATTGTTATACGACATCCCGCCGATGGCGCAGCAAAGTACGCCGCTGAGATTTGCAGAAAACCAATAATAAATGGAGGAGACGGAAAATTTCAGCATCCAACACAGACAATGCTAGATCTTTACACGATCTATCGTGAATTTGGAACAATAGACAATTTAGTGATAGGTGTTCTTGGCGACTTAAAGTATGCTAGAACAATAAATTCTCTTCTACTAGGCCTCGCAAATTTTAAGCCGAAAAAATTGTATCTGATCTCACCGCCACTTCTACGTCCGAGAGAATTCATATTAGATTACTTGTTAGAGTCGAACATAGGATTTGAGCTTGTGGAGAGACTAAATGATGTTATTTCCGAATTAGACGTACTATACGTAGTAAGAATCCAAAAGGAGCGATTCCCAGACATAATGGAATATAACAGAGTCAAGGGAGCATACAGAGTCACACTCAAAGCTCTATCCGAAGCAAAAGAACATCTAAGAATCCTACATCCACTACCAAAGCTGGATGAAATAGCACCAGAGCTCGACAATACAAAATATGCGCTCTATTACGAACAAGCTCAGTATGGCGTATATGTTCGAATGGCTTTGCTTCTAAGCATCCTACTCGAAGAGGTGCCATAACGTGAATACATCTATAGAGAAAACCGAAGTATACCTCGAGGGACTACCAGAGGATCTCATAAGAAAACGATTAGAGGAATTCTCTACAATACGAAAATCTAATATCAAGGCCTATCTAGTCGGAAAGAGGATAATTATCTGGGACCCCGATGCGGGCTCAATATTATATAAAAATGGCTTCTTTGGAAAACCTCTAGGGATAAGAAAGCCCAAACCTGTGAAATACGATGTGCCGTATGAACTCTCCTTCTATGACGCTTTGTATCTACTGGAACGTGGAGCAATAAAGATAAGGCAAAACGATAAAGAGCTGACACCAGAAAACATCTATAGAATCGCCTCGGAGATCGTAGATGATTTCGAAGCCAAATACAGGGTTTATGCAGATCTTAGAGACCGAGGATTTATAGTGCGGACAGGCTTAAAGTACGGTGCAGACTTTGTAGTTTATGTCTATGGCCCAGGAATAGACCATTCGCCATTCGCCGTAAGTGTATTTAGCCCAAATACAAAACTCCGAGGACAGGATTTTCTCCGTGCAGGAAGGCTTTCATGGAGCGTAAGAAAACTTTGGGTACTCGCATGTGTTTACGATAATAGTGTAAGATACCTGGTATTCGAGTGGAACAAAGAACTCTCAACATAAAAAATATTGCTGCCACTAAATACTCAGTATTTTGGTTCTTCAGATCTCGATCCTATAACGGCATAGAGAGGAGTAGCAACCCTAAATTGTAATAGACGACCCTGTTTTCTTGAGATAAGAATACCTTCCTCCTCCAACCTTCTAAGGTAAGTTGTCACAGTAGAGGATTTTAGGAGGATACCATATGTGTCGTGAAATGCTTCTTTAGCGTCGAGAGAGGTAAACCACTGGCCATACTTGAATACATTGGGAATAAGCTCCCGAAACTTAGCATACAAATTCATACCTTCCGTATAACCATTATCGTTCTCACCCAAATCTCCATCCTTTGAAGCTCCATCTTTACTCATAGCCGATGATATTTTGGATGTCAAAGGAGCTAAAACGCTTTTAATTGTGTTAGCAGTATCCTTATCCAGTGTTCCATCAGCCTTTATCTCTATCTCGGCATCTCCCACTTTCACTTTGATATGTAGTGTAGGCATTAACTCTCTACCACAGGTACCATATTATTCCCGCTCTGTGAATATTAAAGTGAAGTGTAAATCGCGTATCATACATAAGAAATACGCGTATTAATACACCGAAATATAGGACGAGCAGGGAATCCATAGTGCTTCTGCTCCTAGCAATATACATTAAGACTACACAAGTCATGGAAAACTTACGCAGATCGGAAATAAATAGAGGAGCTTATCATGAACTTCCGAAGGGAAAATAGTTTTTTCACATGTGAATAGTAAGACCCCATACCTTCCAGTGAACCTGCTAGAATACCAAACATTGCTAGAGCGAAAGGACATGTATAGTAGAACATCCTAAGAAGGCAAACGAACGAGGTGTGGACGAACATAAAATTTGGATCCTCTATGATCTACGTTTATGGTTACTCACTAGTGGTGATATGTAGAATCATATAGCAGGTGTATCCTCTATGTATCTTATATGTATTATGTCTAACCTGTGAATGTACAATACTTAACCGCATAGGAAATATGGGGGCCGTGGGTTTTCTCATGGAATTTGCTTCCTCTAAATTCTCTTGATGCAGGTTCCTATTACCATATTTCATTATGATTGCTTACTAGGGGGTATTTTCTATCCGAGCCTTTTAAGACCCCTCATTTCCACTGGAGAGAGCTTGTGAGGTAGAGTCAACGATTTCACAATCTTAACAGGTTTTATTCACAAGAAACTGTGTTTGTGAATAATGATGCTATATTGGAAGGCCTCTAAAGTTTCTCTTGATCAGTTAGATCGCCTCAGTATGTTGTGAAATTCTTTTTTTTATTTTAACTTTTTTTGTGACTGGATTTAATGGGATTGTGTATGGTGCTAGAAGTAATACTTCAAGCTCTCTCCGCACCTTTCTCAATACTAATACTATATCTTCTGGATAAGTATGGAGAGATGAAACTTTATGAAATCCTAGCACACATAGGATTCTCAAAGTATAAGGCTGTTAGGAACACGATAATGATCCTAACAAAGGCAGGGCTGATAAATGTTGTTATTAGAAGGATATCTCCTCGGGTTCATGCATGGAAGATAAGGTTGACTGATCGTGGAAAACGTATTATTAGAGCGCTTATAAACTCTGTGTCTGGTTAGAGCTCTGGTATATACTTCCGCTCTTTAATTTTTGGATTGATATAGAACATAGCTTGTTTCGTTGTTTTGGGCTGTAAAGAGCTTTGTTGAACTTTTAGTCCTCCGGTCCACCGGTGCATGTTGTGTTCCTGATAATGTTACAGGTCTTAACTTTAATGCTTATTGGCTATACCTCTTTGAGGAAGCGTTCTAATCTGAAAAATGAGCTTCTCTTGCTATGTTTTATGGTGCTTGGTCTTCTCCATGTCATTTTAGCGGATCCTTTCTCAACCGCGGAAGAGTATTTCATTATGGTAGCTCTTATGTTCATAATACCCACAGTAGGTTTTATGGCGATGCTTGTAGTGATTTTTGCTAGTAGAAATGCTCATGTGGACGCCGTTAAGAATAGGACGTATCTCGATGAGGTTAAGCGAAAAGCTTTTCATTTTGTAGCACTAGCTATGTTTGTTCCTAGGGAGATTTATCGGCAAATATATGAAATAGTTATTGATGGTACCTATGTGACCTTTGGGATTATGATTGAGAAACGTGTAGATGGTTTCCTATGTTTCTTGCTGTTTGCGGTTGTGTTCTCTTTACTCATCTTATTTTCAGTAATAGAATTTCTGAGACTTAATTTCAAGCCTACTTTGTTCGGAAGTTTGCTGAGGGAGAAGGAGCTCAATCAATTAGCATCGTATTTCTACTCGGCCGTGGCGATATACTTGGTTGTACTATTCTTCTTCCCCTATGATGTGATAGTTTCAGCTGCGATAGCTATGGGCTTCTTGGCGGATCTCGTTGCTTGCTTGATTGGAATGAGGCTACATCGAATAAAATTTGGTGATAGGAGTGTAGAGGGCACGGTCGCAAATCTTATTGCGGGAATTATTGTAGGATATTACTTCGTTGGATGGGTAGCTGTACCCGCAGCCTTAATCATAGCTGTCTTTGACTTTGTGAATGGTGGATTCGGTTTAAATTTAAATGATAACCTGTTGTTTCCACTAATTGCAGCGGCATTTCTTGTGTTTTTTGGTGCGGCTTCTTTCTAATTTTTTCTTAGCTGGTTAAAGAGCTATTGATTTATTAGTTTATGGAAAATTGTGGGAGTTATGTTTTGGTGCTTCGTTTGATAAGGCAGAAATATAGATGGCTGGCATTGGAAATAATCTCAGAGAAAAACATAGGGAAGGAGAGTTTTATCTCGGCACTTAAACATAAAATCTACGAACTATTTGGTTCATTCGGTGACGTAAGCTTCAGAGTGGAGGAATATGATTCTCAACGAGGTTTCTGTATAATTAGGTGCTTAAGAGAGGATCTACGTCGTCTTAGGGTCGCGCTAGTACTCCTAAGGGATATTCAGGGTACCCCAGTTGTGATGAATGATCTGTATTGTTCGGGGACTCTCAAGAAACTTAGAGAAAAGCTTAAAAAACGTCGTCTTTTTATTAGTCTTTTGGAGAATACTTAGTGATGTCTAAAATGGTTTGCGATGAGAAAATTGTTATTGAGATAATAGGAGACATAATAAGTGCGTTGAGAGACGATGATGTCATGAGTGCCTACAAATACTACAATGTACTCGAAGGTTATATTAAGCGTAATCGGTGTGGAACAAAAATAATTGAAGATGCGATAAAGCTTTTAAAGTCTGCCGATCACGGTCTTGGCGAGTCTATGCGTCTTGTCCTAAAAGAGATACTCGAGATGGTTTCGAAGCTTAAGAGGGCTCCCAAAACAAAGAAAAAAGAGACCAAGCAAAAATCTCGGAGAAAATCTAAATCTCGTACTCGAGTACGGCGTAAGAGCTAAGGGTTTCTTCTGGTGATACACCTCCATGATAAATTGTACCCCGTCCTCTAACAAATTTTCTAGGCCCTTTCGCGAAGATTATCGCTACCTGAGATCCAGGTCTTATTTTTGTTATTAATTTTGTGCCCTTTGAGTAAAATTCAACTTCTCTGAAACCAAGGCTTTCTGCAGATACTACCCAGAAGGAGGTTCGAAATTCATCATCAGAGTTATATATCTGTTGAGCGGTTACTAGTTGTTGTGGCCCTTGAAACGGAATTGCCGCGAAGCGCTCCTTAATTAAGGGTTCCAATGAGCGGTCGATAAGTCTCCTTTCTGCAAGTTTATCTATGAATATCGATAAGTCGTAGAACTTTGGGAATACTCCCAAGCCGTGATCTGAGCATATTACTACTCGTACTTTTCTGTTTTTTCTGGTGAGTGTTATCGTTAGGTGCATTATCAGTTCCATCATGTTGTCGAGATACTCATCCACGAAGTGAGCCAAAACGCTTTCTGATGCTCCATGCATAGATTTTTCAAGCTCACTTAGAACCACAATAATCCTGTTTGGATGTTTTTCTTTTGCTGTGAACTTATTGTAAATGACTGCTATAGGCCCATAATAAATCTCAATGTTAGATCCAAATCTGCTTGTGAGGATCTCATCTTCTCTTCGGAGGTTTCTTGTTGAGAGCATAAGCAGTTCGGGAAACACTCCAGAAATTATGCCGCGTCTGGATATCATAGTTATCGATGGGAGAAGAGAAATTTTTGATTCCCTTCTAATGATTTTGAATCCCTGTTTCCTTAGCTTAGGAAGCAATCTAAGTGTGAGGTCGTCATAGCGGAGACCATCTACAACTAGGAATATTGTGGGTGTCTGCATATCTATATCAGTACTAAGCGCTGATGTTACAAAGAGTTGGGGGTTTCTGGTTACGAAGTTGAGATAGTTTCTTAGCAACAAGTAGCTCCATCGGTCACTGTGCTTCTTATGAATTTTCAATACATCATTTATTATCCGGAAGAAGCCAGGTAGGACCCCATAACTCCTTCTGATGTCAGATACAAACTCGTGTCCCTGGCTAATAGTTTCTAATAGGAGTTCCAATGTTTTCTTAAGTTCCTTCAAATCGGATATATCCCTGGATTTGAGACTAAGAACATTATGAATTTTCCTTAGTAATGTGGTGAGTTGTAATAGTCTTCGCGGAGGAGCCGTATGGGAACTTTTGTAATATTTGATAGCTAGCTCACTATTTCTGAGAAGCTTATCAACAGGGCCATACAACTCCCAGGGAATCGGCACTGCTATCCCATGGGGTTTAAGACCGGAGCCGATGAGGGCCTCATTAATAAGTCTAAGACCAATTCTATTTCTTCGAATAGCTGAAGATATTATCGTATCGAGTTCTCGTCCATGATATCCAGCGAAAATTAGGAGAAGTATAGCTAGGGGGGCTGTTGTTTCTATATCCTCATATAGCTTCTCCAGAAGTCTTAAGGCAACCCGTCCACCATGTATTGTTGCAAGCCTATAAATTGTCAGTAAGTTTAGCAAGTCTATTCTGTCTAGGTTAGTAGCCATTCGAAACGATGTTATCCATCCATAAATCTCCTCAGTCCTCTCCATAAGGTATTTTCGGAGTAGAAATTTAATGAGATTTAGTCTAACTCTTTCCCCTATATATCTGGTTGCTGGAGGGTTCATATAAAGAAATGTTACTAGATTCAAGATTTTGATGAGTTCTGGCGAGTCCCCAGATACAAACTCGAGAAGAAGATCCGCAGAGAGATTATGTAGATGCGCACCTTTTGATAATCTAAGCGCAAAGTCTATATCTTCTAAAACATATTTAGGCCAAGCTACATAAATAGTCCTAACAATGGCGCTCAAAGTTTCATTAGGAGAAAGCTCTGATTTTCTATACTTATCTATCCTCGACGCTAGATTCGGGGAGGGTATGAGTTCAGGCTTTTGAGATAATAGCCTTCTAGTGTAGGCATTAAGGACAAACAAAGCGTCGATGAGAAATCTATGCCGTAGATTCCAATTTTTCGCGCTTGCTCCATCTCCAATGAGGGAAATAAAAACTCTTAGAAACTCATTGGTACTCAAACCTTGAACGAGTCTGAGATTCCTAACGAAACGCTCTTCAGACTTTTGATCCCTAATCCATATCCTCGAAAGAAGGCCTTTTCGGGCGATAAAATCCTCAAGAAAATTTACTCTTGCGTTTAGTGGCTCAAAAATTACTGTTGCTAATGCGGGAAGCAGATCTCTAAGCGGCGGGAACAGATTCGTGAGATAAAGTTTATTAAGAAGCACTCTCGCCGCCTCTTTAGTATTCATATCACGTATAACTTTTATTATGGTATCCTCACCCAATACTTCTCTAAGAAGTCTAAGACCTTTCGAGTCATAGGGAACCATATGAAACCCCTAGGTCAGTTTGGAAACTCCCAGAAAAACAAGGAATCATAACAGTACAAGTATCCTTTTAAAAGTCATATTCCCTTTAATCTAACTCAATAGAACTAAAAATTTTCTAACCATATATACTCGCGGGGGTTCCGGAGTGGTCAAACGGGCTCGGTTGAGGGCCGAGTGGCGTATGCCTGCGCGGGTTCGAATCCCGCCCCCCGCATCATTCGGGTCATTACTGCTATGTCTTCTCAATTTTTCTGCATTGAAATTTGAGGGTATTTCTGAACATTATCGTGCCTAGAAATATTTTTCATCGTGTATATTTGCTTATCTGAAGTTCTTAGACTTTCAACTTTTGATTTTGAGATTCTTGCGTTTCATTGCTAATTGATAATGTGTATTTAGGAATTCTTTGTGATAGCTACCATCAAAACTTAGTGAGTACTGCATACCTGAGGATGGGACCTGGAATTAGATACTTGTTTTCTTGCTTCATTATAAATCCGTACTTTCTAAGTTCGTTAAGGTATTTGGATAGTTGATTATTTGGAATTTTACGTTTCAACCGCAATTCCAAGAGCGTCTTTACTTCTTTCCATCGTTTAGGGCCCTCCGCAAGAATCTTTGTTACCTCGATGTATCTTCTCTTTCCAACGCCTCTTGTGTCTAAAAATTTAGAATCCTAAGTAGCGAATCCAATAATCGCTCTAGGAGATCCCTAACAACTTTAAACCCCCTCTCATGCAGCTTAATCATCACACGAGATATCCTGACCAACGCTTCATCACAGACCTCAACAAGACCAACGTCAGAAATTATCCCCAGAATTTCTTCTAGAATCCCTACAATCTTCTCTCCGCTATTAGGATCCACTATAGCCATAACCTCTGCAATACAGGACAAACCAAGAACAATGTCAAAATCATAACACGATGAGCTAGCGATATCCTTGGCGACCTGCATTAGAGTATCTATCGCTGTCCCTACATCTATTTCCGCCAAGTCCTTTGCTGCTTGCAGTAACTTATCAAAAGAACATTCAACTTCACTACTCTCATAAAATCCTTCTTCGTCACCATAAACACTATACCAACAGTAGCAGGATTCTCTAATACGCTCCTTTAACTCATCAATCCTGCCATAATTGTTCCCCATACCGCTCAACCATAGAGAGCAAAAACCATAAAGCCTTACGGATGCTCATTTCAAGGCACTAATTTCAATTACGATATTCCACTAAAAATGTTACTAACCATATATACCCACAAGAACATCCCAGAAGCCATCACCAAAACACGAAACAAACCGAGACCGTCTATAGTTTTCATTTGCTGGTTCTAGCCTAAAGACGTCGCAAAATTTGTTTCGTAGGGCGTTTTTATGGCTTCTAAGCGGAAACATTGAGCGGGAGAATCAATATGTATCAAAAAATCTCATATTTTTCACCAATGATTTTTGATAACACACCTTTATATGACACCGCAGGCGAATACCCAGCAAAGACATCAAAACCACGAACAACACGCCTAAAACGACAAAAAACACGCCAAACCTCAACATGATCGCAACAACGCCAAAGCGAAGAAAGATTGAGGTTGTCCAAGCAGTTAACAATAAAGGCGAGAGACCAGCCATAACTAGCGAGTTGGAGACCAACCTGACGCCGGCTGCAGACACGACGAATGAACCACTTTAGACTCATGTTGAATCTCTCAATAATTATATTGTCCTTCAGGATTAATGGATCGTCGTAACGAGAGAAGAGTCCATCCCACCAATTCCTGAGTGTCTTAACAACATGCCTAGCGAAACGCAGTGCGAAATCACTATCATGGCCTCCATAGTACCTCGGATTGCACGATCGAAGGAACTTCCGGCCGAAAACCTCAGCAAGGAAGTCTAAGATAGCTCTCTTTACCTCCTCTGACGGCCCCTTGCTGTCCCGTAGGATTCGCCAAATTCTAAATACCACTCGCCACGCCCATACTACCTCTTCAAAGAGAGGTTTAAGCCTGTCTAGGAGCCTCCTAATTTTCGAAAGAAGTCTACTCATGTCCACTCGCGCCTGTTTGGGTCATGGATATACAAGACTATGGAGGAGCCGATATGTTATGATGCCAGCTGGTTTAAATGGATATCAAGGCCTTATGCGGATGATTCGGCGAAGGCGGCGGAATACGATGTTATTGACTTTTTTATATAGTTTCCTATATTCAGCCATGCTGGATATGCTGTTCTTCAGTGCACTCGCTAAGATCTTGTCCTGCTTTTGGACAGGATCCGCAAGGTTTCTTATGAAGTGGAGCTGGCAGAGCTGGTGCTTGACTTCTGGAAAGACTTTCCTTATAGCATTGACAAGGTAGGTCTCTTTGTCGGATACTATCCCCCTTATTTTTATTCCAGCCCTCCCAAGCTTTGTGCGGACTCTGCGCAACAGATCTACTAGGCTGTCCTTACTGTAGCTTGGTAGGAGTTCGGCGTGAAGCGGTTTTCCCGTTGATGCCTCAAGAACTATCCATAGGGTGGCTGGGCCGTTCTCTGGATTTACGCCATCGATACATATCGCTATCTCCTTGTCTTGGAATTCCTTGAGAGTTTCTTTTTCGATGACGTTGGATGCTAGTGTTAGGTAGTATTTCATGATGTCTATTGCCCTATTTCTTGTCATTGGTAGTCCTCGCTTCCTAAGGGCCGTCACGATGTGCTCCCATGTCTTCTTTTCTTG
>Ga0190311_1000444_pt1 | contig 12649 bp, 12 predicted proteins | sample 48700789_MG_FD_165037 | JGI IMG/M metagenome (GOLD analysis project Ga0190311, IMG submission 165037) | Hydrothermal vent sediment bacterial communities from Southern Trench, Guaymas Basin, Mexico - 4870-07-8-9_MG | ecosystem: Environmental > Aquatic > Marine > Hydrothermal vents > Sediment ...
GACCACACCTAGGGCAGACGATTATAGCACCAGGTGGGCGACCCGCCCTCAGCCTCCTCAGCACGTCAAGCAAGCCCATGTCGCTCGCCTGCTTACTGGACCTCTATGTTCTCCTCTGGGTAGCCGAGCTCCTTTATGAGGAACTCCTTGGCCTTCTCACGCTGGTCGCCCTGGAGCATTATGACGTTGTTCTTAGCTGTGCCGCCACAGGCACAGTATGCCTTCAGCCTCTGGGCTATCCTGCTAAGCGGTGTATCAGTTGGCTCAATACCCTCTATGATAGTCATCTCCTTGCTCCACTTCCTCCTCTCAACCCTTATCCGTATCCTCTGCTGCTCCCTGGCTATCTCACCGCACACGCACAGCTCCTTGGGGAGGCCACAAACTGGGCAAATCTCGGCCATCGGCTCCCCTGACCTCTCCTCCACACTCGCCTCTCAAGAAACCTCTATTTAAAACTAACCAATGTTGGGGCTAGGCGCTTAACATATATAAGGCCATTAAGCAGCAAGAGGGGAGGGAAGGGGCTTGAGCAGGCGGAGGAGGCGTAGGCGTGAGGCACCGCCACCAGCAGCAAGCGCAGGCCTGCTGAGGTTCTTTGAGGAGGAGCTACATGGCATAAGGATAAGGCCTGAGCTAATCGTGCTAGCAGCTATAGCACTAGTGGCCTTCTCCATACTAGCTAGCCTAGGCATACTCGGCATGCTTGGCATACCAATATAGGTGGCCCTCCCTGCTTGAGTTAATGGTAAATAAACTACAGGTGGTCGGGGATCTAGGAGGATCAGCTTAGCCCTTAGCCCTTGCCTCCTTATCAACTTCCCTAATGCAGTCCTCTATGATCTCCAGGGCTGCATCTACCAGGTCCCTCGTTATCGTAAGTGGTGGCGCTATCCTAAGCGTGCACTTACCAGCTGTTATAACGGCCACGCCCCTACGCCAGGACCTCATCATGACTTCCTTTACTTCCTCTACGCCAGGTTCCTTTCGGCCACCTGGCTTGACGAACTCAACGCCTATCATCAGGCCCTTCCCCCTTACATCGCCAATTACCTCACATTCCTCTTGGAGCTCCCTCATGCGCTTCATTATGTAGTTGCCTTGCTCCTCTGCGTTCCTCAAGAGCCCCTCGCTCTCTATGATGTCTATGACGGCTAGGGCTGCCCTACAGGCCACTGGATTGCCACCAAACGTAGTAGCATGGGAGCCAGGCTCCCAATCCATGAGTTCCTCCCTAGCTACTATGGCCCCAAGCGGGAGGCCAGATGCAATGGCCTTAGCCATGCATATCACATCTGGCACCACGCCCCAGTGCTCAATAGCAAACCAGCGCCCCGTCCTACCCATGCCAGCTTGGACCTCATCATCAACCATCAGTATGCTATGCTTATCGCATAGCTTCTTAAGGCGCTGGAAGTAGCCATCTGGTGGTGGCACGTAGCCACCCTCGCCCTGGATCGGCTCAAATACTATGGCTGCTACTTCCTCTGGTGGCACATACTTCTCAAGCACCCACTCCTCTATGAAGTCCACGCACCAAAAAGCGCAATCTGGCCTCTCAAGTCCAAACGGGCACCTAAAGCAGTATGGGTATGGCACGTGAATCACGCCTGGCACAAGTGGGTGGAAGTACCGTCTCTGGACTGGCTTACTGGCAGTAAAGCTAAGCGAGCCAAGCGTCCTACCGTGGAAGGCACCTATGTAGGCTAGGAAGAGCTGCCTCCTCGTATGCCACCTAGATAGCTTAATGGCTGCCTCAACGGACTCCGTGCCACTATTACAGAAGAAAACACGCTTCTTATGCCTCCCTGGTGTTATCTCACATAGCTTCTCAGCAAGAAGGACGCTTTCCTCATAGTAGAAGTCCGTGTGGGAGTAGTGGAGCAGCTTGCCTGCTTGAGCCCTTATGGCCTCAACTACCTTTGGGTGGCAGTGGCCTACGTTCATAACGGCTATGCCAGCGTTGAAGTCTATGTACTCATTCCCATCTACATCCCTTATTATACAGCCCTTAGCTGATTCAACGACCAGCGGGTAGAAGCGCACGTAGGATGGCGATACAACAGCGCTATCACGCTCTAGAAGGGCTCTTGCCTTTGGTCCAGGTGGCCTAACGACTATCCTTGGGTACTTCTTCCCCTCGCCCAATCCCACCACCGCCTGTAGGAGGCCCTTGCCTTAATAGGACTTATGTAGCTTGAATTCGGCATGAAATAGCACTAAGGCCATAGGCCATCAAAAATCAGCCTTGGGCCCTCAGCGCACCTAACGTTGCTCTCTGCTCTCTTCGCCTACTCTGGCCTCGTTACAATGATCTCTATGGTGGAGACGTTAACGGTTCCGCCCTCACTCCTCGGTAGCTGCTCAGTTCCAATGCGTATGTCCTTGATCTCTAGGTCCTTAATGAAGGCCCTGCGCATCAGCTCTACGGTATCAACAGCCCTGCTTATCGCCCTGCCACGAGCCTTAATGGTGATCTCCTTGGCGCCAGCGTTGAAGAACGTCAGGGCAGCTACGACGTAGTTCATCACTGGCTTCCTGCCGACCAGCACCACGTTCTCGGCCAACGCATTCACCTCGCTTTCGTCGTGGTGGGCGCCCCATCCCTCCTTTTATACTTTTCGGCTCGCAGGTAATAGGCCCCGTTAAGCCATGCCAGCAAGTCTCTTGAGCTGCTCCCACCATGTATCTACTTGCTTCTGAACGGCCTGGATCTCCTCAGGCCTCATGCCCCTGAAGCGACCTTGAGCTGCTAGGTAGGCATCAACTGGTAGCTTGAGCTCAGGGCACTCTGCAATGAGCCTGCTTGGGCCAGTTAGCCTGAAGACCTGGCGCCCATCTCGCCACTCGGCCTCCCAGAGGGGCCAGGCACACGTCTGAACTGCTAGCCTGCCCATCTGAACAGTCTTGTCGGCTGGGAAGCGCCAGCCAGGTGGGCAGGGGCTAAGTATCTCCACGTACTTGGTCCCCTCTAGGCTAGCTGCCTTCCTAAGCTTCCTCATGAGGTCCATTGGGAAGGCAGGCGTGGCCGTGGCCACGTATGGTATGCCATGTGCTGCCATTATGAGTGGCATGTTCTTCTGTGGCTCCCTCTTGCCCAGCACGGGCGTTGTCGTGGTCCTAGCGCCAAAGGGTGTTGCTCCTGAACGCTGAATTCCAGTATTCATGTAGGCCTGGTTATTATAGCAGATGTAGAGTATGTTATCGCCTCTCTCCGCTGCTCCAGAGAGGGCCTGTATGCCTATATCGTAGGTCCCACCATCTCCAGCCCATGCTATGACCGTTACGTCCTTGATTCCCCTTGCCTTTAGGCCAGCAGATATGCCTGCAGCACAGGCAGCAGCTGCCTCAAACATTATGTTCATGAGTGGGATCGTAACAGCCGTCCTAGGCCAGGGGCCCTGTATTATGCTGGTACAGCAGGCGGGCACAACTACTATGGTCTTACGGCCAAGGGCCTTCAGCGTTAGCCTAAGCGCTATGGAGGCACCACAGCCAGCACAAGCAGCATGGCCAGGCAGCAGGTACTCCTCCCTAGGTAGCTCCTTTATGGCCAAACTCACCTCAGGCGACCTCAAGCCCCCTCACCCCATACCAAATGCCCCAGCGGGCCTCGCCCTTGCTCATCCACTCATGTGCCTTCAGGGCCATGCGCTCCATATCACGCCACGTAACATCCCTACCGCCTATGCCAGCTATGAAGCTAGTGATCAGCGGGCGCTCCTCCAGGCCGTAGAGTGCCCAGCGGGTTTCCATGGCTAGAGCGCCCTCAGCACCATATGATATGTGGCGATCTATCACCACCACCATGGGCACCCCCTCTGCTAGCTGCCTTACCTGCTCAACTGGGAAGGGCCTGAAAACACGTACCCTAGCTACGCCAGTCTTGATCCCACGCTCCCTCAGCTTATCAACTGTTATACGGGCCTCAACCCCCATGGTCCCCATGGTAAGTATGAGTAACTCTGCATCCTCGCACTTGTACGTTTCTATGAAGTCTAGGCCAGTTAGGCCAAATCGGCGCCTGTAGTCCTCGCCTACCTTGGGCAGGAGTTCCCTAACCCTCTCCATGGCCTCCTGCATGAGGTACCTATGCTCCATGTAGTGGGCTGGGTACACTAGGTTGCCATGTGTTATGGGCTCATCTGGGTCTAGGGACCAAGCTGGCTTGTACGGTGGGAGCCAATCATCTACCTCATCCTGCGGTGGGATCCTAACTGGCATGTAGGTGTGGCTGAGTATGAAGGCCTCTAGGTCCACCATGCAGGGCAGGAGGACACGGTGATCCTCGCATAGCTTATAGGCCTGAAGGATGCTGTTAAATACTTCTTGGTTATCAGCGCAGTACACCTGGATCCAGCCTAGATCACGCTGGGCCATGGTATCACAGTAGTCCGTCCATATGTTCCAGCCAGGCCCCATGGCCCTATTTACGACTGCCATTACGATTGGCAGCCTAGCACCAGCAGCCCACCAGAGGCACTCGTGCATGAGGGCTAGGCCATGTGAGGCCGTAGCGGTAAATGCCCTTGCGCCAGCAGCTGCAGCACCTATGCAGGCCGTCATGGCGGAGTGCTCGCTCTCAACACGTATGTATTGGGCATCTAGCTCACCTTTCTCCACGAACTCAGCTATCTTCTCAACTATGGTCGTCTGGGGCGTGATTGGGTAGGCTGCTACAACCTGCACTCTGGCTGTCTTAACAGCCCAGGCAACTGCGTGGTTGCCAGTAACGAAAACGCTCCTCCAACCCTTCTCGGCCATAAGGGCCATTACGCTATCACCTCCTCCTCACGTACCATCTCTATGGCCCCATATCGGCACTCAGTGGCGCAGATGCCACAGCCCTTGCAGTAATCGTAGTTTATGGTTGGACCGCCATCTTCACCGACCCCTATGGCTGCTTCAGGGCAGAAGAGCCAGCACATCAAGCACTTAATACATCTGTCCTTATTTATAATAGGCCTAAATGTCCTCCAGGTCCCAGTTAAGCCTAATGCGCCCTCTGTGGGCTTAGATATAGGTGCTATAGGCCAGTCCCTATACGTCCTTAGCTCCTCCAACCTCCAATCCTCCAGCCCAAGGTAGGCTCATGGAGAAAAAGCTTTCGCAGACCCCATAGCCCTTTAACAACCCGTGCTGATGCTAGCATAGGCGATGGCCTTGCTGCTTAGGGCAGAGTGGGTAGTGCCCATCTCAGGCGAGCCGATAAGGGATGGTGCCGTCTTGACTGAGGGCACCGATATAGTAGCTGTTGGCCCATTTGAGGCCATTAAGAAGCAAGCCAGTGGGGATGAACTCCTAGATCTAGGCAGGGCCATAATAATGCCAGGCCTCGTGAACGCCCACTCGCACGTTGTATATACGGTGTTCAGGGGCCTTGAGGACAACATGACGCTCTTTGGCTGGCTTGGTGCTTGCATACTTGGGCCAAGCGAGCTCTTAAGCAAGGATGACTTCCTCTGGTCAGCCCGCCTAGGCTGCCTTGAGGCCCTTAGGGCTGGTATCACGTGCCTAGCTGATGCAGCTCCCCTGGGCAGGGCGGTAGCGAGGGCCATGTCGGAGTTCGGGCTTAGGGGGATTGTATTTAAGGAGGTATTCCAGGGCGAGGGAGATGTAGATTCCGTGCTCCAGGCAGCCCTGAGGGAAGTACGTGATATAGCTAGGGAGGGGCATGGCCTAGTAAGGGCAGGCATATCCCCCCATGCGCCTTATTCAAACCCACCTGCCTTCCTCAAGGCTACGCTAGAACTCGCTAGGGAGGAAGGCCTCCCGATTTCCCTTCACTTAGCGGAAACAAAGGAGGAATTGGAACTCTTCTTGGAGGGGAAGGGGGAGCTAGCAACCATAGCTGATGTCCTAGGCCTTAAGGTGCCTAGGGCAGTAGGAAAAACGCCAACCGAATACCTGGCGAAGCTAGGTGCCCTTGGCTCCGATGTGCTCCTAGCACACTGCGTCCATCTCCTAGATCAGGACATAAAGTTAATAGCTGACTCAGGCTCAGCTGTTGCTCACTGTCCAAAGAGCAATGCTAAGCTAGGAAGTGGCATAGCAAGGATACCTGAAATGGTATCAGCTGGCATTAAAGTGGGCCTTGGCACTGATAGCGCTGCTAGCAACAATGTCCTAGATATGTTTGAGGAAATGAGGATGGCCATCTTCCTCCAGAGGGCCTCAAGGTCAAGTGCGCCCGTGCTAACGGCTGAGGATGTGCTATACATGGCCACGCTCGGTGGGGCTAAGGCCCTTGGCCTAGGCGATGCCATAGGATCCCTTGAGCCAGGCAAGAGGGCGGATGTAATAGCCATTAAGCTACATGAGGGTCTCCTACCCACCTACAGCCCTACCTCAACGCTCGTCTACTGTGCTAGCAGGTCGGACGTAGTGCTAAGCATGGTAAATGGGGAGGTCCTATTCCTAGATGGGCGCTTCACCAAGGTAGATGCAGAGAGGGTGCTAGGGGAATGTAGCTTAATAGGCGAGAGGATAGCAGAAAACATCTGCTAGCCTACTTCCCCTTCCTACGCATCAAGAGCACCACGATAGCCACGACCACCACGATGGCTATGGCCCCTCCTGCAACGTAGGGCAGGTAGCCTGGCATCACCTGCTCGGCCTCAAGCCTGAACTCTACTTCCTGCCCCTCGCTCTCTAGCTTAACGACCTGGTATGCCTCCTTGTAGCCACTTGCCTCTACTACCAGCTTGTAGGTGGTCGCTGGGATGTTCTTGAACTCCACACGGCCAGAGGCATCAGTTAGCGAATTGTATAGTGATGTCCCATTTGCGAAGAGGAGCCTTACCGTGGCCCCGCTTATCGGCTCCCCCTTGGTGTTGAGCACGATAACTATCAGGTCGTATATAGCACAGCTTAGCTCCACGTTATAGGCCATGATATCGGTTATATCTACTACCTCTGGCCCAGCTACCTTTAGGCCCATGTAGTAGGCAGTTAGCTCGTAGCTCCCAGGCTCAAGCAACGTGAATAGGGCTCTACCATCTACTCCAGTGTACCTCCTGGCCCCAAGGGGCTCAAGCCTTACCTCAACCCCTCCAGCAGCCTCACCATCGCCATCTAGGCATGTTACGAGCAGCGTTGAGAGCAGGCTAACGTAGAGCTCCTTATTGCCATCTAGGCTTACGCTTGCCTCCCCCTCTAGATCCCCGTAGTAGGCCCTTATGGTGTAATCACGTACTACATCCTCTACTGCCGTCCGATCAACTACGTGGAGCACCTTCTCAAGCAAGAGCATATCCACGTAGCCACCTGGCCCCGTTGCCCCCTCGTAGGCTAGGCTGCCATTTAGGAAGTAGGCCCTTACCTCAGCACCGCTCACGGCCTCATCGCCTAGTAGGACGGATACGTTTAGGTGCCAGCCAACATATATGGCAGCCCTACCGATCTCACCTGGGCCTGGCGGTATTACCTCCACGGAAGGTGAGCTTACGTTTAAGAGCCAGAGGGTAGAGTTGTCATAGCAATCTGCCCTAGATGATACAGTACAATCGTATGCCTCTATTACAGCGTTCCTCTGGGCCCTTAGTATGCCTGGGTAGGCCGTCCCCACCCTTGAGTTCCTTATCCAAACCTTAGCGTCATCCGTAGCAGCAAGCAGGAACTCCACGATAGTATTGTTTATGCTTACCCTAACTGAGCCAAAGCAATCAACCCATACTACCTTTGAGTTCAAGACGGTTACCTCAGCAGCACCATAGAACTCATGGGAGTGCTCAAACACAGCCCCCTGGAATACAGCCCTCGTTTCATTTAGCAGGTATAGGTAGAATATGCCCTCGCCCCTTATCGTTGAGTTCGTTACCTCTATGTAGGCTTCATCACGGATAGTTATATTGCCCATCTCGCCTCCTACCTCGCATAACGTTAGGATGGCGTTCTCTATTACGACGGTGGCTTGATCCATGGCTATTAGGCTCCCGTAGAGCGTGAAATCAACGTCCCTTATCACCAGCGTCTCGCTCCCACTAGCTACTAGGTCCCCATAGTAGGTCGTTACGTTGCCTATTGGGGAGGGGCATGTCCTTGGGCCAAGCTCCTCGCTAAGTAGCTTGGGGGTAGGGCTAGCCCATGCAGCAGTCGGGGCTAGAGCCTCATGGGCAAAAGCTAGCACGAGCAGGACTGCTAGAAGGGAAGCTAGGCCCTCTTTCAACTCCCCCACCCTTTCGCCCTATTCTCTCCAGCAAGTAATAAAGCGTTTTCAGGAGGCCAGCCACCTACATCACCAGCCCTTCTCAAGCCTCTCATAAGCTAGGATAGCTGCCTTAGCGTTCTTCTCGCCCACGCTACCAGGCCAGTGCTCCCTTATGACATCCAACATCGTATCTAGGCTTACCTCACCCGTAGCTGCTACGAAGGCACCGCACATGGGCGTGTTAACTACTGGCCAGCCAGCTACTATAAGGCCTAGCTCTATGGCTATGCCAGTAGCATCAACGGTGGCCACCTTGTACTTCCTAAGGCCTAGCTCATGGGGCTTCTTCGGCGTGTTGAGCACGAGGAGCCCACCTTCCTTAAGGCCCTCTACTACATCTGGTGAGCCAACTAGGGAAGGATCTAGCACTAAAACTATATCTGGCTCGTATATCTGGCTCCTTATGTATATGGGCTCATCTGATATGCGGGCGAAGGCCCTAACTGGTGCCCCACGCCTCTCAGCACCGAAGAAGGGGAAGGCCATTGAGTGCTTCCCCTCCCTGAAGGCTGCCTCAGCTATGAGCTGCGCAGCTGTAACGGCCCCCTGCCCCCCTCGGCCATGTATTCTAATCTCCTTAAGCACCATATGCCCTTCCCTCGTCCCTTAGGGGCCACGGGACCATATAAGCCTTGGTGGAGATAGGGCCTATTGAGCTGGTCAAGCACTTAGGGCACCTAGGCCGTACCTACTCGTGCCCCCCTAGAACTGCTTAAATAGAGCTACCTCCCTCGGTCCGCTAGGAGGTGAGGGCTTGAGCTCAGGAATACCAATTGAGAAAATAGATGAATACACCTGGCGGATACCTAGGTATAGGCCAGATATGCGTGTCCCAGCTACGATATTTGCTAATGAGGCCCTGTTGGTGAAGATGAAGCAGGATAGGACCCTCTGGCAGGCATCAAATGTGGCCTGCCTCCCAGGCATCTACAAGCACGCTATTGTGCTACCAGATGGCCATGAGGGCTATGGCTTCCCAATCGGTGGTGTAGCTGCGACAGACTACTATGAAGGCGTGATAAGCCCTGGTGGGGTTGGCTATGATATAAACTGTGGGGTTAGGCTCATAACGACCAACCTAAGCGAGGAAGACGTTAGGCCAGTGATAAGGAGGCTTGTTGATACACTATTCAGGAACGTGCCCTGTGGGCTAGGCAGCAGGCGTAAGGACTTCCGTATTAGCCCATCCGATTTAGATCGCATGGTCGTTGAGGGCGTCCAGTGGCTCGTGGATAGGGGCTTCGGCTGGCCAGAGGACATAGAGCACTGCGAGGAGCGTGGCTGCATGGATGGTGCTGATCCAACTAAGGTGAGCACCCGTGCTAAGCAGCGTGGCCTAGCCCAGATAGGTACCCTCGGCAGTGGGAACCACTTCCTTGAGGTCCAGAAGGTTGATAAGATATTCAATCCAGAGGTAGCTAAGACGTTCGGCATAACTCATGAAGGCCAGGTAACGGTCATGATACACTGTGGCTCTAGGGGCTACGGCCACCAGATCTGCAGCGATTACCTCCGTGTCATGGAGCACGCCGTCCGTAAGTACGGCATAAGGCTGCCAGATAGGGAGCTTGCCTGTGCGCCAGGCACGAGCAAGGAGGCTGAGGACTACTTCGCAGCCATGTGCTGTGCCGTGAACTTCGCCTTCTGTAATCGCCATGCCATAATGCACTGGGTCCGACAATCGTTTGAGCAGGTGTTCAAGCGCTCAGCTGATGACATGGATATGCGTCTGTGCTATGATGTAGCCCACAACATAGCTAAAGTTGAGGAGCACGTGGTGGATGGCCAGAGGGTTAAGGTATTCGTGCATAGGAAGGGTGCTACCCGTGCCTTCCCACCTGGCCACCCAGATATACCAAAGGACCACAGGAGCGTTGGGCAGTGCGTGCTGATACCAGGCAGCATGGGGACGGCCTCCTGGGTGCTAGTGGGCACGAAGAAGGCCATGGAGATAACGTTCGGTAGCACGGCACATGGGGCTGGCCGTATGATGAGTAGGGCAGCAGCTAAGAGGCGCTTCAGGGGCCAGGACGTCATGAGGCGCCTTGAGAGCAAGGGCATAGCCGTCCGCTGTGCCTCCCTGCGTGTGCTAGCCGAGGAGAACGACCCAGCCTACAAGGAAGTGGACCTAGTAGCCCAGGTATCACATAAGGTAGGCATAGCCACTAAGGTAGCTAGGCTAGTGCCACTAGCCGTTGTTAAGGGCTAGAAGGGCCTTAAGCCCTCCATTTCTTCTGTGGGTTGAGGTATGCAAATAGCCTCCTAACTGCCTCTAGATCCTTGACCTGCTCTAGCAGCCTAGCCTCTACTTCCTGGACGAACTCACGGGTGAATAGCCTTGGCAGCGTTACGTCATCATCTATTAGATCAAGGGGGAATGGGTGGCCAGTATCCTCATTTGAGAAGCTAGCACAGTAGGTAACCATGGGCTCTAGCCTAGCCCTCCTAGGGGCCTCTAAGCAGCATGCGGGTGCCTCTAACGAGGCCTTTATGTAGTGCCTCTCAAGCTCGCTCATAAGGAAGCTTGCCCCCTCATCGCCTAGGGCTAGCTTAAGCCTCTTCTCCATGTGCTTCCTTACATGCTCAAGCATATCCATGACATCTAGGATAGCCTTAGCACGGGCAACCCTCTCTGGGTACGATATGGCTAGGCGTGAGTAGTAGTGGTGGGCTCCAGCTTCCCTACCGACCAGCAGATCTCGGTATGAGAACCAGGCCCCAGGTGGCATGACCATGGACAGTATGGCCTTATCTATGGCCCCTATCACGACCTCACGTAGCCTGGCCAGGCAGGCCTCGTAATTTGATGCCTCACTTATGTAATCAGCGTTCTCCTCCATGAGCCAGCCATCTATGGCCCTTAGCCTAACACGCTTTATGATGCCAATGGCCTTCCCCGTCTTCAGCAGCTCCAGCGTCCTACCTACGACCCTATCAACTAGCTTAGTAGAGTTCCCAATCCCCTCTACTTCCACAGGATGCTCCCTAAGCCAGATGCACCTCCAGATGTAGCCAAAGAAGGCCCCATCAACTATCACGTAATCTACATCATCCCTCCTAGCGCAATCCAAGGCTATTTCACGCTCAGCTAGTGTAGTCAGCATGCCTATTATGGCCCTTGATGTAGGCCCTCCTTCCTCATTAGGCCTGAAGATAACGCCAGATATGAAATCACCTTCATCTACTAGCTCAGGCCCCTCATAGATATGGTAGCCAGCGCAGTAGACGGCATAGCGACCTAGGAGGCGTGTATCAGGCATTGGCGATGAACTACCATCTACCACGGCTACCCTAAGGCCCTCCCAATCCCCTCCTGGCATGGGCTTGAACAAGCCCTCTAGGCGACCATGTAGCTCCTCAATTTTCTCCTTCAGGCCCCTTAGCAGGTCGGCTTGCTCCCTTGCCTTCTCTCCAGCTAGCTCGTAGAACTGGAGCTGGAGCTTTGATGGTAGCTTTTGCCACTCGCTTACCTCAACCTCGGGCTCGGCCAAGGCAGCAACCCCCTTAGCCCTGGCCCTTGAAGCAATCCTCTATGCTGAACCTTATGAGTAGCGGTACTGGCGATGGGCACATGTTGCCGTAGAAGTAGAAGTGGCCAACCTCAAGGCTCTGGAGGAAGTCAATATCTACGCCTGGGAGCATGTTCTGTGCTTCCTCACGATCCAGTGGGTGGACCTTGCCTATGAACCACGTATTTATGTTGCGCCTCACGGCTGCATTTATGCCTATATCGCCCTTCAGGCCCTGGCTTATTATGACGATTGGGAGCTTGTAGCTACGGCCAAGGGCACAGAGCCCTTCTATCATGCGTGTTGTCTGCTCCTGTATGCCCTTTGGCTGGTAGGGGCAGTATTGAGGGGCCTCATCTATGACAAATGCGACATTTATGCTCTCCTTTTCCACGTTCATCTTCTGCCACACATAAGATGCTACGGATAGAAAGGCCGTTAGCTTTTCCTCAGGCTCCCAGCCACTTAAATCAATTATAACTATGCCCTTCCTTGCCTTTTCAATTACATCCTCAGGCTTTAGCTTGCCAGCTGGTGTTAGCAGCTTAAATATCCTTGCATCAAGCCTCCTAAAGCGTGCTAAGAACCTACGCTCAGCTAGCTCAAGGTACTTCTTATCTATTAGCTCTTCCATTTTGGCTAGAACAGCCTTCTCTAGTAGGGTCTTTATTTGCTCAGCTGTAAGGCCAGAGATCGGGAAGGGCCTAGGCTGAGGTTCTTCACCCTTCTCCTCCTGGCCCGTTATCTTCTCTAGGGCTTCAAGCAAGGCGATTTCTATGTTATTTAGGATGGCTGAGCCAACACTAAAGCCAAAGCTATTTGCCTTCTTTATTATGTACACGGCCCCCATGTCAGGTGGGAGGCAGGCTATCTGCTCTAACTTCAGCACATCAGCCCCAAGTGCTTCTGCATATGGCACGTAGTCATCCCC
>Ga0190311_1000445_pt1 | contig 12649 bp, 16 predicted proteins | sample 48700789_MG_FD_165037 | JGI IMG/M metagenome (GOLD analysis project Ga0190311, IMG submission 165037) | Hydrothermal vent sediment bacterial communities from Southern Trench, Guaymas Basin, Mexico - 4870-07-8-9_MG | ecosystem: Environmental > Aquatic > Marine > Hydrothermal vents > Sediment ...
GCTTATATTCCTTTGAAAAATAGAGTAGAGTGGAAGGTTTTGATAGAGGAGATAAGGAGGAAAATCCGAGGTTAAATTTTTAATGTTTATTCAAACCTTTTTATGGAAGACCTAAGGGAAACAAAAAACCACATAAGAACTACCTTCACCCTAGCCTTAGGTCTGGACAGAGGGAGCCTGATAGATTTTGAAACAACCGGAATTCCCGGAAAGGATAAAGAGCACGAGGTAGTTACCTTGGGCTATTTTCATGGAAACAAGTTAGTTGTAATCCAAAGAAAGACAAGGGAAAAGGAGCTATTTTACCGGGAGATAAGGGATATTCTCCAAAAACTTCCCAAACCTTTTTATTCCTACAATTCGAGATTTGAAAAGGACATTATGGAAAAGGAGCTGGGGTTAAAAGTGAGGGATGGCGATTTTGTAGACTTAATGAGACCATGGAGGGAAAAGGCTAACCTGAAAGGGATTAAATGGCCTAAGTTGGATGATCTGATAAGCGAGCCCGAAGATTATTTCAGCGAAGAAAAAATAAGCGGAAAGGATGTTCCCGGATTATGGAAGGCTTATTTGGCAGGGGGAACCGAAAGGTTATTAAAAATGATAATGGAGCATTGTTTGAGCGATGTGCTGAGGGAAATGATACTATTGATAAGGTACTGTCCGAAAAGAAAATAATTACTCAAAGAAATTTTTCAGTTTTCCGTAGCATTCCCTGTAAATTCTGCTTCTCTCTAACTTTTTAACATCCCTTTTGTAAACATCCTGATCAAAACCCTTCCATTTCGGATGCAATTTTTTATATTCTTCTTCTGTCAAACCGTACTCATCTTCTATTTTCTCTTTTTTGAATGTTAGGCAGTTGAAAGAACAGAAGGGAACTATAGGCGCTTTAGGAGAAGGTGTTAGGTAATGGATGCAGCACCTCTGAACTCTTTCTATATCATAGTTGTAAGCATCCATGAAGTGCATCATCCCTATGAATAAAGATTGGTAATGGAATTTAGATAGGGCTTTGTAATTCCTTTTTATCAATATTGATTTGAAGATAGCGCTTAGGTTCAAATCCTTCGGCTTCTTCTCCTTGTCTATGAATTTATTTATATTTAGCAGAACCTTTAAAGCGGTTAATCGTTTACTCTTTCCTTTTTTCATCTCTGCATTTTTTTCCTTTATATATTCCATCAAGCCCTCAACATCAACAAATCTGGTTATCGGAATTACCTTCCCTCTTTTTCTATCCAAAAATACATAGGTGGCAGCTCCGCAAGCAAAATGGGTAGTGAACTTATATTTTTCCTTTCCCGAAAGTAATGAGGCGAAATCGGAGAGTGGAGTAACAAAAGGCACTGGATAAAAATCTTCCTTCCCTATCGCACCGTTAGTCTGCCTTTCTATCTCCTCTATTGCGCCCGGAATGGTAATCCTTTGCCTTTCCCTTTCCCTTTTGCTAGCCCTTCCTACAAAAGAAATCGGCTGAAAATTAACACCTCTTACTACATCCAGATTATTCAAAGCGAAGTTTATAATTTCTCCAATCTCCTGAGAATTCATCCCTCTGATTAAAGTCGGGACAAGCACTATACTTTTTAATCCTGCTTCCCTACAATTTTTCAGAAGGAATGGTACTTCCCAATGATTTTTCGGATTTGTTTCCTTTGAAACCCCGTCAAAGGAAAGATAAAGGGTATTGCATCCGTATTCCTTTATCTTCCTCACCAAATTCTTATTGAAAGCAAGTCTTATTCCGTTTGTGTTAAGCTGCACATGCTGAAAGCCCATCTCCTTACAAAGCTTTATAATATCCAAAATATCCTCCCTCAGCAAAGGTTCACCTCCGGTTAGTTGCACAGCTGTAGGCTCAATAGGTCTCTCCTTTTTCAGAGTTAGCAGCATTTCCCTTATTTGCTCTAAGGAAGGCTCATATATCTTTTTGCCTTCTCTGGCATAATAAAAGCAGTAAAAGCACCGTAGGTCGCACCTGTTTGTAACAACAATATTTGCCAGAGCGGTAAATGATTTGTGTTGATTGCATAACCCGCAATCATAAGGGCAGTTTCCTTTAGATTTGACAAAAGCCGTTTTTATACTTCTATCCCTTGTTGCAAATTTTCTGAATTTGTAATACATTTTTGTATCCTCATAATAAATTTCTTCAAATTTTCCGTGTTTTTTGCATTCTTTCTCTAACCAAATTTTCCCGTTTTTTTCAATAATTTTGGCCTTTACTTGCTTCAGGCAAATAGGGCACAGGGATTTAGTCTCCTTTATCACCTTCTTTTTCATAAATTTTAAAAATTTTTAAAATATTTAAAGGTTGCTTTTTTTGTCTAAATTAAAAAATTTAAAACTTTACTAATAAATTTATGGAGCGCTGTGCAGAAGTAGATTTGCCTGAGGTATATAAGGAGCTTTATCCCGAGGCTCAGGAAAATAGGGAGGAATATCCGAGTTTTATTCTGCCTAAGGATTTGGCGGGATATAAGGACAAAATTATTCAAGATTATTTAGATGGATTTTATAAAGCCGATAGGAAGTTTAAGGAGCGATTGGGGATAGGAGCTTATCATCCAAGGAGGGTGGAGGTTGTGGAGCTTCCTTTAGTTTATTACGGAGGAAAGATTGGAGTTATTCAGGGAGCTTATGATCCGGAAGAAGATACACTCTACATAAATCCATCTTTTTACACTCATTCGTGCTATCCTCCTCTAATTGATTTGGAAAGGAGAAGAATCATAAGATTGCCGATTTGTTATAGGTTGGATGGCAATCCTTCAGGTACCTATACTCACGAGATTATACACCAAATCCTTTTTAAATTGGGGAAGGATAGATTTAATCAGGAAATTGCTGTAAGAAAACTGATGGGGTAATTAAATTTTGTAAATCTGTACATGCATAACTCCCTCTATTCTTTTAACATTCTCCCGGTTAACCAAACCTTTGCTTATCAGGAAGGACACAACCCCATTTCCGAAAAAGTTCATTGCAATAGCATCCTTCATTAGGCTTTCCAACTCTTTTTCATCACCTTCTTTTTCGAAATAGAATTCCGGGTTTATGAATACTTCTAGGTTTCCTTCCTTCAGAGTTTTACCTACCAATTCTCTATCGCATGCCGCCAATATTTTGCCTTCAGGAGTTGGTATAACCTTGAAGGCAACCTTGCTCATGTTTTAAATTTAATCCTTATTTATTTTTATTAAGAAGCGCCGGTAGTCTAGCGGAAGGATGCAGCCCTGCCACGGCTGAGACCCGGGTTCAAAGCGGGAAGTTCTTCCCTGCACCCTTATATTCCTCCACCTCCTGCGACCAGAGTTCTCCCCTGCACCCTAGAAGGGGGCGAAGCCCTCTTTCCAAACCCCCATAACTCTTTCCTCACCAAGACAAATCCTTCCCTGCACCCTGAAAAATAGTTCCTTAATCCTCCTGCGACCAATAAGAATACTCGACATTTTTGTCGCTCAAGATTCTGAAAATCCCGGCCGGCGCAATGATGATAAAAGTCAATGCGCCTACCCTGGTTTATTATTTCCTAAGGGTAAACAAAATAAGCTTAATCTCCCAAATATTTTTCCAGAAAATATTTTGTACACTACAATCAGAACATTAGCATTTACTTTCTTTATAGCTTGTAAAGTTATGCTTAATTTTTTACAGAAATGACGGATTCTACACCTTTTGCGATTATTTCATTTATATCAATTTTCTTTTTAGAGAATTTTATCATAGCTTATCTTGAACTCCATAAAAATATTGCAAGCTTTTTAGGACTATTTGCCCGAGCCTTCTACCACAACCTCAAAATTTCTCGAAATTTTGTATGTATATTCAGCGTCCGCTGAGATGGTGCATTGGAATACATCTGAATCTTCATATCCGCAAGCATTCAAAACAAAAGAATACTTTGGAGAGGATTTTCCATAGAATGCTATTTCTTTTTTTCCTTTATCTGATAAAACCAGCTTGAAAGACCCCTCGCTTGCGAAAGTCTCGTTATCCCAATCTGCAAATGCAAGAGCTACTTCGTAGGCTCCGTGTATTTTAACTTCTGGACAGCTTACACTCAGGTTTAAACTTTTAAACTCATAAACAATCCCATCCATCACATTATTCATCTGAAGGTACAGATTTACCTTTTTTCTTTCCAAATCTACAGCTATAGGCTGCTCAGCATCTACTTCCAAATCAATCCTTACCGGACCTTTGGATTTGCTTTCGCTTAGGGTTATAGGGACCTTTCTTCCAGACTCTAAATATTCTCTGTAGGTATCTTTTCCTATCAGCCAAATAGATTTAGTTGTATGGGAATCATAGTCAAAGGTTACGGTAAATGTTAGGGTTTCCGGAACGTGCATGGTTCCTTTAAAATCCGGAGCCCTCAATTTAAAATGTAGGGTCTTTTCCTGCAAAGGGTGCATGGTAAGGATGAAGGAGCAGTTTAGACATTCAAAATCTCCGGGATTCGAGATAGTTGCATTTACTCCTTTTATTTCCTTTTCAGGATCCTTATTTTTTATGGTAACATAGATATCAACTAGTTCATTAGCCTTTACCTCAGCTGAAGGCAAAACCTTTATTTCCTTTATCAAAATTACCTCGGGCTTTTCTTCAATGACCTTTTTCTCACATATTCCTATTTTGGTGCATAATTCTCCTCCGATCGGCAAATCCTCTGCTGTACAGCCGGAGAATAGAATAATTGCAATCATCAGGGAGCAGATAAGAGCGATTTTACCCAACCTTTCCATAATATTGAATAGGTTTTCTTTATAAAGTTTTACCACCTACATAGGCATAGACGGAGCCGCTGAAAACTTGCCTTTAACCTTGCCTTTGAGCATGGAAGCTAACCAATTTTAAGGTGGTAAATTCACACAACTTTTACTCCCAATTTTTCTTCAGCAAACTTTATCCCCTCCTCCTTTGTTATCCTATGCCTTTTTCCCAGTCTTCCTTTTATCCTTCTTCTAATAACTCGGTAGCCTTTTCTTTTCAGAGAGACACAAACATCCATTCCGAAAAGCCCTATTTCAGGGTCGTATTCAACCCCAGGAATTTCTATATACTCCTCTATTCCGAAACAGAAATTACCCTGCTCATCGAAAGAGCTTTGAGGAATTTCAAACTTTTTAGCTTCAAGCAATTTCTTAAGCAATTCTTCTGCATCCTTCCCTCTAATGGTTACCTTCACCCCTATGGGCCTGTTCCTCGGAGTTCCGAAGGTTGTTCTTCTTTTCGTTTTTGTAAGCAGAGCTTTTCTACCTGTAATCCTTTCAAGGATTTTTCTTGCATTTTCCAGTTTTTCCCCGCTTTCCCCAACCCCTATGTTCAGAACCACCTTTTCAATAGAAATTTCCCTCATAGGATTATCTTCTTTCTCCATTTTTTATCTATAAAGCAAAATTTTTAATACCAACACAATCCAACTATCCCTTTCAAACCCAGGATTCTTTTTCCGGGCTCCTGAGAAGAATCGATAATTTCAATCTCAACATTTCTCTTAAAAGCTTCTTCTAACAAATCCTTATTCTCCTTAATCGCATTATCGCACACAATTACCTTTTTCAGCCTTTGGAGGTTATTTAAAATATCCTCCCTTCCGATGCATACCTTACTTTCATCCTTTGAAAGAATTTCAAAGAATTCTTCAACGCTCTTTGCCTCTTTCGAAATTTTGGCATCCTTTGCAACCTTTTTTACCGACTCTCTTGACAGCAATTCCCTGAAACCGCTCGGGTTTGCATAAGAAACTCCATCTAAATACACCTTAAAATCCAAAAGTTTAGCCACCTCTTCTTTGTAAAATCCCGGGCTAGCAACAATACAGGTTTGGCATTTATTCTCTTCAAATATTTTTTTTATATTTGCTGCGACCTCTTTGAAAAATTCCTCTAAGGAAGGACCTTTTCCTTTTTCCAAACCCCTTTTCCTTCTCCAAACCCTTTTTATAATCTTTAGTTTGTGGTTTAGGATTCCGAAATAGCTTTCCTCATCATCCAAAAGGCAAATAAGCACCTTCCTCGGCTTTATTTTGTTCTTAAGCCTTTTCAGCCTTTCTATCTCAAATTCTTTGAATTCCTTTTCTATTTCAACCTTCTTTCCGACCTCTATTTCCATACTGTGATATTTGCCGATATCCATTCCTTCCACAATTCTGCCCAAAACCCTTACCCTTTTTCCGTCAAACTGAGCTTTCTCCACCTCTATCTTTAAAAATACTTTTTCCCTATCTCCCTTCAGAATTTCATCGCCTTTTTTAATGGTTTTCACTCTAAGGGTTGTTCCCCCTATTTTAGCGCCTTTTTCCAACAAAAATAAAATTGCCATAAGGTCCTCTTCGTCTTCCGGTATCGCTACTATCCTCTCCTTTTTTGAAATTTCAAGCAGTTTCATAAACTATATATTAAGATTAAGACCAAATATGGTTATGGCAGAAGAGAAAAAAGAAGAGAGGAAAAAGGTTAACATGCATGTTGATTTGGGAAGGGAAGTCTTTTATGCAAACAACATTACAGTTTTCAACAATCAGAATGAATTTATCATAGATTTTTCCCAGACCACTCCGAGAATGGATTTGATAGAGGGAAAGCAGGTTTTGAGCTATGTAACAAAGCATAATGCAGTTATCTTAAGCCCATTGCAGGCAAAAGTCTTTCTTCAAATCCTCAAAGATAATATCGACAAATATGAAAGCCAGTTCGGAAAGATTCAGGTTCCGAAAAGAAAAAGAAGGAAAAAAGACAAGTTAGGCATTCTCCAGAAATTTTCGAGTTACATCGGATAAATTTCTTTTTTTTGTTCTCCTTATCTAATACCAAAATCAATTGTTGGCTAAAAATAAGGATAGAATTGTTTATTTCAGCTTAGATTCTCTATAACCTTTTTCAGTTCCTCTTTCGACAAAAATCGATTAAAGGTTTTTCCGTTTATTACCAAGGCGGGATATCCCCTAACTCCGTACAGCCTTTTCAAAGCTTCTGTTGCGGGGTTCTCAATATTATAATCAAAGGAGAAAATCGAGACATTTTTGTTATTCTTCCATAAATCGTCTAAAATCATACCCTGCGCTATACACTCATCGCAATCCCCTTTATTCGAATAAAAATAGAGAATCAGCACATAACTTTTATTACACCTCTCCTTTATCTCCTTCATCAGCAGATATTCCTGCACCTCCAAAATTTGGAAATATTCCTTCTTTGCAAGCACCTTTGGGTCCTGCTTTCCGAATATTGATTCTAAGGTGTAAAGCTCCTGCCCCAGCTCGATTCTCTTTTTTGACAACTCAAGATTATCTATATTGCATGCATAATCCTTTAAAATATTTGAGGACAAAAGCCAGCCTAACTGCTCATTATAGGTTTCTTCCAACTCCAACTTCATCTTATCTAGAGAATAGTAGCCCAAAACCTGGCTGATCAAAACCCCTATTAAAAAAATGAGCGTTCCTAAGATAAAGGCCAGAATTATCCTTGGGTTTACCATTTTATTCTTTTTTTGTCGTACTTTTCCCATACAATCTTTTTTCTGGAAAATCTATAAAAAGTAACTATCCAGAATGTCGTGTATAAAAAACCTGAGATGGTAATATATATCAGGTATATAATTATATCCTCTATCGTATGTAAAAATGATTTGCAGTGTTTTCTCAATATTAAGAACAGAATCCAGCCGAGTATTGAAACTATTGTTGCTAAGTAGAACAAATCAGAATATATAAATCTGAAAGTTAGTAAATTCTCGAAGGCTTTTGATATCAGGATATCTGCCCCTACCTTTGAGACAAGGTAAGCATTGTTAATAAAGCCCGCTATTATATTTGCCATTATATATCCGAAGGAAATAATTAAAAGAAATGGAGTTAAAATATTTATCGGCAGTACAAACAACCCCAAATCTCCGTACTTCGGAGATAATAGTTCTCTATGCACCATAATTCCCTGCAAAAAGCCCAAATTCTGCCTAATCCTTTGTTTAAATAATGCTTTTAAAGAATCGGGACATACGGTAGTTACTTCAGCTGTTAAACAACATTTAACTTTGTAGCGGTGCTTCAGCAATCTGAATGCAATTTCCAAATCCTCAGTAAGGCTATTCACATCAAAATAATACCCTATCTTTTTTAGGGCACTCCTCCTAAATATTGAGAACGGGCCGGGAGTAACAAAAGTTGCATTTACATACTGCCATAATTTTCTGGTAAATAGTACGAACATATACTCTACATACTGCAACCTCTGCACCCAATTTTTAGGATTATGTACCTTCATGTTCGGAATTAGAGCTCCCAACCTTCTATCCTCTTCAAAATAAGGTAGCATCTTTAGCAGGGCATCCTTTTCTATAAATGAATCTGCATCCTGGGTTATGATGAACTCACCTTTTGCCATTTTTAATGCCAAATTGAGGCATGCAGACTTTTCATTAGGCACTCCGAACTTCGGCACCCATTTGCATTTCAACCTTTTATCCTTAAAAGATTTCAGGATTTTAAATGTATTATCCTTGCTTTGATCTATGACAATAATTTCCATTTTATTTTTCGGATAGTTCAGGTTTAATAGAGATTCTATCGTTTCTTTTATCGTTGCTTCTTCATTGTAGGTTGTCATTATTATAGAGACAAAAGGGTATCTTTTCAGCCCTTTAACACCTTTTTTTCTCTGCTCTTTCTTAATGTCATGGTAATTTTCTATGAGGAGGATGAAAAAGTAGAGAGATGCTACTAAAGTTACAAATAATCCGAAATAGATTATTCCCACATAAGGGCTTAAATCAATCATATTCTAAATTAATTTAGAAGTCTTTATATATGCAAAAAACGGAAGAACCTTTTTATTTTCCCTAAATTGTGTATGGAAATTTCCTTTATAAATTTTACTCATCATTGAAATTATAATGAGCAATATGGAAGGTCAATCTGGTGAAAATGTAGAAACCGAAGTCCAAAAATATATGGAAGCACTCAAAGATTATATTGGTAAAAAAGTTAAAATAGAATATGTCTCGAATGGCATTCCTCGAAAAGAAGAAGGTACATTAAAAAATGTTGAAGAGTATAGAAATATACAAATTGAAGGTACAGGAATTCCGTTTATTGGACATGGATCAGCAATTCGAGAAATTCGTGGGGAAAATGGTGAAGTTTTGTATAAAAATCCGCGCATTCCTCGAGATTATGACTTGAGAAGAGATGAAGATATAGCCCAACTCAGAGCTCTATCTTTTGGTCAAGAAATCGAGAATAAATTGGAGGAAGAAGAAATAAAAGCAACAATTGAGTGGATAGCAGAGGAAGCATACCTTGATATAAAAGCGCAGCAAAAAGCGGTAGATTTTATTGAAGAAGGAAGAAATTTAGTAAAAAAGGAGCTTCTCGAAGAGTGGAAAGAATACGTAAGAAAGAACACTCAAAATTTTTATTCAGCAGGAGTTGTTGAAGCATCTGTAAGAGTAATGAAAGCGCTTTCTGAAGGGAAAACTCCTGAAGAGGCCGAAGGAGAAATTGATAAGAGAATTACTGGATTTATGGCAGGATGCGTGGCTCAAACAGTAGCTTATTTCCATCCGAGAGGAGAAGAGTTTAGACAGTATTGGAATAGAAAGTACCTTCCTGAAGAAGAAGAAGCAGAGAAGTCAGAAGGTGTAGTTACTCCAGCAATATTGAAAATAAAAATGTGAAGAATAAATTTAAAAAAACCTTATATTTTATGGACAGGCAGGAGGTAAAAGATATAGCTATAGCAATGCTCATCCTAACAATCTCCTTCAAAAACATATTTTTCGGGGTCTCGAACCTTTCTCCCCAAACTTTTTTGATATCATTTTTTCTCATAGTCCCCGCCTTTTTATTCCATGAATTAATGCATAGGGAGGCTGCGAAAAGGTTTAACTATCTTGCTCGATTCAAAAGATGGGATTTCGGGCTATTTCTCTGCTTCCTTACCTCCTTCTTAGGTTTCATCTTTGCAGCTCCGGGAGCTGTTGTTATTTATCCGGTTTACCATTACCATTTCAGCCCTACCTTGCAAAAAAAGGCTGGAAAATACATCTCTTTCTCCGGCCCTTTGGCAAACCTAATCCTTGCGGCAATATTTTTAAGCCTTTACCTTTTCTACTCAAACATTCTTTTCAAATATGCCTTTTTCATCAATTCATGGTTCGCCCTTTTTAACCTCCTTCCAATACCTCCATTAGACGGATTCAAGCTCTTTTTTGCGGATAGAAAACTTTGGGCAATTGCCTTTTCAGCAGCCCTAATATTCTTTTTTATTTTTTAGTTAAAAAGTTTTATGGTGCTCAAAGTAACGGTTAGGTACCTAGATATGATTAGAGAATCAGTAAACTGTATAGCTGAGGAAGTAGAAAAAATATCTCCGTCGGGTCAAAAAAATGGACTAAATTTGAATTTGCTGGAAAAAGAAGATTATACATCTTGCCTTATACTACAAATAAGAGAACGGATTAACAAATATATTGAAAATACAGGTGACTTTTCTCCTAATAATTATACCGAAATAAATATGAAAATATCTGAATTGCTTGAGAATTTAGAAAGAGAATTGGAGATAAAAGTTAAAAAGTTAAAAAATCCAGGAGAAAGACCGAAAAATTTTGAAAAAGTGCTAGAGGAAAGAGATCTAGGGCACTATAAAAACATTTTTTTATTATAAATGAAGAATGGAAAAAAGGAATGTGGAAGATATGGACAATTATTTAGACTCTTTGGAAGATTTAATAAAAAAAGAGAAGGCTATGAGAAAGAGAAAAGCGAGCACAGCTGACAACCTTCAGGTCTTGAGAGAAGATCTGCAGAAATTCATTCAGATTCAATTAGATGGTGCAAAAAGGTATGTTTCCGGGTTCCCAGATCAAGATAAAAAGAAAGAGTATGAAGATAGAATAGAACACCTCAAAAAATTGTTTTACGGGAAGAATGAGGAAGACGAAGAATCTAACTGCCTCCCTTGTTATGGATAATCTTAAGCTCAATCTTCCTCAAAAATTCGTAATTCGGGTTTTGAACTTTTACAATAATTTCCGGGCTTATGTAAGTTTCTCCATCGTATTCCCTTACCCTGCCTATAACATCAACCACATCACCTTTATTAAAATTTTCAAACTTTTTTACTTCATCCCCGAACATTTTCAACCTTATGACATCGCTCCCATCATCTACAGCAAAGAAGGCATAATTTCCGTCTTCAGAGAGAAATTTTGTTATGATGGTGCCCAAAATCCTGCACCTTACAATTTTTCTTCCATCCTTTATTTTTAAATATGAGCTTTCCCTTTCCGGCTCCTTCTCCCATTTTCCTTCCATCAAATCCTTAATCCATACCTTGTGCGCCACCCACCTTTCAAACATAAAATTATTTTGAATTTGAAAAATTAATTAAATGCAGGTTCTCTTCTCTTTTAAATTCGTACTCTGCAGTATGGCAATTGTTAAACTTTGCTTAAGTAAGGTCTTAAGGAGTCCAGAAGTAATTTTTGTGCACAGCTGATTTAAAAGATTAAAATCCATTATCTTATGGAAGAATTAAAGAAAATCGGAGAGCTCTCGATGAAATACAGGAAGATAGAAGATAATGTTCTTTACTACGATTTGGAGGTTAAGATAATGGGAATAAAAAGAAAGATTTTGCTGCCGAGATATCATGCATTTTTGGGATGGATAGAAATTCTCGGCTTTCCTCCGCAAAACGAGTGGTGCGTTTTAAAGCAGCTAAATCCTTTTGAAAAAAGGGCTACGCTGAAAATAGATGAAGCTTCATTTGAGGAAAGAGTTATTTTCAATCCTGATTTTGAAAATAAAATGCATTCCATAATAACTATTAGAAAAGGGAATAATCTCTGCGAGTACTTTCAGTGGTTTGAAGATTTCTCCAAAGCTCCGGAAAAAATAGAAGGAACTGGAATTTTCACCCACAACCAGGGGATTTACAGATATTTTTACACAAAAAGGGGAACGGAGCCGAGCAAGTACGGGAAATTCGAAATCGATATTTTTAAATTTTTAAGCATAGGAGAATTTCCGAACATAGTAAGAGAAAGGGTTGACGGAATTTTAAAAGATAAGGGAAAGCCTGACAGCATTTGGGCTCAAAAATTTGAAGCTAAAGGCGCTCTACCGCCAATTTACTACAAAATGTTTCCGATAAAGGTTTTGGATTTAAACTTGAGAGATTGCAAGGGAAATATGATTCAGTTGGGCTATTTGAATAAGGAAGGAGGGGAAATTGATAAAATCCATGGTAAATGGTATAAATTTTTCATGTTCGAAAATGATAGCAGGCTTTTCTTTATAAAAGAGGGGGGTTGGAGCTCGAAGGAGATTGAAATTGATGGAAAAATCGAGAGAATAAAAAATACCTACAAAAAAGAGCTGTTTTTACTCGGAATGAAATAAATCATTATTGCAGTTACGGAAATCTTTTCTCACCCGAAATTCATCCAGCTTCTGGATTAAAGCGGTATCTTCCGAATCTGAACATTTTAAGCGAGAGCGGAAGAAGAATGATTATCCACGCGAGCATAACCGAGATGTAATCCAAACTGAGCGTAGCTCCGTTTATCAGAGCGCCCCTCATTGCATTGTTCAGCAGGTAAACGGGAACAAAATCCGAAATCCAGGAAACAGAAG
>Ga0190311_1000448_pt1 | contig 12583 bp, 12 predicted proteins | sample 48700789_MG_FD_165037 | JGI IMG/M metagenome (GOLD analysis project Ga0190311, IMG submission 165037) | Hydrothermal vent sediment bacterial communities from Southern Trench, Guaymas Basin, Mexico - 4870-07-8-9_MG | ecosystem: Environmental > Aquatic > Marine > Hydrothermal vents > Sediment ...
GACATCGCTTTCATCCGTGAAGTTGAGCGATTTTCAAAAGAAATCGGATATTCGCAGATTTTTATCTGCTGGGCAATCTGGCTTCGTGAGTCTGACAAAGGAAAGGGGGAGTGGGAAACCGTTAAATCAGATTATTAGCAGGAATAAGATTAAAATTGCGTCAATTACGAGTGTTGCAACAGCATTTACTATAACAGTCTTGCTTCCTAATCTTGGTCCGAACATAGAGATATGCAAAGGCAAAGAGTGTCGGAAGAACCTTGCGGAGAAGGAGACGACATTCCCAAGCAATAAAGCGATAAGCACGCCTTTTGTGGAAATCAGTCCATTGTTCAAAAGACTACCTGCGAGGACTATGCCCGCATACGAATTCACAATCTTCGTCGCACATATCAGAACAACTTCACTCTCCAACCCCAATACATTCGTAATAGGTTCCAGAACGGCGGAAAAGTAATTGAACATGTTCAGTTTAAACATCAAAGAAACAAAAAATAATGTAACGAACATAATAAGCGCTATTCTCTTTAGCAGTTTGTATGTGCTCTTGACACTCATATTTAACGCCTCCTTCTTACTGACAGCTTTAGTTTTGTTTATATCAGATAGAGGCATCAGCGCCCTCTGCTTTTTTCCACTCTTTAACCAACATATCGCAAGTAGGATGCCGATGCAGGATTTTAAAAGAGCAGCAAGTCCAATGAGGCATACATATACGGTGCCTGTGAAAAGACCAAGAATTGGGATAACAACGGGTATGAAAAATGTGAAGAGATGAGACAGAACGCTCGGAAATGAACTTATAAGTGTCGTAACAATCACTTCTCTCTCCGAAATTATTTTCCTATTTAGACCTTCTACAAGTATTGCATAGCCCGCAGTAGTGCTGAATGTGCATGTCACAACAGAAAGAGCAGATAAAATATTAATTTTTACTCTTTCCGAAAACGGCTCAACAAACCTATCTAACTTTTTCATAAGACCAAGGTTGACTGCAAAACTTGTCGCAAGAATCCCTATGGCTATGATTGGAACGATTTTCGCTGTGTGTTCTGCCGCATACCACAGGGAAGAAAAAATCTCTTCTTGCATATAATTCCCTCATATTTCCTCAATTAAATTTAATATTTAATTCCGTCAATTTCCGCCGAGCGCTCGGCGCTCACGACAGCAACGGTGCGACAGCAACGGTGCAGCAGAGGGTTAGAAAGAGCAATTAGAACCGAAATTAATATAACCATTTGACCGCTCTTTCATAAATATCTGCTATCAAATTTAACACACCCCTCCCAAGATAAGGAACGAATGAGAATCTTGTAAATGATGGAAACGCAAATACAATTGTATCTCTTAAAATTTTACGCTCTTCATCTGTCCCAAAAAGCACAAAACATCCTCTCTCACGCTCTAAATCTAATTCTGGCGAGTTATTTTCTCTCCTTGAAATTTCCATCGTTTTTGCTGAACTTTCAAATTCCGTTTCAATGCTCAGTTTTTGAGCGAAAGCATTGTTATCATATACCAATTCCGCACTTTCAACATCGTAATTCGCTATAGATTTGCATTTAATATACGAACATTCCACATCAACTCCCAATTCATCCGCTAAAAACTTGCTCATTCCACTCACTCTCGGCAAATCTCCCGCAATAAATACAGGTAGTTCGTAAAACAAATGCAGATAATTCCTATAATGGCGAAGTTTTTGCATGATTTCATCAAATACTTTTTCAAGCGCACGCTCCGAAATCTCACAATACTCGCCAATTTTCGCCACGAAACGCCTTATCCCCTCGTATCCATAAGGATATTCCGCAACAATATAGGGAATTCCATATTCACGACGCATCTTTTCAGCAAGTCTCACTCCATAACCGAAAACAACATTCAGATTTGCATGCTTTGCTCCTCCTAATCTCCTCATTTCCTCCGGTATTACATTCACATCAATACCACAAGCACGCAAAATATATTTTAATTCTGCTAAATCTTCTTCAGCACACACGACATCTCGCTGAAATCCTATTAAATTCACGAGGTTTTTGCGTTTCGTTTGCTCTCTTTTGCCCTCTTCTCTAGCTCCTTCTTTTTCCGCCTCTCCCTTTTTTTCTATAAGTTCCCACAGCCCCTCAAGAAACTTCTCCATTCCATACCACATCGGTTCAAAACTCCCGCAATCTATGCAAATATCTGCATCAATCCCCGACAAATCATCGCCTATTATTGAAGGAACATGAGCACTCAACACAATCACTTTCTTACCTTTATAATACTTTCTTATCGTATTTATTGTTCTTTTCAAATTCTGAATACCGCCATAAATAACACTTCTATCCCGTATAGCACTTGAATATGCATTAAAGAGTGTGTTATTAGACGCTATTTCAATGAAATTTGGCCCAAAATGACATCCAACAGGTCCATGAATGACCGTTACACAATCTTTAAACGCAACAGCCATTCTATATGCACCTAATAGACATGCAGGGGAGGCTGGTATCCACACATTACTTCTTTCATTACTCATATTTTCTCCACCTTTCATCGCTTTTACATGCGCCAGACATTTTTCATCAGTTCCTCCCAACACATCCTACCATAAAGTATATCTGAAAAGCATGGAAACCGCCACCCATCCATTTTATATTTGAAAATCAAGAGATTTTTCTTATTATGACTTTTATGTAATTCCTGCACTATCGCCTCTGCTAACCTCTCTGTCATTCTATAAGAGATGCGGAATGGAGAATAACCTACTGATGATGGAGAGAACGCATTTACATGCTCCTTTTCATACAACATCTCCCGCTCAATATTCTCAAAAGTGTCGATAAGTGCGAGGTCAATCGCATTTTTCCTCGCTATTTCCACCTCCTTGAACACATCAATGTTTATATAAACATTTTCAATATCCATTTCTTGCGCATGTTCTGCTAATTTCTCCGCAACTTTCTCCGCATATTCCCTGCTTGTTCCGAACCTTTCAAGCCATTCAGTATTTATGAAAAGCACTTTCACATTTAAACCGATATATTCAAGTGTTTTCAGGTAAGAAAGTGAAGTTGTTAGAGGAACTAAAACGACTGAAAAGTTCTTTTTATCAAAATTCCGCTTTATCTTCGCAATTCTCGCATCTAAATTCCTCTTTTCAGCGCTCAAAATTTCCTCCGCCTCTCCTTCCAAATTGAAATAAGATGCTATATCCATGAAAAATCTTTCAATACCTTCCAATCCCGCATATTTCACACATAAAGGGTCAAAGATGTAGTCAGTGTCGTATTTTTTCTTCATGAATTCCGCTGCCCTCTCGCTTCTTCGCATGAAGTTTAATGTGGCAACACTCATTTTCTTTATATCTTGCACGGAACAGCCGGGAAAAACTGTGTTCACACGCACGCCGATTGCCTTTAATATGCGTCTTATCTCTTCAATTTCCCCCTTTAAGTCCTCGTAGTAGTGGAGCCTACCGTATGTGTCTATATTCACGGTGTTTTCCTCTTTATAGCCCAAGTCTTCTGTCAGTTGTTCTACCATAGAGAATATTGCATCCAGCCTTCCGCAGCGTTCAATGCCAAATTTCACCTCTTTCTCTCGCCCCTCCCACGCATTCAGCGTGTATTTCGCAAATGCGTCCAGATGCTCTCTCTCCGCTCTCTCGTCTTCATAACCTGAGGAGGGTGTTGCAATCACATCCGCTTTTATTTCTCCTCGCTCCTTCACTCTCCTCACAACTTCATGAATATCGTCGCCTATTATCGCAGGAACGCATGAGCCAATTACACCTATCAAATCCGGTCGCTCTCGCATATCCACATCAATAATCGCCCTCTCAAGCTTCTCCTCTCCTCCGTAAATCACATCCGCTTCCGACATTTTCGTCGTATAAATGCGAGGAGTATTCTTTTCCCCTAACAATTTCATCCTTATCGCATCAGGAGGAAAGAACTTCGGATAGTAAGCGCACCCCTCAGGTCCATGAACGAGCGGAATGGCATTTTTTATCTCTGAAATCGCACATACCGCACCATACACCTTGCAATCTATGCCATACTCCGCTGCCTGTCTGAAAATCTCTGAATAGAATGTGCCTCGCAAACCCCCACTGCGCATCCTTCGAACCCCTCCCACCACTTAATTCACACACTCAATACATAAACCTACCAATACTCCCGCCTCTTACGCATTATCGGATAGAGGAACAGAGCTCCTCCCATGAAAGATGTGATAACGCCAACAGGCAATATAACAGGCGCAATTATTGTCCTTGCAATCGTATCAGATGCAAGTAATAGGGAAGAACCGAGCAGTCCTGATGCAGGAACTAAGAACCCGTTGTCTCCTCCTATGACTATCCTGCACATATGAGGCGCCACAAGACCTATAAACCCTATAGTTCCCGTAAAGCACACAATCGTCGCTGTTATAAGTGATGCAAGAACAAGCATTGAAATCCTGAACTTTTCTACATTCACACCTAAACTTATCGCAGTCTCGTCTCCAGCATTTATCATATTCATATCCCATGACTTGAGCAGAATAATCGCAAATATCGGGGCGGAAATCGTGAGAGCAGGCAGGATGTAATCCCACTTTGCTCCACCAAGGTCGCCGACCATCCAGAATATCACCGCTTTCACCCTCCTTGGTTCGGCAAAATATTCCATTAGTGTCGTGGCTGCGCTGAAAATATATAGCATTGCGATGCCAGCGAGAATCATTGTTTCAGGTGTGGCTCCTCTGTATTTTGATATGCCCACGATGAAGAATGTCGGGAGCAGTGAGAAAATGAAAGCATTTGCAATCACCAAATAAGTGCCACAAGGCGAAAAACTTATACCAGAGATGATTGCGAGTGCCGCTCCGAAACCCGCTCCTGATGCTATTCCGAGTGTGTAAGGGCTTGCGAGCGGATTTCTGAGGATGCCTTGCATCACTGCTCCTGCAACTCCAAGACAGAATCCTGCGAGAACTCCCATTAAGATGCGAGGCAATCTGAAGTCCCACACGCATACCTTCGCTTTCCAACTCACAGGGAATACTTCAGGAAGAAAGTGATTTAGGATGGCAGAATACACCTCATATACGGTGATTCTAGCAGTGCCAAGCGTTGTGGAGAAAATAATTAGAATAAAGATCAGCACAAGAAGGGAAAAAATAAACAGAATTTTTTGCAGAACAGATTTATAATATGCTTCTTTTACCCAATTTATGCCCTCCACCTCTGCGATTTTTGGAGGCATTGCCATCACACTGCTCATGCTATATCCACTTCACCGATGTATTTGTCTGGAATTCCTGCGATGTCGCCCTCATGCTCAAGTATTGGCGGGTAAGCGAAGACGCCATGTTCATCTAAGTCGTAATCAAGACCCTGAAATCTCGTGAAATATTCCTGGAAGAGTTCCTCCGGCTCCAAGTCTTTGAAATATTCGGGGTAGAACCACTTCGCTAAGAAAGCGGTGGTCACAGGATAAACATCACTCATGCATTCCCCGTCGTTTATGAGGTAAAGTCGCCTGTTCTTAATTGCTTTCACGCCAGAGAACGCTTCTTCGCTCAGGAAGTTTTCCCACGCTTGCTTTATGCTCCAGGGTTCGTCCACATCTATGCCACAGTCAACACCGTAATAAGAGGACACGGGTCTGACGATGATATCCGGATTCTGTTCAAGCACCCATTCCGGGTCTATTTGCACATATCCGGGCCATGTGGGCGCATAAAGTCCTCCAAACATGTCCCTCGCAGGATTCTTCACGCCGAGAAGGTCTAAAATCACGCCTGTTGGTGTCGTAATGTTCACTGTCCAGTATGTTTGCTTCCACTCTGAATACGAAAGATATATCACTTTTGGTCGCTCATCATCAGGAATGGCATCGCATTTGTCCTTTATTTCTCTTAGTATGCCGTCATACCAGTTTATAAATTCCTCCGCTTCTTCTCTCCTGTTGAATATATAGCCAGATAGTCGCATCTCCTTGCACATCGTGTCAGGTCTGTGAAAGTCCATTCCCACGACTGCAATGTCTTCAGGCAGCTTCTCCGCAAGTTGTTCCACGTATCCCGGATAGCAAATCAAGACATCAGGTTCGAGACCGATAATGTCCTCGTAACTTTTGGATGTCAATCCCGGCAGTTTGCTCATTTCCGGATAGTAAGTGGGTTGCGTAGTTACCCAATGTGAAACTCCCACAACTTTATCTTTCAATTTCAGCGTTCTCATTGCGGATACTGAATTGCCTGAAAGCGCTATTATTCGCTTAACCGGCATATCAACAGTCACAACTCTGTCTGCTGAATCTTTGAATTTCAGCTCTCCCTCCTTTCCCACAATAATTAATTTTGTTTGAACGACATCTAACATGCTCACTTTTCCGTCGTAGTTCGCATCACAGAACTCCGTCTCTGGCTTCTTACCAAATATCACTAACTTTATGTATGTCACATCTCGCATGTCTATGGTATCGTCTTCGTTTGCGTTTCCGTATATTGGTAGTGTGAAACTGAACACAAAGTCGTGGCGTTCACTCACACTTTTCGCACTGACCTGTGTGACAAATGCCTGTGAAATGCATGCAATCAGCAGTATGCTCACAGCAACTGCATATACTCGAGACCTTTTCCAAACACACCTCATATCCCATCACCACTCTTTACAAGAAGATGTGCAAATAAATATTTTTCCTTTTGGATTGTAAATATTATCTAAATGAGTAAAATAAGTGGGTGCGATTTCAAGGTATAATTATATACAGTCAGGACTGGGGAAGTAAGCCACACTTTACGCATCTATAGATTCGTGTCCTTAAATTTGTCCAGATGTCATATTCATATTATCAATAATTTCACGCAAAAAAGCACGAGAATAGTGATTATTTCGCTCACAGCTATTGCTATAAATATTGCAATTGCCACTTTTAAGCCCAATTTCCTCCCAAAAAACGATACATTATACGGAATGAATGTGTGGAAAATCTCGAAAATATTGAACAGGAGCATTCCTGCGACGATTGCGATGAACGCATCCAGCGGTGGCAGCGAACCACTCTCAATCAATTGCGCAGCGAGGCTCATTGCGATAATTATGTTAAATGCTGACGCAATTGTTATAGGTAAAGCCTCCTCCTTTATGGGAAATATTCTCGCTATCGGCTCTAAAAACATGCTTACATATCTCATTATCTCTTCATTATTCACCACTATATATAGAATAAACACAACAGGAGCCAAAACTTTCAGTATTTTCGCAAGTGTCTTGAGACTTTCTTTGATAGCATCCTTAACTTGTCTTATCATATACACGCTCCTTCCCCGCTCCTTCTCATACCCTCCATACTCTTTATACGAAAAGGTTTGATTTTCCTCGTTTAGAAACGCCTTATTGTAATAATTTTCATGTTTTAGCGAAAATCTACCGTAAATAATACCTATGAATGTCTCTATCGCACCTATAAATAACCATATTAGGAGGAATAATAAGCCGTTTTGGATGCCTAACAGACCTACTGCGAGCGGACCTGTGAAGAAAAATATATACCAGAGCATAACAGGAAAGCCTGCCGTTATTGTTGCGACAATTACTTGACGGTCATTAAGCATTTTCTTGTGATAAAAACCGAGAAGAGTGGGTGTTGCGGACGACAAATTCAGCATAGACATGAGAAAATAGAGAGAACAACATGAAGGGAGTCTCGCAATTCTCGTTAATCCGTTGAAAATAAATCCTAACTTATATAATTTACGCCATCTGCATGCGATATATGCAAATAGAAGACCGATTAATATGAATAAAGATAACTTAAGGATGAAAATTATTGCGTCAACACATACACTCAAATCTATAAGCATTTCCCTTTTCTCTGCAGATGCCTTAATCGCAGATGCTTTAATAATCTTCGCAGTCCACACGCATAATCCCGCTACGCCTCATTACGCACACTCATTTTGCACGCTTCACCGCACAAACAAGAAAATAGTCATGTCCATCATATTGCCCGCATATTTTTCCGAGAATTCCTCGGATCTTCTCCCTTACACTTGTATCAATATGTTCAATCTCGCAGTTGCATAATTTCAAGATGTTTCTGACATATTCCAAATTCACTCTCGGATTGTTCTTCGTCGCTTCCATTATCTTCTTCCAAACTTCTTCCTCTTTCAATTTCTTCCCTTTAATGCGTTTTATAATTCCGATTATCTCCTTATACAACTTATACACAACTCTCGCTCTCAAACTCGGTTTGTAATCTCCATTCCTGCGGTCTAATTCAATAATCACTATTTTCCCGCCTTCTCTCGCCACTCTGACCATCTCTTTTATCGTTCCTTCCGGATTTTGAACGGGCCATAGGGCGAATTTGCATAATACGCAGTCAAACACACCGCTCCTGAAAGGAATTTTCTGACTGTCCGCTCTAACTGTCTCAACATTCACATCCATCTCCTCCGCTCTCAATCTCAAACATCCGAGCATTCCTGAAGATATGTCCAATGCGTAGACTTTGAAATACCTCGCAAGTAAGACTGAGAGCGAACCTGCACCACAGCCGACATCTAAGAGCATAAGACGCTTGTTTTCGTCTCCGAGTGCTTTCCGAACTAACGCAGCGTAAGCATGGTCATTTATCCACAACGCCCTTCTCACGCTCTTCAAATCATAAGCATCAACAACATAGTCCCAGAGACTTGGATAGGAAGCAGAGAGCGCACAAATATCAAAAGCATCCAGATTTCCCCTCAATTTCATTAAACTTCACCCTCCCAAAACAAGCCATAGCTTCGCAACATCACACAAACACCACACAAACACCACAACAACACGCAAACACAACACAAACACTACAACCGACACGACGCCACCATAGCACCTACCCATTACCCTGCCCAATTACCCTGCCCATTACCGTCTACCGCTCGCTTCACTGCGCTCCCGTCGCAACTCCCGCTTTCCTCTCTTTCGACCCCAGCACCTTCTCACAGACAAGGACAAAAAACTTCTCCTCATACCCAGTAATAAATCGTAGCACTTTAAATCTCCTTGTTGAAACTCTTTCTTTCACTGAGTAGTCAACCTCCCTTATTTTCACGCCACATTGCTCGAACCATTCCTTTATTCGCTCCATGGAGGTCTCGCTTTTATGATATTTCTTCATTTCCTCAAAGTGTTTTGTGGGATTTCTGCCTGTGCGAATGCGATATATCAGAAAGTGAATCTTAAACAGAAGTTTTCCTATGATTTTATGCCTCAGTGTAACCTTTGACTTGTGCCAATCTCCTTCAACAATTATTATTTTGTTGCGAGCGACACGCACCATTTCCTCTATCGCCTTTCTCGGTTCGGGAAGAGGCCAAAGAGCAAAACGACAGAGAACTACATCAAAACTTCCGTCTTTGAATGGGATGTTGTGTGCATCTGCGCAGACAATCTCCACATCCGTGCCGAATTCCTCCTTTCTTTGCTTCAACTGAAACAGCATCTTCTTGGAAAAGTCCAGTGCTACGACATCAAACTCTTTTGAGAGCGGTATTGCTAATGCTCCTGCACCGCATCCCACATCAAGAACTGTGCTAAAGCCTCGTATTCTTCGCTTTATCTCATTCGCCCACTTCTCAGGATTTGCCCAGAACCACTTCGGACTGTTCTTGTAGTCGTATTCGGGTGCGAGATTGTCCCAGCATTCCCTTAATTTCTTCAAGTTCACTTTCAACGGCATTCACCCTCCCTTTACTTACAGTCTGAAGGAATGAAGGAAATACCGTAATATTCGTAAAAGAGATTGCGTGCGTATTCATCCTCTTCTATATCCTCAAACAAGTCCGGATACGCACACTTCGCAAGAGCAAGCATTCTCATAGAAATACCACCCGGATGCCAACCGTATGCTTTTGAATAATAATAACCTGTCAAATCACAAACTCTTCCATTTTTTACCGCTTTTAATCCTGCCCATGCTGAATTATTGTATATCATATCGGGAGATAAAGTTTCTTTAGACATGGAGAACAAAATGATGACATCTGGATCCCACGCATAGACCTGTTCAAGAGAGACATACAAATATTTCTGCTCAATATCGCCAGTTACTGGAATTGTATTTATTCGCTCAAGAATATCTATGTTCACACCTCCCTTCCCTTCCGTTGATATTTCACTATCTTTCAGATAATAAACTAAGAAAGTTGTTACCTTTTCCTCAACTTCATCCGTTCTCAAAAGCACTTTTTCTCTCTCCTCTCTCATTCTGTTAATTATCTCCTCTGCCTCAAGCTCCTTATTGAAGAGCCATCCAAGAAGTAACATTGCTCTGTCAAGATCCTCTATGACATCTAAGTCTATTGCGATTACAGGTATTCCCGTTTTCTCCTCAATCTCCTCCACTCTCTCGTAATCTGCCTCACTATACGCCCATAAGATAACACAGTCAGGGCTCACCTCCATGAGTTTTTCTAAATCCAACCCCGACCATAGACTACCGCCGATTTTAGGCAGGTCTTCCGGTATTTTCCCCGCTTCAATTAAGGCTTTAATTAGTGGATACTTCTCACGATACTTCTCACTGACAGCGGCAACCTGGTTGTATGCTCCCAGTGCATAAATCATTAACTCAAAGTTAGAATTGAGAACTGCTGCTCTCACAGGCTCCTTTACAGTCACCGTTCTATCAAGAAAATCCTTCAAAGTAAGTTTTCCTTCTTTTCCCACAATAATTAATTTTGTCTGCACCACATCTAACATACTTACTCTTCCATCATAATTTGCATCACATAACGCTGTTTCTGGCTTTTTGCCGAATATCACCAATTTTATGTATGTCACATCCCTCATATCTATGGTATCGTCTTCGTTCGCATTTCCGTATATGCCTAAGACGAAATCGTCAGATGCTGTTGTAACCTCTGTGGCACTTGCCTTTTGCGTAGTTTGAGTTTGCTCAGTAGCGATCACGGATGGAGCCATCAAAAACACTAAACACAAAACAATCGCTATTTCCACAATCGCTAATATTTTTGTTTTCATTTTTTCTTTTCACCTTCCAAAGTTTTTACAAATGAAGATAGGAAAAACAAAAAACCTCCTTTCCGACAGACTACTCTTATTTTTCGCATCGCTTTTGTCATCTTTTTTCCTGACTGTCATTGCTGTCCTACTACGGTATCGTAATATCTGTCAGGTATTCCCGCTAACTTGCCTTCTCCTTTTATTATCGGTGGATATACGAACACGCCATGCTCATCTAAGTCGTAGTCCAATCCCTGAAATCTTGTCAGGTATTCCTGATGTATTGCCTCTGGATCTAAGTCCTCGAACAGGTCTGGATGGAACCACTTTGCCATGTATGCGATGCTTACGACATGTGATGCCGATCCAGTGATTTCGGAGGATATTACATAGACTTTCCCTTTCTTCACCGCTGACACCTCCTTCAACTCAGGGCGATTCATAATTTCGTCCCTTATTGATTTCAGCTCTATTACATCATCCACATCGTAACCTCCAGCCCACGGGAGCTTAACTATAATCTCAGGATCACGTTCTATCACCTTTTCAGCGTCTACATCTGGGAATTCTATACCATGAATATCGCTAAAGATATTATGACCGCCAGCCATTTCAATATAGTCATGATATCCTCCTTTTACATTGCCACTGCTATGGTATTTTTCATATGCCTCAAAATAGACTCTTGGTCTCTCATCCTCCGGAATATCCTCTACTCTTTCTTTGATTGTATCTATAATACCCTGATAGAAATTAATGAATTCGTCCGCTTCATTCCTTTTATCAAAAATATATCCGAGTTTTTTAATCTCTTCTACCTCTGTTGTTGGTCTACAAAAGTCAAAACCGATTACAGTTATGCCTGCCGGCCCGAGCTTCTCTTCAGCATCTTCGTACATGCTTTCAAAAAATGTTCCATATATAATTACAACTTCTGGATTCAGTTCCAAAATTTTTTCACAATCAAGAGTGGGCCATCCTGAAATGGCGGGGTAATCGCTGAACTCCGGGAAGAATATCTTATCTTGCACCGCATATATAGATACACCAACTATTCTATCTTTCTCAACTTTTATAGATCGCATCGTTTCAAGTGCATTAGTATTGTACGTAACGACCCTTTTTATTGGCTTTCTTACTGTTTTTATTTTACCTGCGGAATCAACGAATGTAAGCTCTCCTTCCTTTCCCACGATTATCAACTTTGTTTGGACGACATCAAGCATGCTCACTCTTCCATCGTAATTCGCATCACAGAACTTCGTTTCAGGCTTCTTCCCGAATATCACCAACTTTATATATGTGACATCTCGCATATCTATGGTGTCGTCTTCGTTTGCGTTTCCGTATATTTCAAGCGTGAACTGAAGGGAATCTGTGCTTTCTGCTTTGTGTATAGTGCTATGAGCAGAGACTGGAATAGCAGCAAATAAAATAAATGCGCAAACGAAAGCACTTAACAACGCACACACCCTCCTCAACGCTCTCACAGACCCTCCTCTATTCATCCTTTTCACCCGCCCTTGCCCTTCACAATCCATCCATAACACATTCTCTCGCCCCACTTTCTTATCCCTCATACAATAT
>Ga0190311_1000451_pt1 | contig 12549 bp, 6 predicted proteins | sample 48700789_MG_FD_165037 | JGI IMG/M metagenome (GOLD analysis project Ga0190311, IMG submission 165037) | Hydrothermal vent sediment bacterial communities from Southern Trench, Guaymas Basin, Mexico - 4870-07-8-9_MG | ecosystem: Environmental > Aquatic > Marine > Hydrothermal vents > Sediment ...
CGTTTTTGGGTCACTTGCAGGAAGCACTGCGATGTGCATCACGAGCTACTTCATCCATCCTTACAGACCAAAATTTGATTTTCATCTGGGAAAAGCAAAAGAACTCTTCGGTTTCGGAAAGTGGATTTTGGGTTCCAGTATTTTAATATTTTTACTCACGCAGGGAGATGACATATTTGTGGGTAAATTGCTCGGCACGACAGCATTAGGTTTATATCAGATGGCTTACAGAATTTCAAACATGCCCACAACAGAGATTACTCATGTGATTTCCCAGGTAACCTTTCCAGCTTACTCAAAGCTGCAGGATAATATCGAGAAATTAAGGGAGGCTTATTTACGGACGGTGAAGGTTCTCGCCTTCGTTGCTATCCCTACCGCAGGGATTATTCTTGCGATTGCATATCCATTCACACAGGTTGTGCTTGGGGATAAATGGCTACCTATGGTAGCGGTCATGCAACTCTTGACTTTACAGGGAGCGATGCGAGCTTTGGGTGCATCCACCGGGCCTCTTTTTCAAGCAATAGGGAAACCTGAAATAGGCACGAAACTTCAATTTTTGCAATTAATGATGATGGCTTTCTTGATTTATCCTTTTATTATTCGCTGGGGTATCTTTGGAGCTGGGTTAACTATCGTCTCAACAGGTATCATTTTGAATTTCTTTGTGTACCGTGAGGTACTTAAAATAATTCAATGCAGTGTATGGGACTTTTTGAAGGTAATTTATCCGCCTGTTATTTTAACAGGTATAATGATAGGTGTGGTTTATTTAGCTAACAATATATTCTTGTCCAATAATTTGATAGGACTTGCTCTGATGGTTATAATAGGTATGTTAGTTTATCTTGTATTAAGTTCTTATATCGATAAGAAATGGAATTATGGTATATTTTCACTTATTAAAGGAAGTATTAAGGAAGTAATAAGATGATAGAAAATAAAGCTCCTTTAGTGAGCGTGATTTTACCTGTTTATAATTGCGAAAAGTATGTTAAAGAAGCTATTGAGTCCGTTTTAAACCAAACTTTTAAGGATTTTGAGCTCATAATAATTGATGGTTCAACAGATAGAACCGAAGAGGCTATAAAGCCGTATTTAGCTGATAAGAGAGTAAAATACCAAAAACAAATAGGTAAAGGATATGCTGCAGCTTGTAATCAGGGATATAAAGTAGCTAAAGGTAAGTATATATGCTTTCAGGATGCAGATGATATTTCTTTACCAACCCGCTTGGAAGAAGAGGTCAGAATTTTAGAGAATAACCGAGATATAGAACTTGTCTTTTCGCATGCTATTTTTTTAGATGATAATGATAGGCCTATGAGTGTATGGGGTGGAATAGGTAAGGAAGGAGTAATACCAAGCAAAGAGGCTTTTTATAAACTTTATGTTGAAGGAAATTTTATCCCAAACCCATCAATTATGTTTAAGCGTCGACATATCAGAGATGAAAAGATTTTCAGTGAGGATTTAAAAGTATGCGCCGATTTTGAACATAACTTAAGATTAACCCACGAGTATAATATTTATGAGATTGCTCGTCCTCTAGTAAAAATGAGACGCGGCAAGAGACACAAACATTTAACAGCATTACGAGAACTTAATTTTGAAGCAGAAAAAGAGATTTTAAGAAGAATAAGACGAGAGTTTAAAGACAAGAACCCAAAAGTAACACTCATTCATTATTGTAAGGCAATGTCAAACCAATTGTTAAAAGAAAGTCTGTACTTTAAAGATCAAAGAGATATTGCAAGAGCGATTAAGTTGCTTGTTAAAGCCTTGGCATTCAATCCCTTTAGCGTGCGAATATGGTATGTAATTATAATGCTATTTCCAAAACTAATCGTTAGGCTCTTAAGAAGCTTGTATTTGAGGGGAATTAGATTTGAGAGTAAGTGCTAATGTTGAATTGAGATAAGTTATGAAAAAATGAAAATAGCGTTCATCGTCACCGAATTCCCAAAACTATCAGAAACCTTTATTCTAAATCAGATAACAGGTTTGTTGGATTTAGGGCATGAAGTAGAGATTTTTGCATTTTATAATTCGAAAGAGAAGAAAGTGCATGATGATGTTGAAAAATATCGGCTGATGGAGAGAGTTCATTATTTTAACATACCTAATAGCATGATTAAGCGTGCGTTAAAGGCAATATTTCTTATAATTACAAACTTCCATAAAAGCCCTATTAAAATCTTGAAATCTTTAAATGTATTTAAATATGGCAAGAAGGCACTTTCATTGAAATTATTATATGTTGTAGTTCCATTTTTGGGTAAAAAATTTGACATAATTCACTGTCATTTTGGTCCTAATGGGATTATTGGAGCGTATCTTAAGGAGGTGGGAATAGATAGTAAGCTCATTACAACTTTTCATGGATATGATATGTCTAAGTTTATTTCAAATCATGGTGAAGGTATTTATAAAAATTTGTTCTTGAGGGGAGATTTGTTCATGCCAATTAGCGAACACTGGAAAAAGAAATTAATTGAAATGGGATGTGAAGAGGGGAAGATAATAGTTCATCGGATGGGAATTGATGTTGAAAAGTTCAAATTTTCCGAAAGAAGAAAAACAGGGACTATAAAAATATTGAGTGTAGGAAGGTTAGTTGAAAAGAAAGGGCATGAATATGCGATTAAAGCGTTAGCGAAAGTGGTGAATAAGAATGGCAAAGATATTATCTATCGGATTGTAGGGGATGGTCCGTTGAAAGACAAACTGATGTCTTTGGCGGAGGAGCTTGAAATTGAGGACTGTGTCGAATTCATGGGCAATGTAGAGGACGAGGAACTATTGAAACTTTACAAAGAATCTCATATTTTTATCCTTCCGAGCGTAACGGCGAGTGATGGTGATCAGGAGGGGATTCCCGTCGTTTTAATGGAGGCTCAAGCGATGGGTTTGCCAGTTATTTCAACATACCATAGCGGAATTCCTGAAGTAGTGATTGATGGTAAATCAGGTTTTCTTGTTCCTGAGAAGGATGTGGATGCCTTAGCGGAGAAGCTCGAATATCTTATTGAACATCCGGAGCTATGGTCGGAAATGGGCAGGTATGGAAGGGAGTTTGTGGAGAAGTATTATGATCTAAGGAAACTTAATAAACGCTTGGTAGAGATTTATCGGAATCTTATAAGAAAGGAGAATAATAACGACTCTGGGAGGGGTTAGGGATGGGTAAGCACGGGTTAATGCGTGAAGCGCCTATGGTAAGTGTCGTAATCCCAACATATAATAGGGAGGGTATGCTTAAGGAATGCTTGGATTCCTTATTTAATCAGACATATCCGAAGGATAAATATGAAATTATCGTTGTGAATGATGGTTCAACAGACGGCACAGAAGAAGTTTTGAAAGAATATGCGAAGAAAGCGCCATGTAAGTTTAAGTGGTTTACACAGCAGAACAAGGGTTCGTATGCAGCACGAAATTTAGGGATAAAGAATGCGAGAGGGGAAATTATCTGTTTCACGGATGATGATTGTATAGCGGATAAGAGATGGCTTGAAGAATTAGTGAAGGGATTCACTGATGAGGGAATTGGAGGAGTTGGGGGACGGATAATTGCGTATAATCCCAGAAAGATTGTAGAAGAATATGATAAAATGAATCAGGAAGAAGCAATTAAAGGTAAGTTTTATCCTTCGTTTCTCATCACATGTAATGCTGCTTATAGAAAAAATATACTGGAAAATTGCGGATATTTTGACACTTATTTTAGGAGTGGAGGGGATGTTGATATGGGAATCAGGGTGACATGGAAGGGTCACAAGTTGAAATATGCTCCCAATGCGATTGTGTATCATAAGCATAGGACAACATTTATGGGTTTTATAAAACAGAAATATACTCATGGAACTGGATGTTCTCTTTTAGGAAAGAAATACTTTCACTTTCCACTGTTAGAAATCTTTATTTTTCTGATATTTAAACTTGGTTTAAGTATTATTTCAATCCCAAAAATTCTCGGATCTAAAGATAGGAAAAAAGAATTATCAGAAAGATTTTTGAACATTCTCTCTATTTTTTCTTATTTAATTGGCATAATTAATGGCTATTTTAAAGATTACCCAAAGGATAAAGTTGTTAAGGATAAAATTGAATCCCTAATTCGTTTCAAGAATGAAATTCATTTGATAAAGCGAATTAGAGATAGATTTAGGAGGGGAAAATGAGCGAAATAAGATACAGGTGAATAAATAGAAGTTCAAGAATAGAAAAATGCACGAAGACACTCCGTTCGTCAGTGTCGTGCTTGCAACTTATAACAGAAAAGAATCACTTAAGGAATGCCTGAAATCTTTATTCAATCAGACATATCCGAAGGAAAGATATGAAATAATTGTAGTGAATGACGGCTCAACAGACGGCACAGAAGAAGTTTTGAAAGAATATGCGAAGAAAGCGCCTTGTATTTTCAAGTGGTTTTCACAGGAAAATAAAGGACCATCTGCAGCGAGAAATTTAGGAATAGAGCATGCAAAGGGAGAGATAATTTGCTTTACCGACGATGACTGCATAGCGGATGAAAGATGGATTGAAAATTTGGTGAAAGAATTCACAAATGAGAAAGTGGGAGGTGTTGGAGGGGAAATTGTAGCATATAATCCTAAAACGCTGACAGAGAAATACGGAAACAGGTTCAATCAGCGAGAGAGAGCAAAGGAATATCTCTTAACGGGAAATGCAGCATACAGAAAAGATGTTTTAGATGCTATTGGAGGATTTGATGAAAACCTGAGAAGTCTCGAAGATGTTGATTTAGGGATAAGAGTGAAAGCAAAAGGATATGAACTCAGATATACCCCACATGCAATTGTATTTCACAAACATTATGATACACTTCAATGGCTCATGAGAAGGCAGTATTTTCTCGGTAAAATGTTTGCGAGATTGAGCAGAAAGTATATTTATCATTTCTCTGTCAAATACTATCTTATCAAATGGCTCATCTCCCTCTTGGGAACAATGGCAACGCTTCCTGCATGTATTTTTAAACAAAACAGGAAAGAGCATATTTTATATGAATTTTTTAGCATTATAATTGTTTCCTCAGCTATTGTTGGTCTAATAGTAGGTTCAATGACGGAGAGATATCCAGGGAGAAAGGTGAGCGAAAAATTGGATTTCTTGGAAAATGAATCCATCATTAAGATAGTCAAAAGAGTATTAAGAAGAATTTAATTTCTCTCGATAACTTCTATTATTTTTGTCTCTTTTGGTAATAAATCCACACTGATATAATATATTTTTCTATCAGTCCTATCGGATATTCTTACAATTTTCCCATTTTTTACAATATAATTGTCCTCTAATTTCATCTTAAATGTGATACCTTTTACCGCCTCATCATTTTGATTCTGCACAGAAATAACAATCTTTTTATCTTCTATTGAGACATTTGCGAAGACATTCTTTAGCAACAATAAATGCTTCGCAATCTCATGAGGTGTTGCGAAAGTCATACCCTTTTCTTTGGCATATTCAATTGTGTTCAGCATTTGCGTTGCATATTCGGGTCTGCCTGCTTTATCTGAATTCCACATGAACAGGCACAAGTCCTCATTTTCAATAACAGAATCAATCACAGCTTCCCAAGCCTTCTCATAATTGTTGCCATAGAAATATGTGAATCCACCGACCGTAGGTAGTGAAATGGGCAATAGAATCAAATCAAGAGGTTCGCTATGATAATAAGCTGTTTGTGGTTTCCTCAGTCCTTCTTGGAAATATTTCTCAAAAGGTGGCGGTATGCTCCTTGAAATCATGAAAGAAAAGTTCTCTTCTGCGAGCGTTCTCACTGCTTCAAGATTATATCCATCAGGCATGATACCTATTTCAATATTATGCTTACTTGCTATCTCTTTTATTTCCTTTATGCGTTCAACACTTTTATTCCCTCTCAATTTCTCCTTTACTATGACACCGCTATCTATTTTGCTTTCGTTCAAATCTCTAATCACTTTTGTGAATTTCACATCCTTCAGCATCTTAATGGAAGTATTAGAGGAATTAATAACGCCATTAGAAATTGTCTTAAGCAAGTTTCCATCACTTATTAATACAAGGGGTATCTCACCATTCGGATAGGGATATAATGAAACGGATGTGTAGCGCTCTATATTCCTTTTTGCCTCCTCCTTTGTTCCTATTGAAATCCACTGTGTCACATGCATCGCTTCCGCAGGTTCTATTTCATGCTTCATATGCAGCGTCAACACATAATACGGATAGTCCGTGTAACCATGATATGATACCTTATTTGGATAAGGGCATGTGTTATCAAACTTCACATATACACCCTGTCCATTTTCATTATGGATGAACATGCTATCAAATCTTATCTTATTTATTGGCACGATATCCTGACACGGATACATTGTCCGCTTCTTCACAGTTTCATCGCCAAGTCCAAGCTCAAAATATCTCATAGGAGAGAGGAAAGTCATTGTAAGCTCATTTATATCCATCGTTGAGTCATTCACCCAGTCGTTGGATATGATTATCTCCCTCTTAAATGCCTTCTTAAAGAATGTGTATTTCATTGTCAAACTCGCCCAGTTCTCTTCTTTGTTTTTCAATACTACCTTGTAAATTATCTGATTCTCGCCCAATATCACAACCGGAAATTCCATTTCATGAAACGCCCAACCTCCAGCAGCTCCTTGATGAGAACCTCTACGCCATGCAATTATCAGAAAATCGTAATATAAACCTTCATCGCCTAAGAAATTCGTTGTTTTATTACCTATATATCTCATTCCAGGGTCAGTTTTGCCTATTCTCACCTTGTATTCACCCGTATCCACCAAATAACAATCACCTGCATCCTTTATTATCCCAACATCTGCAAAATTTAAGTGTGGACTGATATTTGTTCTGTGAACTGGGGGGCTTACATATTTATAAATGGAGAAATACTCAGCGGAAGAATAAACTTTGTCATACATTTCATTGTGATCTATCATCAATCTTTCTGGTCTCTCGCCAAAATTACGCAGCGTTCTTTTCGAAACTATTAAATACTCAACGCCGAAAGTCGCATATAAATCCCGTGCATATTTCTCTCCATTTATGTCAAAGCATGCGCTATACTGATCCCATATGAATCTGCCCTGCTCGGAGCCTGCCGAAATAGTCGTCACACTCGGAGGTATTTTATCTCCATATACATATATCATATGTCGGTATCCATAACCTGCACATCTTTCTTCTGGGGAACCTACACCTCTCAACCATCCAAGACCCGTTCTCTCACATTTTGTTCCGCTTACCAATGGATGATAATACAGATTTCCAATTATAGGCAATATTACAATATAAGAGAACATTAATAATAAAGCAATAAATACAAAAATTCGTAAGGATCTGCGCAATAAATGGTGCTCCACCCTGTCCTTCGCATAATAAAAACCGATTGAGGAAAGCACTGGGAGGATAATAAAGAGGTAACTGATACTTCTTAGAGCGGCCACTGCACCCTGTCCTGGCAGTATTGTTACAGCGGCGGTTGAAAGAAGTAAGCATATTCCTTCTCTGTTCGTCTTGAACGCGCCGATTATGGCAAGGAGTAAATGAATAGGACCCCACCAGAAAGGCCAAAATAATGACGTATGCGGAACATGTCTTATACCTCCTATAATAGGAACCGAAAAATACCTAAATGGTAATCTTCTTCTCAACTTCTTTATATTATATCCGATCACATTATGCATAAATATTAACAATTTGCATATTGAATACACGGAAAATAGCGATAATAAAACATAAAGAGGGTTTAATCCGACAAATATCTGCTCATAAAAAATTTTTGATACTTCCTTTCCGAATGGAATATGCAGAGAGGATGATAGAGAGTCACCAACTGAAACCAAAATTCTGCCTTTATATATATATTGTGGATGGATATTTGGGAAAAAATTTATTGCGATGATGAATGAGAACATCAATGATGCAAGCGAAATATATACATCCCTGTGAAGCTTTCCCCATAATGCAGCATATATGAGAAGGTATGTGGCTATCAGGAAAAGTAAGAACATCGTTGTTCCTGTATGCGTGAAGCAAAGCGTGAATGAAAGCAGGGAAATCAACACATAGCGCTTCCATCTTGATATGCTATTATTCAGCATGAGGTAAATGAGGGAGATGAGTATGAAAGATTCGACAAAAACAGATGTTGAGTATGCTAATATAACAGTGCAAATAATTGGCATGGATATGAGAAACGCAACAGAAAGAAGTGCCTCGTCTCTTGACGCATTAAAAATCTTTGCATATGAAAAATATAAAGATAAGAGGATGAGAAATAATAAAAATGGCATATTCTGTGCGAGTTCAAGCATATTCATTCCCGTTACTTTTGCAACAATGGAGCCAAAAAGCCATAAACCGAAAGGATAGTCATATCTCAAATATCCCTCCTCTAAACAATGCTTATAAAAATCGTTCAGTGAATTCGCATGTTTCATAAGATGTGTGAAGAACAGATGACTGTATACATCCGTTCCGTATGGAACAAAGAGGAAATATGTGGGAAGAACAAATCCCAATATGATTGAAGAGAGTAATAATATTAACAGAGATGCCCCCTCTCCATGTGGAATTGCGCGAAAATTCTCCATCACCTTCACTGCCTTCCCAAATATTTCGCTCCTCGCCCCATCATGTCGCTCATTCATTGTTCTTCATATCCTTTTCCATCATTTATAATCCTTTTCTTAGTAAATCAATCGTTAATTATTTACAAAATATATATCACAATGGTTTCCGTATGCTCAAATTTCCTATGCTTTATTCCTCTGATATACTCAAAATGACCGACATCTCCCTCAGAATACTTGAAAGAATTATTAATTATTATTCTTTCTTCTATTATTAGAAATCTCCATAACGCATGCTTATCCGCTTTTGTAAAAAATGAAAACTTATTTATGTAGTATTTTCCATGGCTCACAATAGAAATGGAACGAGAGATATGTATCCTCCTGGCAATGCTTTTCCTCTTTCCCTTCTTACATAGCGTAGCGGGGGCAGAGGTGACTTTCAACAGGATAGGACAATTTCCCGGGGGGGAGACCTACGTTATGGCGCTAAAAGATAATACTCTTTTCATAAATACAGGGCCATTGCTTGAGATATATGATGTTACAGACAGAGAGAATCCAGTAAAGATAAGTGAGTTAAGTTTCGGAGATTATGATATTGGCGGCTTAGACGTGAAAGATAACTATTTATATGTCCTGCATGAAGGAGGCATTTCAATTGTTGACATTTCAAATGTGAGCAACCCTATTGTCATCGGTTGGAATTATTTTGAGGAGCCAAGGCATTTCCATTTAGGTTTTCAGGCAACCGTCAAAGGAGATTATCTTTATGTTGTTGTTCCAGACAGATTCATAATTTATGATGTAAGCAACCCATATAATCCAATAGAGCTCGGACATTTTGGCCACCCTGTTTCAACAAATGCACAATTCAGAAGGTTTGACATCTCTGGGAACTATGCTTTCATCGCCGAATGCTACGGACAACCTGCTCATTTATATATCGTAGATATTTCAGACCCAAGAAATCCAACAGAGGTTACAAGAGTTCCGCAAGGAGGACGTTATGGGTGGGGAGATGTTGCTATTGATGAAGAGAGGAATATTATGTTTGCCTTAGAGTATAGGGAGGTGCTTCACGCCTATGATATAACAAACATATCAAATCCCGTAGAGCTTGGAACTTTGGGAAGTTATATACTTGCAGAGAACCCCCTTCAACCGGTCAATTCCATACTTCTTGAAGAGAACTTTATTTATGCTTCTGCTTACTACTACGGTGCTTATATAATAGATGTCTCCGACCCTTCAAATATGAGTATATACAGCAAAGCATGCGTGCGATGTAAATTTGGAAAGGCAGGTTATGTTGAAGATATAATAAAGGATGATAAAAACTACATTTATGTGTCACATCAATGTGGTGGATTCTCGATCACCGATGCGTCCGATTTGAAGCATCCCAACCCAATAACTTGGGTTCCAACACACGGAAGATTCGATAGCTTAATTGTCAGGGATAATTATTTGCTAACTGTTGCGGACGATGAATTTTTAGTTATTGATGTCTCAGATCCAGAAGAGCCAAAATTTGTTTACAGACCTTTTATATGGAATAGAGGGGGGATACGACCTGTCAGAGATAACTATGCATTCCTTCCGAGTTGGAACTACTGGCGTCTAATAGATATTTCAGATCCAACGAACATAAAAGTGGTGAGAGATTATGGAGAATATCATCATACTTGGGGCGTGCTGCGCAATGATACAATGTATGCAATTCAAGGAGCGCAATTTAATAATAGATTTCTCATATTTAATGCAACGGATTTAGCAAATATGACGGTTATAGGGATGTATTGCTTAGTTCCTGGTGCTTCACCGCCTTGCTATACAGATGAACCAGATGCTGAATATTTGCCCCGTTCTATAAATGTGAAAGGTGATTACGCATATATAGGTGTTGGCGCAAAGCATGGAATATGGATTTTTAATGTTTCAGACCCTACAAACATAAAAAAAGTTGGTGAGATATTAAATGGCTCATATATTCCTGGGATAGCCATTTACGGTGATTATATGTATGCTTTTAATGGATATTACTTAATAGCCTTTGATATTTCCGATCCCGCAAATCCAGTGGAAACAGATAGAGTAGATATAAGATATTATCATCCTGGTTCTGGAATCACAAAATGGAAAAACCATCTTGTTATGCGTGGATCTAAGTTGCTGCTCATAAATATCTCGGACCCTGCACATCCCTTCCTTGAGAAAACTTATGAAACTGGTGGGGGTGGTGCTTTCTACTTCAAAGGTGATTACTTATATGCAGTGCATGGATTGAGTTCTATTTACATTTACAAATACGGACCAAAAGATACAACCCCTCCAGAGATAAAAAATTTGAATGTCAAAGCAGATATATTCTCAGCAACAATAACTTGGCAAACAGATAAAGCTGCTGATTCTCTAATAAAATACGGAACAGAGCCCGGAAATTACACAAAGAATGCATACATACCAACTAAGACGAAGAACCATTCCATAACACTGGAAGGATTAGAGCAGAACACAACATACTATTTTGTTGTCCAATCAACGGATTGGAATGGTAATAAAAATGAGACTGCTGAAATGTCTTTCACCACAAAAGCGGATGTTTATCCTCCAGTTATAACCATCATTAATCCAAGTGAAGGTGAAAGAATAATAGGAGGAACAACAGAGATAACAGTCAAGATAGAAACGGATGAAATAGCATATTGCCAATATGGCGAAAGCGATTTCAATTATGGAGAAGGAATTGACTTTCCACAACAAGGAACAACATCGCACTTCTTTAACTTAAGCGTTTCTGATGGAAAATCATATACCTTCTATTACAAATGCAAGGATAGGTATGGTAATATTGGCAGTGCGGTTCATCACTTTTCTGTTGCGAGCGAGTGGTGGGATTACCTTGAGAATGAAACAAAGATAGAGGAAAAGAATAATGTTGTGGTGGAGAACGGAGAAGTGAAGATAAAGTTCCCTGAGAACAAGTTTTATCCGACAAAGGATGCCCGAATATCGCCGATCAGTGTATGGAACACAGGAACGGATGATTTAGCGGTGGGAAATAGCGACAAATTCAGAACTCTAATAGAATTCTCCCTACCAAATATAGGAGGAGAGATAGGCGTAGTCAAACTCTACCTTTACGCATATAAGACGCTGAACCCTTCATGGAACCACACCATGTATGTTCACCTGCTTGAAGGAAGTTTTGACGAATATCATGTGAATTGGACATATAGAAATGAAACTGAAAAGTGGCAGAATAAAGGTGGAGATTACAATTCCACAATTATAGACCATTATAATGCGAGTGGCGATTTGGGAGGTGGGTGGATTTCATTCACTTTGAAAGGAAAGGACGCAGATAACCCAATAGATATAAATTGGGGAGATACTTTCGCACTCCTTTTGAAAGGTCCTTCAGGATACAATCCACGAAATGACTGGTTTGCATCAAGGGAAATGAATAACAAGCCTTATATTGAGGTGCTGCCTTCTTCTGTTGAGGGTAGTATCATATCAATTCCTATCACACCTACTTCCCTTCATTCATGGGACAAGTTCCACGCTGATTATGAAACGCCAGAAGGAACATACATAAACTTTTCTATATTAGATGCTGAAACTGGAGAGGTTCTTTGCTCAAACCTCACTGGGAAAGGGGATGACATCTCTGCCTGCCTTTCCGGTGTTCAATCTATAAAGTTGAAAGCGGAACTGCGGACGGATAATCCGCCTGCAACTCCAATCCTGAAGGAATGGAGAGTGAGTTGGATTACTGGGGGTGAGGGAAACGACACGACGCCACCAATCACAACTACTGAAATCACGCCTCAACCCAATGAAAAGGGCTGGATAAATTCCACGCCTGTTGTCGTCACTTTCCATCGCACTGACGATTCCGATGTCGCTTATACCAATTACTCTTTCT
>Ga0190311_1000452_pt1 | contig 12542 bp, 12 predicted proteins | sample 48700789_MG_FD_165037 | JGI IMG/M metagenome (GOLD analysis project Ga0190311, IMG submission 165037) | Hydrothermal vent sediment bacterial communities from Southern Trench, Guaymas Basin, Mexico - 4870-07-8-9_MG | ecosystem: Environmental > Aquatic > Marine > Hydrothermal vents > Sediment ...
TGATATAAGAACCTACGGTACTTCCCTTACCATATGGAAAAACAAATACTTTATCTTTAACGGTTAAACCGTAGAGTTCATGGTCCTTCCTAATTATAGTCCCTGTTTCCGGGTCTATATCTCCTAAGAACGAAATAGGTTCTTTCGAAACAAGAGCAATACCTTCAGCGTAACCCTCAACTAAACCTCTACCTTTAAACTCCATTATTAAACTACCTCTCTCCAAAAGCTATTCCTATACACTTTCTAGTTTCACATAAACCTACTCTCACGCCATGAATGTTACTTAAGTAGTATGCCTGCTTAATAGAGTTAGTAAGCACTTTTCTTATTCCTAAATATTTCAAAGGAGATACAACAAAACATGTGTCCCTGATTAACTTTATATTCTTCTTTTCAAACAACAATTTTACATATGGGGGGATTTCTTCAAACACCTTACGTGACGTAACGAGTATTATAGGTGTTTTTGCTTTCCTATCATATTTACCAATGTATCTATATACCTCCATGATCTCTCCGTATGATAAGTGAGGACAACCTAAGAACACGGTATCTGCAGAATCCAAAGTTTCATATGTTTCAATAACATCCTTGAAGCTTTGAGTATCTATTTCCGCCTTCTCTAGTTCTAAATATTTCAACTTCATTTTCGAGATTTCAGGAGAAATGTTTTCGAGAAAACATAGTGGTGTTGATGAGGAAGTACCTAAACCAGCACATAGTGCTTTAACCATATCGTCTGTTATTTTTCCAATGTTTCTTATTAGCGGTACTTTATCTTTAACATATGTACCGACAATATACCCTAAAATCCCTGCATATAATTGGTCTCTCAATGGTGCATTTACTTTAATTAATACCTGTGGTACTCTGTTCTCATCAACGTGAACTCCCATGTAAGGGACTTTCCCTATTAAAGCAGCAAAAACAGTGCTTGGACCTCCTTCACGATTAGTTCTAGCGCCACAAGCAGAATTAGCATATAGTACTGCGTTGGACTCTCCCCAGGCTAAATGTTCGCCAACTAAGGGTTTGCGTATGTAATATGGTGTACACGTGAATGTTTCATTAACCCCCATTCTTCTTAAGGCTTTAACTATTCTTAACTGCTTAGCATAGAATTCTTCTGGGATTCCCATTTCTCTCCATAAATTCATGTCAAAACCTAGAGGGTTAGATGTAGTATATGTTCGAACCTTAACCTTAGAGTATTCTTCGAGAAATTCTAAACCAGCATCACCAATATTCTGATATGATATTCCTGAAATGTGGGCATGAACTACTTTAACAAGCCTTTCTGCTCCAAGGGCCTCTCCAAGCTTCACAAGAACCTTCATAGCTTTCTGATATTCAGGACCGTGTTCTCCAGATAGTATAGCTTCTTCTTCCCTGGTTAAGTACATTGTATTAAACCATACTTAGTCTAGTTTAGCTTTCTCAAAAAGCTTTCTAGGTTTATCTAAGGGTATTGTTGCATCCAGTCCCATTTTAGCTGTTAATCCGTTTTCTGAAACAGGGTCTAGAGTTGATCCCTTAACGTTTTTAACAATTATAAGGTCTCTGTCTGCTCTAAACCTTGTAGCTATAGCCCATTCAACGTCTTCAACTCTATCAACATCTATATCTGTATCAACTACAACTACATGTTTAAGGCTAGGATGGGCGGCGAAAGCAGCTAATATAGCGTTTTTCCCGTCCCCCTCTGTTTGCTTCTCAATCGAAATCACTGCATGCAGCCAACCGGCCCCTCCAGGGGTCAGCCTAACAGATTTAACCTTAGGAACAACTTTCCTAACAGCATCCCATATAGTTACTTCCCTAGGGAACCCCATGAGTAGCCTATGCTCAAAACCTCCTGGAAGTACTTCTTGAAACATTGCCTCTTCTCTAACCCAAACCTCATTAACGTGTAAAACAGGCTGCTTTCTAACAATATCATACGTGCCTAAGATGTCTACAAAAGGTCCTTCACTATGCATCTCAAAAGCACTTATTTCCCCGACCCAGATCATCTCTGAAACTAAGGGTGTAGGAATATCTAGTTCTGTTAAGTAGTCGGCTTTAATAGCTCCACCTAAAACACTATTAGCTACTTCGATTTCGTAAACACCGTAAGGTGGAGAAAAAGCAGAGGAAAGCATGATTAAAGGATGTGTTCCTACAAGGATAACAACAGGTAAATTCTTGCCTAACCTCTTGAACCTCATAAGCATAGAGTAAAGATGCCTAGGTACAATACGTATAGCAAACCTGTTTTTACCTATAAGCATAAGCCTATGTATAGACGCATTAAAGTTGCCTTCACCATCGCCTGCTAAAACTATAGCTGAAGTAACATATCTACCCCCATCCTCAGGATAGAACTTTAAAATAGGCATAGAGAACATGTCAACTTCTTTTAACTTAGTGTAAGAGGAGCTTATAGAGCCTTGGGAAAGCTTTCTAGGCTCTGATAGTGCCTTTAAAAATTTCAAATACAGTTCTTCATCGGATCTAACATTCAATAGGTTATGTAATGTACTTCTCGAGTAAAGTACGTTAGCAACTAGGGGATAATGTGAACCAGAGATTCTCTTAAAGAGAACAGGTCTTCCCTCGTTTTCTACTATGATCTTTGTAGCTTCTAAATTCCAACTAACTTCTTTATCGTAGGTAACTAAGTGGTTTTCCACGGTGTTTAAGAATTCTTTTAAGCTTAAAGAGACCATTTACCCCACTCTCTAACTGTATGTGTTTTTTCATCATACATTAACCTAATGTTTCCCACAATTAATCCGCAAATTCTGCCTTCGTAGTTTGTTCTTATTCTTATAACACCTTTTTCGAAATCTATTTTCTCAATATACCCAATACCTGCTTCTTCAAGATTTTCGTTAAGAATACTAACCACAAGCCCTTTTTCCCAATTTTCACTTAAAACTTTAAGCCTTACCTGACCATATGTTTCTCTAATATTCCTTAGAACATTTGAATCTACGATAACAGTTCCTCCTTTAACGACAGCTATTAAATTGTTATTAACGATCGTAGCATGAAGAATTTCCATATCAGGTTTTAGACTAAGTACCTCTTTTAGTACTCCCTTTTCTTCATGACTAAAGAATTTGCCCTTCAACACATCAAGGTTCATAATAACGAGGTTTTCCATGTCTAAATCGACTATTTTAGCTCCATAAAAGTATTTTGAGTATAAATACTCTCTAATGCTTCTTCGTTCACTGATAGATCTCTCCTTAATATCTTTAGGTGACTCAACAACGATGGCGTTTACATTAAACTTATTTAAATAGTTAAATAACATATCTACTTCATTTATGCAATTTTCTTTCTTGATAATGAAGACAACGTGAGGTTTAACATGAAATATTGTCTGAAGTTTTGCTTCTACAGCTTTTCTACCCTTAAACCATCCATCGGTGTTTATGATTATTACTTGGGAGCCTAAGTTAAATGCTTTAGCTAGGAGCTTCAGAATAGCTGCAATAACCTTATCCATAACGCGGTAAGGTGTTGTAGTACCAACGAAGGAATATGTTGCCGGTTTTACCTCAGTTAACGAAACAACCTGTTTATCTAAGACGCCCAGAGTAATGAATGTCGGAGGCCCTATATCTGCTTGGCCTATATCAGCATCTATTATTGAGGTCTTATACCCCATGCCGACCGCTGTATTAGCTATAAGCAACGTTAAAGAGGACTTACCTGAATCAACTGTTCCAATAGTTATTATTATCAATGGTTTATCAAGCTTCAAAATTTTCCCTACTAAATCTTCCCAAACGTTTATAGTGTCCTTCTCGACAATACTTACACTTGCACCTTCTCCTAAAACTATGTTTAAACAAGACTTTTCAGACGCAACTAAGGGTAATGACTTGTAACTAGGAACAACATATTTAAATGGAGGTTCAGCTCTAAAACCAAAAATTCTTACAGCGCCTTTTTCTAAAACGAATGAAGCTGGACCTGTAATTTTTAATACATTATCTTTTTCAAGAGTAATTGTTTTCTGTAGCATTACTTGTAACCTCAACACCTTTAGCAAAAGCTATGTTTACTGCTGAAATTACATCCTTAGGTATTTTAGTACCTTTGAGTACGAACCTAGGTATGGTTCTTGGAACGGTTTTCTCATCAACTACTTCTACTGTTACATTCGGTTTTCTAATTTTTAATACTTCAGTTAAAATTTTTTCAGAGTATCGACTTCTTGAACCTACTTTTATCTTACATTTAATAAACAATAAATTGTTTATTGTATTCTCTATCTCCCTAATGAGATCCTTGATTTTCCTAAATGTCCTACCCTTAATGAATACGCCGTCGCCTATAACTGCAAATCCCATGTTTTCTCCTGGATCTACACCTATAAGTAAGGAATTGAATGCTAAAGCGCCTTTAGCTGCTAGTACTGCTCTTTCAATAACGTACTCTACTTCATCACAATTTCTAACAACTAATATTTTGACTTTGCCCTTAATCTTCCATGGCGAATCAGTAATAACGAGGTGAACACCTGGTTCTTCAACATTGAAATCTAATGTAAAGCAGATTCCCTTCTCCTTAAGTTTCCTCACTAATAAACGGAAAATCTCCGGGTTCTCCACGTAAACGCCAATAGTGTTTTCAACCATAGTCTTTAAGGCTCCAGCATCAAACTTATGTTTTTCTAAGCAATACCTTCAATTAGGGTTGTAAGTGAAGTGTTAATTAAGTTTACTGACATATATGCTCCAGGAGCGTTAACGGTAATTTACGGTCCTTTCTCTTCCGGTAAAACATCTCTGTCCCTTAGGATAGCATGTAATACTGTTCTAGCTAGGGGCAAAGTATTTTTCATAAGCACGGAAAACGAGCTTTTCGTAGAAAGAATATTAGACAATAGGATTCTAGAGAAAATAGACATTGCAGTTATTAGAGATTACAAACAACAGCATTACATCGTAACTAGGAGATTAGAGCCGATAGTATCCCGCGGCAATTACAATCTCATAATAGTTGATAGTATTACGGGTCTCATGAGAACATGGGATAATATTGAGGAGGCAGTAAAGATGATTAACATGCAATTAGCATACTTACTCTACATAGCTAGAAAATATATGATTCCTGTTATAGTTACGGGTCAGGTTAGGGCAGTAATTTCCGAAGAACCTGTAGAACAAGTAGGCGAGGATTTCGAAGCAACAGCAAAAAGTATTCTAGAATACTGGGCAACAATAATGATAAGGTTAGAGGTTATAGGGGGAGGTTATAGGAAATTAATTATTGAAAAACATGCTTTAAACAACAAACTTGAAAACGTAAGTACTAGATTTAAATTAGTAGAAGGGACCATAGTTGAGCTTACACCAAATACCAACCATAATACTTGACATGTTTAAACTATATTTCCCAGCAATGGTAGCTAACGCAACCCCAGTCTTCTTAAAACAAGGAACACCATTAGACATGGGGGCTAAGTTCATTGATGGAAAAAGAATTTTAGGCGATGGAAAAACATTTGAAGGCTTAGCCATAGGCTTGTTTTTCGGAACATACACGGGAATCGTAGAGTCAATGATTCTCCAAAACACAGCCTTTCTCATTTTAGGCTTAGCGGCATCCATTGGAGCTCTATTTGGAGATATTTTAGGCTCCTTCATAAAAAGAAGACTAGGTTTAAAGAGGGGGGAACCAGCACCAATACTAGACCAATTAGATTTCATATATGGTGCATCATTAGCCCTATATGTCGCTAAAGCCCCCTTAACATTAGAAATCTTTATAGTAGCCCAAATAGTAGCATTATTCCTCCACATAGTAACAAATAGACTAGCTTTCCTATTAAAATTAAAGCCTGTACCATGGTGAATAAGGTAATAATGGAATGCTTAAATTCTTAAACTTACCCCCTAGGACCAACTCTAAATAAGCAGTAAGGATCGCCCTTCGCTATACACATTAACTCATGAACTTCTACCTCCTCGTTTACGATTCTAGATAAAAGACCTGCAATTATACCTTTACTAAAGAAACCACAAGGTTCCTTTGAAGGCTTGCAGAGTTCACACTCCATACACTCATAGATTTTAAGAAGGAACGTTCTTCTCGTGAAATCTGTCTCGATATACTCTACAACACCCCAACCTACCGCCTTAGCTACTTCAGCGAAAAGAGTCAGCAGTTCCCTATTCGACTTAGCATATTTTCTATAATCCTCAAAGATGTTTCTTCCATCCTCCATGCCCTGATAGAATAAGAATATCTTACCAGTTTCACCAAGCCTCTTCTTAATGTCCCTAAAAAGCTCTCTCAGAACTGATTTCCTAAAGATACAAGCTCTTTCACCGCGCACTAGAAGAGGAAAATGGTAGGTATCTACTAGAAGGCTCTTGAGTAAGGGTTTTATATATTTTACATTATGCACACCTTCTACATCAAGTATTTCCTTACCTATTTTTTCGACTGAAATCTTAGCATTACTAAAGTCGAGAACCCACATTATTTCTGCAACATTATCTTTAGATATAAGAAACAAACTAGTAGGTAAGATACTATATTTAGCAAGTAAGTTGATTATTGAGGAGTAAACTTGAGGTTTATTAGCAGCATTAATTATTACACCAAAAAGCTTCTTGCCAGGGGAATAGATTATACGGCTAAGTTCCAAAGGTTTCACAGCATCAAGACCCCGGAACTCCATTATACCATATATAAACTAAACTAATTAACAAATAGTACATGGTAAAAATTAGGACTCTCTTTAAAATGGTAAACTAGTCTATTTAATCTTGTTCAAAGTGCTTTACTTTGCTAATATAGTTCTTAGTTATTTCGTAGAAATATGAGGGATTAGGAATGCTGACGTCAAAATGTGGTTCAATAGCGGATCTTTCATGGTATTCATTCCAGGAATAAATAGCTATGATCCTTATTAAACATCTGTTCTTAACTATGTACCTCCATTGATCAACATACTTTTCCCCTAAAACACTAAACCTTAAGTCTTGCTTCCTACAGCCAAGTACGTACATGTAATGGCTATCAAACCTTGGACTTATAGCAACATATCCATCTCTTCTAATTTTCAAGTTAACGGTACTTACGTTAACCAGATAGTCAGGCCATAGATCCCAATCCTGATAACCTCCCTCATCAATGCCATTACCGACAATTCTAAAAGTATATGCATTAAAATCCTTTTCCGGGTTATAGAGTTGACCTATAGGATTAAAAGCTAGGATTAACGGCTTACCTTCTAACTTAAAATATACGTCATTGTAGGGTTGAATATAGTTCCTACTAATATACTTCAATATCTTAATCCAGAAACTTTCATTATACAATGAGGGATCCAAGCCTAAGTAGGGTTCAATCATAATAGAGGCTCTAATACCGTATTTTCTAATAATTTCAAACACTCTCTTAGCAACTTCGTCTTCGTAACTTCCCGGACCCCACCATGAAATAAATAGCACATCTATGTTAGCCTCCTTAATTAATTTAATTTGCTTCTCAATAATCTCATAATCTATGGAAGAATAATATCCCCAAATAGGTTTATCAACAACTACATTTACACATGAATCATTCCAATGCCTACTCCCTAATCCCCTACCATACCATACGTAAAAATAAACTGCAATAACTACTTCTTTCCCACACCCTTCAGTACTAATATTGAACAAGAAAATGCTTAACACTAATGCTAATAATGTAGAGAGGATAATGAACAGCAAAAGTACTAGGAAAGTCCTGCTACGCATAGTAACCAGGTATTAAGGTTGTAGTAGAGTAAATTAAGAATACCTTTCTTCAGCACCACTCGAAATTACAAGAGCTAATGAAAACAACACAACACCCATAGCAAGAGCTCTAGACCAACCTATTTCCTGCCCCAGAATATAATATGCTAGTAAACTTGCACCTACAGGCTCCCCTAAAGCGATAGACGTAACAATACTTGCCTTTAAAAATCTAAGCAGGTAATTCATAACAGTATGACCGCCAATCATAGGTAGGAGAGCTAGCAAGATAAAATACATGAAGGTTCTTGGCGGATAACCGATAAGGTTCTCTCCCACAACGACAGCATAGAGAAACAAGGTTAGAGACGCAAAAGAATACGTAGGAACAACATATTCTAAGAGCCCTATCTTTCTTCTAACAACTCTTCCAATAATAAAATACACGGACGCCATTAAAGATCCACCAAGAGCCAAGAAAACACCATAAACACTGCATGTCCCTAGTATTCTAGGATGTGTAAAAAGAAGTACACCTAGAAACCCTCCAATAAGCCCCAATACTTGCAAATATGTTATCCTTTCTTTTAAGACAAAGTAGTCGAAAACGAGAATAAATAAAGGATACGTAACAACAATAGAGGTACTTATAGAAACAGGAACCCAGAAGAGAGATTCCATCCACAAGAGAAAATGAACAGCTAAAGAGAACCCTGAAATGAATGTCAAAGCTAAAATTCTCTTATTACTGAAAACACTACGCCACTTATTTCTAAGTAGAGCAGTAAACCATACGATAATACTTGAAATAAATAAACGCCAGAAAGCACATGAAATGGAAGTAGCATTAGAAAGCAAAACCAGAATTGAAGCAGAAGATATGCAAATAAGTATTACCGTAAATGCAAGGAACGTATAGATGTATTTTACAATATTACATTTCTTCAAAAACTTTACATTCGCATTCACAGTCATAACAGAAATACCTATAGAAAACTCTATCCCTTAAATTAAACGGTCATCCGTGTAAGCAAATTAAATACCATAAAAATTAGTTGGTGAAAATGAGGTCTCAGTGTAGTCCATTGAAAGTAAGAAGCTACGGCATTCAATTAAGGCTCATTAAAGGCAACGGTCTAGGTTGCGTTCATCCCGATGCCATTTACGTTCCCGAAGACAAATACCCTTTCCGATTATACTACACACCACACCCACCCAATAAGGCTGAACTCCCCTATCTAATGGTTTCAACCAATGGGTACAACTTTGTAGAAGACGATATAAGAAATCCTTTACTTACAAGAGGACGTAAAGGAGAGTGGGATCATAGTCACTTAGCAGACGTGGAAGTAATACTTTATAGAGGACAATGGCTAATGTTCTACGCTGGAGCCTCTTATGTAGATGGTAGGAAAATAGTTTCAATAGGGAACGCGTTTAGTGACGACGGGTTTTCCTGGTTTAAGAACCCGGAAAACCCCTTGCTAAAACCTAATCCACAATATTGGTGGGAACAAGGAACTCCAGCTCGTAAAGCATTAACGGGTCCCGCAGTTATAGCAGTCGATGACACGTTATATCTTTACTATGCAAGTTTAGGCCCTGACGGTAAATATAGGATAGCTTTAGCATATTTAAAAAATGGTAACGTTTTCGCACGTTTAAATGTTGTATTAGAACCGTCATTTAACTGGGAAAAATGCGGTATAAGCCACCCTGATGTAGTGGTTTTCAGAGATCATATTCTTCTAACTTACGTAGCAGATAGTTGCGAAGAAAAATGTTTAGGATTAGCTATAGCTAGGTTAAATGATCCATCAACATTTAAGAAAATACCGAATCCGCTACTGAAGCCTCGTAGAACACTATATAAGCTATTTAAGCGAGGAAGAAAAATACGTAGAAAAATACTTGAACACACCCTAGCTAAAATAGTAAAGTACAATATGCGTCTAAAACATTTTTGGAACACCCTACATATCTATAGGTCAGCATTTCTAACTAGTGGAGATCATAAACTCTTCTTGAAAAACAGTAATACAGCATTACTGTACTATTCAGCCTATGATGAGGTTTTTGGTCTACCATCAATAGGTTTAACAGAGGTTGAGGTAGACTATTCATGCATAAAAGACCTAATATAGTAGTTATTGTCATGGATGCTTTAAGATCACAAAACTTAACAATATATGGCTACAGTAAACCAACATGTCCTTTTATGAGCAAGTTAGCGTCTAAAGGTGTTGTCTTTGAAAACTTCTATTCAACAACTGATCAGACGGATCCTTCATTCACTACTATATTCTCTGGAAGGCACCCATTGGTGCATGGTATAGTCAGGCATGGACATAACGTTACTAAAGGAATGGTTAGTACGTTTTTCTCTACAGGAACAATGTTAATCTCTGAAATACTAAGTAGGAACGGCTATGTCACCGTAGGTTTAGACTGGCTTTCACGATGGCATAAAGTAGGATATAAATATTATGGATCTATTGTGGATCTCTCAAAAATATTCAGAAAACGCGCCTTTCTGGCTCGTATGCGTCCAGTTCGTTTACACAGGAAGCTTGTAGAATTCATAGCTAGTATTCCTTATAGAAGCGTTTATGAGAAAATAGCGTCCGGCATTATAAAGATTTCATATTTCTATGATAAAGACGCTTTCAACTGTTTTCACATAGCGAAAGAAATTATTAAAGAAATAAGTAGGCCATTTTTCCTCATGATACATTTATGGGATACACATACGCCTTACACAAACATCCCAAAGTATATAGTTAAAGAATTCTATGAAGAACCGAATGGGGAGAAAATAGAGGAAATGGTGAAAAGAATAAAGAATACAACATGGAGAAACCTGGTTCTCAGGGTACATTTAAGGGGTATAAAGTACGTTAGCGAAATAGAAGCAAAATATAATGCAGCAATAAAGTATGTTGATGAAAAATTACGTGAATTCTATGAATTCCTAGAAGAGATAGATATCGTAAACGATACGTACATCATTATTACAAGCGACCATGGAGACAACCTGGTAAGAAATGGAATATACATAGGTCATGGAGGTTTATTTCAAAGAGTAATAAAAGTTCCGCTAATAATTGTGGGGCCAAAAATACCTTCGGGTAAGCGTATTAAACCATACGCTCAACATATAGATCTATTTACAACAATACTTAGCTTAGCTAATATTAAACACCCTAAAAACTACTATGTTTCCGGTAAAAACCTGCTCAAAGCCATTGAAACAGAAGAGGAAATACATGACTACTTATTAGTTGTTAGCTCTACAGCTCCGGAAAGATATGCCCTAATAAAAGATAATTACAAGTACGTTTATTCTCCAACTAAAGAAAAAGCCATGGACAAATATGGCGGCATATGGTTTCAAAGCGTAAAAGAGCTCTATGATTTAAGAAAAGATGCAGATGATAGAGAAAATCTCGTACATACCAGTCCTGACTTAGCCTTAGAAATGGAAAGACGTCTTATGCGAGCAGTAAGGGAAATGATAAAAACACGGTTAAAGCTCATTATCAAGCATAAGGTTAAACACCTTATCTGATAGCGGTTATGTATATAACCTCATGGTTGGTAGCCTTGAAGAACATTTACAAGTGCAGGATATGTAGAAAATACATAGAAACTTCTCATCACTGTGGCGTGGAAGCAGAAATACTAATTGACGGTAAATGTAGAGAAATGCTTAGCAAACTTGTTTCAGGATTACTAAGGCACTTTCCTCATGAAGTGAATTTACCTATAAACAGTGAAGGTTGGGTAAAAATTGATGAACTCGTTGAGGCAATTAAGCTAAGATGGAGGAATAGGGAATTATACCAGTGGGTTACAAAGGAGCACATAATAGCCTTAGCCCTATTAGACCCTAAAGGAAGATTCGAAATAAGAAATAACATGATTAGAGCACGATACGGCCATACAATTCCTGTTAAAATAAATTATAGCGAAGACAATAAAGTAACGATACTATATCATGGTACATCATTTACGAAGCTTAAATCCATACTGAAATCAGGAGTAAAACCTATGAAAAGAATATGGGTTCATTTAACAACGAATATGGAAGATGCATTATCTGTAGCTAAAAGGCATAGAGGAGAACCTGTAATTTTAATGGTAAATGCTAATTGCTTAAGAAGTAAAGGTATAAAGGTGTTTAAAGCAACAGACACTATTTACTTGGTAAAACATGTTCCAGTAGATTGCATAGTAGACATTAAAACTCAAAAGCAAAAAGGGTAAAATAAATATAGGTTCTCGAGTAGGAAGGATAAATGTAGATATCAAGAGCAGGGGTATGGATATGTCGTATTCTAAAATAGCAATTATACTACTTTTGATTACGTTACCAGTAATTTTTACCATGTTCTGTACTACTGTAAGAGCTGTTAAATACCAGCTTACATATTATTTTGAAGATGACTTTAAATACACTAATGACACTGAAGCATCAGTAAACTGGTATATTTACAGGTCGACAGGAGACTCGTTTAACGAAATAGTTTGGGATCCAGTAAATACCTATGTTCATTTAGTTAAGCCTGCCAGGTATAAAGCGGCTGCTATTTACCTTAGAAACTTCGATATGGCAGACTATATTATGTGGAAAGTAGATTTCATAGCATATATTGGTGGTGGAACAGGAGCTGACGGTTTAGCAGTAGCTTTCTACCACGACTTAGGCGTTAGTTCTCCTGGATGGACTCTTGGCGTCTCAGGAATACCAGGATACTTTATAGAAATAGATACTTGGAAAAACGACTGGGATCCACTTGCACATCACATAGC